>Ga0247734_1002751_pt1 | contig 11120 bp, 9 predicted proteins | sample UWRJL103311B2_FD_180933 | JGI IMG/M metagenome (GOLD analysis project Ga0247734, IMG submission 180933) | Plant litter microbial communities from Arlington Agricultural Research Station in Wisconsin, United States - UWRJ-L103-311B-2 | ecosystem: Environmental > Terrestrial > Plant litter >... | reverse complement strand
TGTCGAGGATCGTCACGCGCGGCAGGCGGCGTACCGGGAGGTGATTGTGCCCCGCAGATATCGCCAGCGCGGCTTGCGCAGGCCCAATGCGCACGCCCGCGGGCAAGACGGCGGCGCGGTCGACGAAATCCATGCCGCGGGGACGGATATGTTTGCCGGCGGGTTCCGGCGGCGTTCCCATGAGCGTGAGGTTATCGCCCCGGCGGCCCATGTCTTCCTGAAGGATGACGGCGGCGGCATCTGGGGGAAGCACAGCGCCGGTCGAGATGCGGATCGCCTCGCCGGGGCTCAGCGTGCCAATGTAAGGGTGTCCGGCGGCGCTTTCACCTACGACCCGCCAAGGCCCCGCCAGATCGCCGGGGGTGACGGCATAGCCGTCCATCGCGGAGAGGGGTGCGGGGGGCTGCGTGCGACGTGCGTGGACCGGTTCGGCGAGGTAGCGGTTCGCGGCGCCTTCGATGTCGACGTGCTCGATCGCCAACGGCATGGCGAGGGCAATCAGCCGCGCCTGTGCCTCTTCGAGCGGGATCGGCGGCGACAGATTCCCGCGCCTGGTCGTCAAGCGCCAAGTCCTTCGGCCTTCCAGTGGCCGGACTTGCCGCCCTGTTTCTCGACGAGGCGAACCTCGTCGATGACCATGCCCCTGTCGAGCGCCTTGGCCATATCGTAGATTGTGAGAAGTGCCACGCAAACCGCTGTCATCGCTTCCATTTCGACGCCGGTCCGACCTGTCAGCGACACCGTTGCCGATGCGCGGATGGCGTCGTCCTCGAATGCGAAATCGAGGCTTACCGCATCGAGCACGAGCGGGTGGCACATCGGGATCAGTTCGCCTGTACGCTTGGCGGCCATGATGCCAGCGATCCGGGCGGTGCCCAGCACATCGCCCTTCGGCGCATCGCCCGCGCGGATCGCAGCGAGTGCTTCGGGGGTCATGACGATGCGGCCGGCGGCGACCGCAAGCCGGCGGGTTTCCGCCTTCGCCCCGACGTCGACCATGCGGGCGCTGCCGTCGGCGTCGATGTGCGTGAGCGACTTGCCCATCAGGCGCCCTGGAGCAAGGCGCGGGTTGCCGCCGTGAGGTCGGCGTGGCGCATCAGGCTCTCGCCGACGAGGAACGTGCGGGCGCCGCTGGCGGACAGGCGGACGAGGTCGGCGTGGGCGTTGATGCCGCTTTCGCTGACCAGCAGCGTGCCTTCGGGGGCCAGCGGGGCGAGGCGTTCGGTGATGCCGATGTCAGTGACGAAGCGCTTGAGGTCGCGATTGTTGACCCCGATAAGTCTTGATTTCAAAAGGCTTGCGCGCTCCATCTCAGATTCGTTGTGAACTTCGACAAGGCAATCCATGCCGCGTTCTAGCGCGGCGGCTTCGATCTCGGCCATCTGCGCATCGTCGAGTGCGGCGACGATGATGAGGATCGCGTCTGCGCCGATCGCGCGGGCTTCGGCGACCTGCCAGGGGTCGATCATGAAGTCCTTGCGGATCACCGGCAGCGAGCAGGCAGCGCGCGCGTCCATGAGGAAATCCTCGTGACCCTGGAAGTACGGCGCGTCGGTCAGGACGGAGAGGCAGGCGGCATCACCCTGTTCGTAGGCAATGGCGTGTTCGGCGGGACGAAAATCGGCGCGGATCAACCCCTTGGAGGGCGATGCTTTCTTGATTTCCGCGATCAGTGCATAACCATCGTGAGCTTTGGCTCGCAGGGCCGCTTCGAACCCGCGCGGGGCGCTTTCGTGCGCCGCATGGGCGTCGAGGTCGTTGATCGTGGCTACGCCTTTGCGGGCGGCGACTTCCTCGCGCTTGGTATCGCAGATTTCGGTGAGTTTGTCGGCCATGGTGTCCTCGTCAGGCGCGCGTTGCCGCGATCCAGCAGTCTAGCAGTGCCTTGGCTAGGCCCTTGTCGATGGTTTCGGCGGCTTCTTCGACGCCTTCGCTCCAGCTTTCGACCTCGCCCGCCACCAGCAGCGCGCCGGCGGCGTTGAACAGCACGGCATCGCGGTACGCGCCGGGTTCGCCCATCAGCAGGGCGTTAAGCGCGCGGGCGTTGTAGGCGGGGTCGCCGCCGCGGATCGCTTCGACCGGGGCGGTCGGCAGCCCTGCTTCCTGCGGGGTGACGCGTTGCATCGCCAGTTCGCCGTCGCGAATGTAAGCGATCTCGTTGCCGCCCGCGAGGCTGAGTTCGTCGAGGCCCTCGTCGCCCGAGATCACCATGGAGTGCTCGGTGCCCAGACGCAGCAGCGCATCGGCGTATATCGGCACGTAAGCCGGCCGAGCGATGCCTACCAGTTGCCGCGAGACTTGTGCTGGATTGGCCAGTGGGCCCATCAGGTTGAAGATCGTGCGGCGACCGAGCGATTTCCTGAGCGGCATCAGCCGGCCCATCGTCGGGTGATGGCGGGCGGCGAAGAGGAAGCCGATGCCGATTTCCTGGAGTGTCGATTCCGCTGTCTCGACGGCGCGGTCGAGATCCAGGCCGAGCGCTTCCAGGGTATCCGCCGCGCCCGCCTTGGAGCTGGCCGCACGGTTGCCGTGCTTGGCGACGGGCACGCCGGCAGCGGCGACCACGAGCGAAACGGCGGTCGAGACGTTGAGCGTGTGGAAGCCGTCGCCGCCCGTGCCGCACACGTCGATCGCGCCTGCCGGGGCTTTCACCGGGATCATGCGATCACGCATCGCGCGAGCGGCGCCGGCGATCTCGCTGGCGGTTTCGCCCCGGTCGGACAAGGCGACGAGGAAGGCGGCGATTTCGGGCTCGGGCACGTTGCCGTCGAGGATCGCGGCGAAGGCGGCTTGTGCCTCGGCTTCGGGGATCGGGTGCAGCGGGTCGGGCAGGGTCATGCGGCGGTCAGTCGTTCCGGCAGCTTCGCGTCGATCCCGCAGGTGCGCAGGAAGTTCGCCAGCATCGCGTGGCCGTGCTGCGTGGCGATGCTCTCGGGATGGAACTGGACGCCGTGGATCGGCAGGCTGGCGTGGCGGAAGCCCATGACGTGGCCGTCGTCGGACCGCGCGTTGACGATCAGCGTCTCGGGAATGTCCTCGACGATCAGCGAGTGATAGCGCGTCGCGGTGAAGGGCGAGGGCAGCCCCGCGAAGACGCCGGTGCCGTCGTGCGTGACCGGCGAGGTCTTGCCGTGCATCAGCCCGCCGCGCACCACTTTTCCGCCGAAATGCTGGCCGATCGACTGGTGGCCCAGGCACACGCCGAGCAGCGGAATGCCGGCGTCGGCCGCCGCGCCGACGAGGTCGAGGCTAATGCCCGCCTCGTTGGGTGTGCAAGGGCCCGGCGAGATGAGGAAGCCTTGCGCGCCGCTGGACACCGCCTGGCCGGCCGAAAGCGCGTCGTTGCGCACGACTTCGACCTCGGCCCCTAGTTCCATCACGTAATGGACCAGGTTCCAGGTGAAGCTGTCGTAATTGTCGATGACGAGGATCATCCGCCAGCCTTTGCGCTTTTCTCGACGACGATCAAGGGGCCGAGCGGCGGTCCGCCGTCGACGCGGCCGTGTTCGGGGTCCCAGAGCGAGGATACGCTGCCGTCGAGGAACAGCGCGTTGGGACATTTCAGGGCGTCGCGGAAGTAGCGCGCGAGCTTGCCGAAAGAGACCGGCTCGTCGGAAATGACGAAATGGGCGCGGCCTTGCGCGTCGACACCGACGCCGTTGCGCAGTTTCAGCGACTTGCCGTCGGCATCGATGCCGGGGTGGAGCTTGCCGGCGATCACCAGCATTGGGCCGGACTGGGTGCCGAAATCGGGGCGATCGGTGACGCGGGCCTGGAAGTCCTCGGTCGTGCGGACGTGCCAGTTGCCCTTGGCATCGCCGAAGAACACGCCGTTGGGCAGGAGGTGGAAGTTGCCCCAACCGGCCTTGGTGTTGAGTGCGTGGCGCTTCTCGCCATCCTCGACGTAGTAGCCGATCGGGTAGCCGGCATCGTCGAACATGCCGCCGTTGGTCGCGAAGGCGACTTCGTGGCTCTTGCCCGGACGGCCGACCGCGAGTTGCGAGAGGCTACGGTACGGCGCGCCGCCCTTGGGGCCAAGCACGGTGTGGATGGTGTTGCGCCCCGGAACTGCGGTGCAATGCGTGAAGCTCGCGCCTTCGAACCGAGCGCCTTCGCAAGGGGGCGGGGGCGGGGCGGAGGGCTTGGGCGCGGGATCGGGGGAACAGGCGGCGAGGAGGAGGGCCGTCGTGGCGATTAGGCCGCTTTGAAACCTCGCTTTTTTTTCGTCATTCCCGCGAAGGCGGCGACCAATCTGATGACGGTTCAGCATGGCAACGCATCAACTGGGTTCCCGCCTTCGCGGGAATGACGAAGGTAACGAAGGAGAAAGTATAAGCGAAGTGAGGCGCCGCCGCCGGACAGACCGTTCGCAGTCACTGCCCGAATCCGAGTTCCCCCGCCACGCGGATCGCTTCGCGGGCGGCGGCGAACAGGGCGCCGCTCTTGGCTTCGCATTCGCGCTGTTCGGACGCTGGATCGCTGTCGGCGACGATGCCGGCGCCGGCCTGGACGTGGAGCACGCCGTCCTTGAGCAGCCCGGTGCGCAGGACGATACAGCTGTCGACCGAGCCGTCGGGCGCGAAGTAGCCGACGCCACCGGCGTAAGGCCCGCGCGTTTCGGGCTCGAGGCTAGCGATGATCTCGCAGGCGCGGACCTTGGGCGCGCCCGAGACGGTGCCGGCGGGGAAGCCGGCGAAGACCGCGTCGATCGCGTCGGCGCGCCTGGTGTCGAGCTTGCCGATCACGTTCGAGACGATGTGCATGACGTGGCTGTAGCGCTCGATCGTGTAGCTGTCGGTCACTTCGACGGTGCCGGCGGCGGCGACGCGGCCAACGTCGTTACGGCCCAGGTCGAGGAGCATGAGGTGCTCGGCGCGCTCCTTGGGATCGGCGAGCAGGCTGACTTCGTTGGCCTTGTCCTCGACCGGCGTCTTGCCGCGGGGGCGGGTGCCGGCGATCGGGCGGATCGTGACTTCGGGGTTCCCATCGGCATCGGCGCGCACGCGAACCAGGATTTCCGGGCTTGAACCGATCAGCGCAAAGCCGGGCAAGTCGAGGAAATAAAGGAACGGCGAGGGGTTGATGCGGCGCAGGGCGCGGTAAAGCGACAGCGGCGGCAGTGGGAAGTCGCACGTGAAACGCTGGGCGAGCACGACCTGGAAGATGTCGCCGGCCTCGATGTACTGCTTGGCGCGCAAGGCCATCGCCTCATAGTCGCGCGCGGCCATGACCGGGGTCTGCACCGGCTCGGGCAGGTCGGCGGGGAAAGGCGCTGCGGGCGCGGAGGCGGCAAGGCAGCGGAGGGTCTCGTCGATGCGTTCGCCGGCCCGTTCGATCGCCTGTTCAGTATCCGTGCTGCCCGGCCATACCGGGGCGACGCAGAACAGTTCGTCCGACAGGCGGTCGAACACCAGCACCACCGAGGGGCGCACGAACAGCATGTCGGGCAGTTCGAGCGGGCTCTGCGGTGCGCGCGGCAGCTTTTCGACGAGGCCGATGGTCTCGTAGCCGAAGTAGCCGACGATGCAGGCGAGCGCCTTGGGCAACGCCTCGGGCACCTCGCAGCGGCAGCTTTCGACCAGCTTGCGCAGTTCCTTCAGGCCATCGCCGGGGAGCGGCGTGAAGGCCTCGCGATCGATCTGCCAGGCGGCGTTGATCTCGCTCGCGGTGCCGCTGGCGCGGAACACGAGGTCGGGGTCGAGCCCGAGCAGGCTGTAGCGCCCGCGCGTCTCGCCGCCTTCGACCGATTCGAGCAGGAAGTCGCCGCGGCCGTCCTCGAACAGCTTGAGCGCGGCGCCCACCGGCGTTTCGGTGTCCGCCACGAGCTTGCGCCAGACCAGCGTGGGCTTGCCGCTTTCGAGCTGTGCCAGCGCTGCGGTGCGATCGAATTCGCGCTCCATGCCTGCCCGCCGTCCGGTTAGTTGGCGGACACGCCGGCGAGCTGGTCGCTCACCGACTGGATCGCGGCTTCGTGGCGCTTGACGCCAACGTCCTTGCGCATCGCCGCACCCAGCGCGGTGGCGTAGGACTGGCCCAGTTGCTGACCCAGTTCGCTCTGAGCGCTCTTAATCATCTGCGGCGAGTCGACCTTGCCGGGCACCACGTCCTTGAGCAGGACCACGAACCAGCCACGATCGCCGGCGGCCGCCTGCACCTTCACGGTGCCCTTGGCCATGTGGAACATCAGCGAGACCGGCGGCGGCACCTGGCGGCCCGCCTGCAGCGCGGCGGCGAGCGTGGGGCGCGACATCGAGACGGGCTGGGGCGGCGGCAACTTCTTGCCTGTCGCCGCGATCGCCTGCTCGACCGTCTGGCCCTTGCGGATGGCGGCCTGCATCGTGATGGCGGCAGCCTTGGCGGCCTTGGAACCGGCGTCGATCGACCAGGCGAGCTTCACGTCGTCCTTGATCTGCGCCAGCGGTGCGGGCGCGGCGGGCTGCACTTGCGTGACGTCGTAGATCACGAAAGTCTTGCCACGCTCGGCTTCGGCTACCTGCGGCTGCTCCTGCTCCATGCCGAACGCGGTGGCGAGCACCGGCTTCAGTTCGGCAGGCAGCGTCTCGCCGGGTTTCATGTACACCTGGCCGTCGGAGGTTACGGGCTGGGTCTGCTGGACCTGGCCGCCGAGCGACTTGGCGACCTCGACGAGGTTGGCGCCGTTCGAGAACTGATCGTCGACCTTGGCGAGCGCGTCGGTGAAAGCCTTGCGCCGCTTGGCGGCGACGAGCTGCTCGGTCAGTTCACCCTTGGCTTCGGCGAGGGTCTTGGCGGGCGTCTTCTGCTCTTCGTCGACGCGGATGACGTGCCAGCCCAGCACGCTCTTCTGCGGCGCGGCGAGCTTGCCGATCGGTGCTGCGAACACAGCCTGCGCGACGGCGGGCGAGAACTGGCCCGAAAGCTGGTCGCGGCTGAAGAATTCGAGCTTGGCGGCGGCCAGGCCCTTTTCCTGCGCGGCGGCTTCGAGCGACTTGCCCTTCCCGATCTCGGCGACGACGGCCTGGGCCGCCGCTTCGGTGGGCACGATCAGCTGGGTGATGCGGCGGTTGTCCTTGGCGGCGTAAGCGGCTTTGCCGGCCTCGTAGGCGGCAGCGACCTCGGCGTCGGTGGGCGCGGCTGGCGCGGGCAGCTTGTCGCCGCTGAGTAGGGCATAGCGGATGGTGCGACGCTCGGGACGTGTGAACTGAGCGGTGTGGCCCTTGTAGAACGCGGCGAGTTCTGCGTCGGTGGGCTGCTGCGCCGGGGCGAACAGCACCGAGGGCAGGGCGATGACGGTGCCGCTGCGCGTCTCGTCGAGCAGCGCGGCATAGCGCGTGGCGGCGAACTGCGACATCACCGCGCCCATCTGGGCGGGAATGACGAGCTGCTGCGCGATCAGGTTCTTGCGCACGTCGTCGCGCAGCGCGTCTTCCGAAATGCGCTGCTGGGCGAGCGCCTGGCGGAAAACGGTCTGGTCGAACTTGCCGTCGACGCCCTGGAAGGCGGGGATCTGGGTGAGTTCGCTGTCGACCAGACGGTCGCTGACGGCGACGCCGTTCTTGGTCCCGTAGACCTCGAAGGCGAGGCCGTCGATCAGGCTGTTAATCACCTGCGGCAACCCGCCTTCGGCGAGCAGTTGCTTCATCGTCGCGGTCGGGGTCTGCTGCTTGACGCGATCGAGCGCGCGCTTGGCGCCCTGGTCGAGCTGGTCGGCGGTTACGTTCTTGCCGCCCACCGAAGCGACCGAACTGCTCGCGTCGACTGCGCCCGAACCGCCGATCCCCGCGATGTCGCCGCTGGCGAAGGCGAGGGCGATGAGGCCGAGCACGACGAGGCCGACGAGAGCGCCGATCTTGGACTTGAGAAACGAACGAAAGAAATTGAGCATGAACCCGTGCCGATCAGCGATTTGCCTGAATGTACGTCAACGGAACCAGCGCCCCGTCTGTAAACGGAGGCTGGCTTTAGGAGGGCTTGGCGCTTCCTGCAATGCCGCTTGCACCCGCGTCGGGACAAAACCCGCCCTACGGCCGCAAAGCGCCCTGCAGGCGCGGCTCTGCCGTGTCTTTGGGGCGACAAGCGGGGGTAATCCGTGCCTGAACCGTGGATGAATTTTGACAAGCCGGGTGCCCGTGCCCTAGCTGCGCGGCGATAGCGACGACCTGATTCCCGGCTGCGGCAACGGCCGACGGAATTGCGCAAGGGGGATCCGCGGGGGAATCTCCGAGGGTTCGCCAGCATTGATCGAGGGACTCACATGGCCGGATTGCCTTATATCGTCGGGAACTGGAAAATGAACGGCACACGCGCCATGCTCAACGAAGCACGCGCGATCGACCGTTCGGCAGCGCGCTTCCCGAAAGTGCAGGTCGGTCTCGCGCCGCCTGCGACCCTGCTGTTCCGTATGCGCGACGCGGTCGAGGTGATCGGCGTGGGCGGGCAGGATTGCCACGCCAAGGACAGCGGCGCGCACACCGGCGAGATTTCCGCGCTCATGCTCAAGGATGCCGGCGCCGACTTCACCATCGTCGGTCATTCCGAGCGGCGTGAGTACCATTGCGAGAGCGATGCCGACGTGAAGGCCAAGGCGGAAGCGGCGCATCTGGCCGGCCTGGCGGTCATCGTCTGCGTCGGCGAGACCGAAGCCCAGCGCGACGCCGGCGAGGCCGTGGCGGTCGTCGCGGGGCAGCTCGAAGGTTCGGTGCCGCGCATCGACGGCGCGGTAGACAAGCTCTCGGTCGCGTACGAGCCGGTATGGGCGATCGGTACCGGGCGCGTGCCTTCGGTCGCCGACGTCGCCGCGATGCACCAGGCGATTCGCGAGGCGCTGGTGAGCATCTATGGCTTGGCAGGCGCGGACGTGCGCATTCTCTACGGCGGCTCGGTCAAGGCCGAGAACGCTGCCGAACTGCTCGGCGTGCCCGACGTGGGCGGGGCGCTGGTGGGGGGCGCCAGCCTCACCGCCGAGAGCTTCCTGGCGATCGTCGGCGCGGCCGCTTCGCTGAGCGACTGAATTTGAAATCGGCGGCGGTGCTTTGCCGTCGCCCGCAATGATGCTGCCGGGTTGCGCGAGCGGGAGCTTGCGCCTATCTGCGCCGCTGAAGATGCGGGGGCCAGGGCCTCCGCCGGAAGGCTGAGACGAAGATGTTCCTATTCCTGACCGTGGTCCAGGCGCTGGTCGCCCTCCTCCTGGTGGGCGTGATCCTGGTGCAGAAGTCCGAAGGCGGCGGCCTCGGCGTTGGCGGCAGCCCCTCCGGGCTGATGTCGGCGCGCGGTGCGGCCAACTTCCTGACGCGCGCGACCGGGGTCCTCGCCACGCTGTTCGTGGTGCTGAGCATCATTCTTGCGGCGATGGCGGTCAACGAGACCACCGGCCGCGACATCGACACTTCGCTGCAGCGCCAGACCGCGCCGGCTTCGGCACCCGCCGCTCCCGCGGAGCCCGCCGACCCGCTTGCCGGCGCCGCGAATCCCGCGACGACGAATCCGGCGACTCCGGGCACCGCCGCGCAGCCTTCGGCCGCGCCGACCGGCCAGGCGATCCCGGCTGATCCGCTTTCGGGCGCTGCCAAGCAGTAAGCTCCAGCGCGGTTTACGCGCTTTACCGTAACCGGAATGCCGTCTGGCGCTGTCAGACGGCATTTCCACGTGTTTGATCTGTGGACTGAGGCTCCGGGCTCTTGCCTGAGGGCCCCCATGCAATTTAAGGCCCGACTCCCATGGCGCGGCACATTTTCATCACCGGCGGCGTGGTCTCCTCGCTCGGCAAGGGTCTCATGGCAGCGAGCCTCGCGGCTCTGCTGCAGGCGCGGGGCTACAAGGTCCGTATCCGCAAGTTCGACCCTTACCTGAACGTCGATCCGGGCACGATGAGCCCCTACCAGCACGGCGAGGTCTTCGTGACCGACGACGGTGCGGAAACCGACCTCGATCTGGGCCACTATGAGCGCTTCACCGGCGTCTCGGGCCGCAAGGCGGACAACATCACCTCGGGCCGCATCTACCAGGACATCATCGCCAAGGAGCGCCGCGGCGACTATCTGGGCGCGACCGTCCAAGTGATCCCGCACGTCACTGACGCGATCAAGGACTTCGCTCTGACCGAGACCGAGGACCTCGACTTCGTGCTGTGCGAGATCGGCGGCACCGTCGGCGACATCGAGGGCCTGCCCTTCGTCGAGGCGATGCGCCAGTTGCGCAACGAGCTTGGCCGTGAGCGCAGCTGCTTCGTCCACGTCACGCTGGTCCCTTACATCGCGGCTGCCGGCGAGCTTAAGACCAAGCCCACCCAGCACTCGGTGCGCGAGCTTACCGGCCTGGGCATCCAGCCCGACATCCTGCTGTGCCGCTGCGACCGTGAACTACCCGAGAGCGAGCGCCGCAAGATCGCGCTGTTCTGCAACGTGCGCCCGCAAGCGGTGATTCAGGCGCTCGACGCGCCGAACATCTACGCCGTGCCGCTGCAGTACCACCGCGAGGGCCTCGACGCGGAAGTCCTGCACCACTTCGGTATGCTGGAGTCCTCGAAAGCCCCCGAACTGGCGCGCTGGGACGACATCACCGACCGCTACCAGAACCCCGAAGGCGAAGTAACCATCGGCGTGGTGGGCAAGTACATCGGCCTGCAGGACGCGTACAAGTCGCTGAACGAAGCGCTGGTCCACGGCGGCATGGCAAACCGCGTGAAGGTCAACGTGCGCTGGATCGACGCCGAAATCTTCGAGAAAGAAGACAGCGAGATCGCCGCCGCGCTCGAACCGATGGACGGCATCCTCGTCCCCGGGGGCTTCGGCGAGCGTGGGACCGAGGGCAAGATCGCCTCGGTCCGCTTCGCGCGCGAGCGCAGCGTGCCGTTCTTCGGCATTTGCCTCGGCATGCAGATGGCCTGCATCGAGGGCGCGCGCTCGGCCGGCATCGCCAAGGCCAGCTCGACCGAATTCGGCCCCACCGAGGAGCCTGTCGTCGGCATCATCACCGAATGGATGACGCAGGACGGCCTGCAGACGCGCGCCGAAGGCGGCGATCTGGGCGGCACGATGCGTCTGGGTGCCTATCCCGCGGCGCTGTCGCCCAACAGCCATGTCGCGGCGATCTACGGCTCGACCGAGATCAGCGAGCGCCACCGCCACCGCTACGAAGTCAAC
>Ga0247734_1002750_pt1 | contig 11121 bp, 10 predicted proteins | sample UWRJL103311B2_FD_180933 | JGI IMG/M metagenome (GOLD analysis project Ga0247734, IMG submission 180933) | Plant litter microbial communities from Arlington Agricultural Research Station in Wisconsin, United States - UWRJ-L103-311B-2 | ecosystem: Environmental > Terrestrial > Plant litter >... | reverse complement strand
CGGGTTGATCCTAATGTACCTATAGAAGATGTCGCAGGTACCATCAAAGATCTTATTCAGCAAGGAAAAGTACTGCACTTTGGCCTGTCAGAGGCAAGCCCTAAAACGATTCGTCGCGCCCACGCAGTGCAGCCCGTCAGTGCTGTGCAGTCGGAGTATTCTATGTGGACACGCAATGTTGAGTTAAATGGTGTACTAAAAACCTGTGAAGAACTTGGAATTGGCTTTGTGCCTTGGTCACCAGTAGGATCAGGATTCTTGACAGGTAAGTATGATACAACAACCTATTTTGATGAGAAAACCGATTTCCGTGCCGGCTTTCCGCGTTATTCGAAAGAGTTCTTGCCCTTGAATATGCCTTTGATCGAATGGCTTAAAGACTATGCTGCAAAAAAGAATGCTACCCCATCCCAAGTAGCTCTTGCCTGGTTACTTGCAAAAAGCCCAAACATCGTACCCATTCCCGGTACTCGTACCGAAGAACATTTATTAGAAAATTTAGGTGCTCAAAATCTTAAGTTGACTCAAAAGGATGTTCAGGACATCGATACCATGTTATCTAAGTTCCCCATTTACGGCGAACGTATGAGTGAAGCCCACATGAGCTCGATTGATTATACAATTTAGTAACGACAGCAAAGGGTCATTTTAGGAATCCATATTTTACAATCTGTGTTCGAAGTCTGGCATTTATTAGTGAAGTCAGATCAGCCAACTGTGTGAAACCGTACTGCACCTTTACCCAGGTCGGCATGAAGGTTAATGGCGAATTGCAGCTCAGCAATTTTTTGTTTGTCAACAACCGGGTTAACTTTAACGCTTCCATGATTGGCGGTATTTTGAAAATCCAGGAAGTGATCAACTATGACGCGGAGCATAAGATCTTTCAGGAGATCCTACTTTATCGTAAGGTATCTGTCTTTTTTTATCACGGCATGTTCTTTTTTTCATACCTCCAATTTATGTTTTCTGCAAGGCCTGCCGGCTCACCTGTGAACATTTTGCCTGCCTGGGCATCACCTTTCAATTGCCATTGATACCAGGCAGTAGCAATTTTGGCGAATTCACCACCATGCGGCTTGCTGTAAGTGCCGCCGTGGCCGACATCCATATTGGCTACAAACACAGGCACATGATTGATACGACGGTAATCATCCATCCCATTGGCGTAGGCAATATCCTTCTCTCCTCCAAGCATATAAAGCGTTGGCGTATGGATCTTGCTGAGGTTTTCTTTTGTCAGGTTGGGCATGTTGCTTATACCGTTTCCAGGCGTATTAAAAATGCCGCTGTTACAAACCACTACCGTGCTTACACGCGGATCCGAAGAAACTTCAAGTGTTTGCAAACCTCCGCAGGACATGCCGCTCACAGCAATTCTCTTCACATCTATTTTTTGATAGAAAGCACTTTTCTTGTCATTATTCTGCGCAATTGCCCAATCAATGGCATCAATTAACTGAGTCGATTTGGAACGGTCTTTTGCCTGCTCGCCTGATTCTTTAGGCATAACACCAACGGCAATAACGAGGAATCCATGAGAAGCTACCTCATTCAAAAAGTTGACATGCTCCCAGGGCGAATTGTAGCATGCACCATTCCCCCATGCGATGACAGGCAACTTTTCATTTTTGCCAAATCTGCTGATATCTTTCGGCCTGAATACTGTATGCGTCGGCAATGATGCCTGCGTGGTCATCACAGCACTGTATTCGCCCGTTCCGCCATCTTCAACAATTCGTGAAGCAAGTTCCTGTGCCAGTAATGTCCTCATGGACAAAAATGTAACCAACACAAATACTAAACAGATCGATTTTTTCATGTGTTTGATTTTTGTTGCTGGCGATGTAAACCAGAACAGATAATCAAAAAAGTAACTTATCTAATAATTTTACTTGATCAACCGCAGCGATTTCCTCTCACGACCATTTCACGTGTTTTGCAAAACTGCTTTGTGTCTTTCGAAATAAGCCCGGATAAGGAAAAATTAATTTCCCGCTCATATCAGCCTTATCTGGCTACCCTACCTTCGATTCGAAAATAAAACGAATCATTTCAACAAAGAAGATCATGAAAAAATTAGCATTAGCTGCGCTGTTCATCTGCGGATTAACCGCAGGCTCAAACGTTTTTGCTCAAATTCCAGGTCCTGCTGACGGACCAAAAATGGCCGGACCCATTGAAAAAGGCCCCAAACATCGGCCACCACTTTCAGGTCAGCCGGCACCTGGCGAACAAGGACTTAGGATTGTGAGCACAGTAACAGGGAAAGTTGTCAAACTAAGGGGAAATAATGATTTCGTTTTTGACGGCTTTTATATGATTAATGGAAGCGACAGTTTACTGGTAAAATTCCCTGCACATATGGGTTCGCAGATTTCTCCATTGGTTAAACCGGGAAGTCAGATAACCGTGTCAGGTGTTTCGGAAACATCTGCGCGTACAACAAAGGAAATGAGAATGGTTAGTATAATAGCAGGTGGTAAAACGCTGACGGATATTCCACCTGCCTCGCCGATCACACCAGCACAGGAAACCACAGTGACCGGAAACGGTAAGGTTACTTCCCTGCAAACAGATCAGGAAGGACGGGTTAGCGGCGTTTTTATTGATAACAAAACCATACTTCGTTTTCCTCCGCATGCTTCCGGGCAATTGGGAAATACAATAGCAAAAGGTGCAGCGATTTCTTACTCGGGAAGCCAGAAAAACAAGGACCAGGGAGAAGTTTTACTGGAAGACTACAAGGTAATCCGTTGTAACACAATCACCGTGAACGGTCAGCAGTATCTGGTTCGATAATTTTTAACAGAAACGGGCAGCAAAGTCGCTGCCTGTTTTTTCCACTTTCCAAAATGAGCAAATACATTTCAACAATAGGACTTCTGGTTCTTTCCAACATCTTCATGACACTGGCCTGGTATGGGCACCTTAAATTTTTCAGCAAAGAAGGTGGTCATACTTCCACACCATTGTGGACGATCATACTTTTGAGCTGGGGCCTGGCATTTTTCGAGTATTGTTTTCAGGTTCCGGCAAATCGTCTCGGATCTTCGGAAACAGGCGGGCCTTTTTCACTGGTACAGCTAAAAATTATTCAGGAGGTAATCACCCTGATCGTTTTTATGGTATTCTCGGTGACATTTTTCAAGAACACGCAATTCACCTATAATCACCTGATCGGCTTTGCATTACTGGTGGGAGCTGTTTATTTTATTTTTAAAGCATGAAGGTCGGATCCAAATCCCAATCTTTACGAGGACTGGATTTTATCAACTTTACGCTTGCAGATGTACGGGATGGAATCGGACCGTTCCTTGGAATTTATTTGTTGTCAGCCCAGCATTGGAATTTTAGGGATATCGGTATCGCTACTTCAATTGCCACCTTTGCGGGCGTTGTGGTTCAAACACCGGCTGGTGCATTTGTTGACCGCTTTAAAAACAAGAAAACAATCGTATCCATTGCCAGTGTGCTGATCGGACTTGGAACACTGCTGATCCTGATCAAACCCAGTTATAGTGTTGTAATCATAAGTCAGATAATTGTTGGTGTAGCCGCAACCTTCATTGCTCCATCAATCGCGGCAATGACCCTGGGCCTTGTCGGCTACAAAAAACTTGAACAGCGAACAGGACGGAATGAAATGTTCAATCATGGCGGAAATGTTACCTCAGCAGTTGTTTCCGGCTTAATCGGCTATTATCTTGGTTTACAGGGAATATTTGTTTTTACATTATTGCTTTCATTTGCGAGTGTCTATTTACTGCGTTTTATCGACAATAACGAAATCGATTATCAACTTTCAAGAGGAAGTTTTTCGGAAGAAAAAACGCATTCGCTGAAATCCTCCTCAGGAATTATTTTAAATCCGTTATTTCTTATTTTTACAACTTGCTGCGTGCTCTATCATTTTGCAAATGCGGCCATGCTTCCTCTGGCAGGACAATACATTGTTTCTGAAAACAAAGTAAATGCTTCGGTTTACATGTCGGCGTGCATTGTTATTGCCCAATTGGTCATGGTCCCGACAGCCGCCTGGTGCAGCCGAAAATCAACGAGCGGAAGAAAATGGCTGATGCTCGTGTGTTTTGCAGCTCTGCCGATCCGCGGATTACTTTATACGCTAAGTCCAAATCCCTACTTTATCACATCCGTGCAAGTTCTGGATGGGCTTTCTGCCGGCATTTTCGGTGTGGTAAGTATTCTTATTGTCGCCGATCTGACAAAAGGCTCCGGTCATTTCAATCTTGCCAATGGAATCTGATCACAGCAGTTGGCCTGGGTGCATCGCTCAGTAACGTTGCAGGAGGATATATAGCTAACCTGTTTTCTTTCCGATATGCTTTTTTGTTTCTTAGTGGCGTGGCAGCAATGGCATTTGTAATTTGCCTGCTTTTTATGAAGGAAACATTACACCCGGACGCAGAGTGAATAAAAAATGGTCAAAATTAATAGTATTTATCCTGCTGCCGGTGATTTTGGCAGCAGGATTGCTCTTGTATGGATTACAAAAAAATGACAAAACCCTCCCGGTTGATCTACGTCCCGAACATGGTCCTATTGCAGATAAACAAGTTAAAATTACAGGAACAGTGGTTAAATACGGAAGCAATCATGAAGGTGATATTGACAAAATATTAATAGCATCAGATGAGAAAGAAGTCTGGCTGCACTTCCCTCCCCACATGGCACGGCTGGTAAAATCAGTGGCAATTATTAATGAGCCGGTTGATGGCCTGGCTGATCAAAAAGGCCCGCCTCACAGACCTCATCAGGAAAATTTATTTGAGCTTAAAAGTATAGTTAACAACAAGTTGGAAACGAAAGTGGATCTTACTCAAATTCACGCACCGATTCCCCGTGAAGGAATTAAAATAGAAATCCAAGGAATTCCTTCGTCCAACAGAAACGAAAATACCTTTATGCTTGCAGGAAAAGTGGTCAAGTTGCCACCACACATGGCACACGAGTTATTTCCTCTAATAAATCAGGCCAAAAGAATTATGGTAAAAGGCTACATGCGTGATTCGACTGATGGTTTTGTGTCAGATTCTGGATTGCCGGTTGTAAAACCCAGTTCTATAAAGATCGACAGTGTGATTTACAAAGTACGTTAACGACAATCCATTTACATGAAAATATTAGTTGTTGAAGATGAGCAGAAACTAGCCGGATTTATACATCAGGGACTTCAACAGGCTGGTTATCTGGTGCAAATTTCAAACAATGGTTCCGAAGCCCTTAATAAGGTCGCTTCGGAAACTTTTGATCTGATTTTGCTGGATCTTATGCTGCCAGGAATGACAGGAATTGAAGTTCTTAAAAATATGAGAGCGTTTAATATTAGCAGTCCGGTTATCATACTGAGTGCCCTTAGCGGAACTTCACAAGTTGTAGAAGCCCTGGATCTTGGCGCTGTCGATTATATCAAAAAACCTTTCGAATGGGACGAGCTGCTGGCCAGAATCCGGATTTTACAGCGTAAGATTTTTGCAAGTGAAAGTACGAGAATTCAAATAAATGATCTCACGATTGATCTGATGGCCAGACAAGTTATGCGTTCTGAAACCCAAATTACACTTACGGCAAAAGAATTCGCTTTGCTGGAATACCTGATAAGAAATCTAAACCGCGTAGTTAGTAAAAATCAGATACTGGAAAATGTCTGGAATATGGATTTTGATCCGGAAAGTAATATCGTTGAAGTATATATGCATCAGCTCCGCAGGAAGATTGACAAAGGTTTTGACAATCCGCTCATTCAAACGGTTGTTGGCGTTGGCTATAAACTAACAGGCTCTAAATCTTCAACGTGAAAGCGCCTGACTCCTACCCTTTTTATACCAGCCTCAGGTTCAGGTTCGGACTTATTTTCGGACTTGTTTTTCTATGCTTTTTACTGGCGACCGGGTTCGTACTTTATACAAACGTAAAAAGTCAGTTTGAAAAAAGCTTCGCCGCAAGATTGCAAACCCAGGGAAATCTGATTCTTCAGGAAACTGAAATTAATCCGTTAACCGTTCCCCTGCCAGCAAACGGAGAATATTTCCGGATGACTTATGAAGCGAATAATAAAAACGACACACTCTTTAATAATCTTCCAAAATCGTTAAATAATACCGAACAAAGAACTGACTTATCCCTTTGGCGCTCCGTAGAACTCACCAGAAATTTCGAGACTGGCGGAGAAATACGGATCCTTTATGTAATTTCCGCAGAAGAACTGGTTCAGGACATAAACAGGCTGAAAATTATCCTGTTCATCTATTTTCCCATATCGTTTTTAGCTGCTTTAATTGCCGGTTATTTCTTGTCCGGTTTTCTGTTGCGCCCCATTGAAAATATTGTAAATAAAGCCAATGATGTCAGTTTGCAGAACGAGATTATTTTGCTGGAAGAACCTACTGTAAATGATGAAATCCATAAATTGACCGCGTCTTTAAACCAAATGCTGACCAGAATTAAAAAACAGGCTCAATACCAAAATGCTTTTTTTGCATCCGCCTCACATGAACTCAGAACCCCGCTGAGCGTGATGCTGACCGAATTGCAGATCCTGCAAAACGACCAGGTTCCGGAATCAATCAGACCCGTTATTGGCAATCAAATTGCAGAAGTACAACGTCTGAGTAAATTGGTAAATGATTTTTTATTGATGAGCCAACTTAAATCCGGAATGCTGATTTGCAATAAAAGTGAAATAGACCTGCCTGAAATCACAATGGAAGTGCTGGAACGGATGACAACCAAAGCACTGCTTAAACATCAGAATTTCAAAGTTGAAATCATTCCAGAAGATGGACAATTCACCATCAGCTCCGACCGGTCACACCTGACAAGTATTCTGATAAATTTGCTTGAAAACGCTATAAAACATGGCAAGCCGAACACGACAGTACATGTTGAAATTGCAGATTCAACCGATTCAACAACCATAACTGTACGAAATACCTCAAACAGTACCATTTCAGATGTTACAATATTAAGTCAGGAATTTAACAAACAAGACTTCTCAAACGATGGTTTTGGACTTGGGCTCTGGATTGTAAACCGGCTTGCTGAAACTATTAACGCTGGTTTCGAGATTCAATTCCTGAAACCAGAATTTGTAACAAGACTTTCTTTTGGCAAGAATATGAGTCAGTAATTTGTGAGTTTGAAATGTACTCTGACTACGAGTTTTCCAGCTGTTTTTTCACCAAGTGAAGTTGGGTGGTTGGTTGTAAAGTAAAGTGCCGTCTTGATCAAGTTGGATTAACTTAATCAAGACGGCACTTTACTGAACTGTATATTTTAAAATCAATTTGTAACTACATCAATTTCAGCATAACCTGCTTCATCATTTTCCTGAGTGTTGCGGGTTGCCACTAATTTGATGTAGCGCGCCTTCACTGGTGCAAACTTCTTTACTTGCCATAAAGGATTGTTTTTAATATTAGAAAACTCCCCTTCATCTGCTACCCTCCATTGCTTATTATCAGAAGAAACGGAAAACTGGTAATTAGTAATAATTCCGGCGTTTCTGCTCTGACTTGGAAGGTAGCGGAAACCTGCCAGATTTTGCGCTTCTCCCAGATCTATTACAATGTCAGCCGGCAATTTGCTGTTTTTGGGTTGAAACCAGTATGAATTTTTATTTCCGTCAATAATATTGTTCGCTTTTTCATCCTCAACACCAACGATCTTCCAGTTTTTATGTGAAATGTCAAATTGTTCCTCGCCAACAGGACTACTTTTCCCGGAGACCAGATCATAAGCAATAGCCCGGACACTTACCTTGTTTTCTACTTCAATAGGTTGGTTATACCTCATTGACTTTTTAGTTGGCTGGCTTCCATCCAGCGTATAAAAAATCTGTGATTCTTTATCAGATGCACTGATGGTAATTTCTCCCGTTTTAGCACGGGTGATTTGAGGAGCTTCCAGTATTTGCGGAGCATTGTAAACACTGACATTCGAAATGACTGGACTTGCCTTGGAATCAGTAATAGTAAAGCGCAGTTGTGAAGCTGTAACCGTTGGAAATGACAGTATTCGCTTATACCCAATGGTAGTTTGCTTGTCCAGCTGTTCCCATTTGCCATTTACCAATGCTTCAATTGTAAAGGATTTCACCCGTTGCCCCAGCTGGATATATTCCTGAGCAAGAAACCGGTTAAAAGCTTTCGGAGCACCAAAATGTATGATAAGCGAAGCTGTTTTCACTTCGTCGTCTGTGGCCCAATAAGTATTTTTGTCTCCATCCAATGCCCTGTCAGCTCCAAATTCCTTAGATTCTCCCCGAACATTTGACGCGTTTGCCTTCATTTTTTTGGCCAGATCTACGGCGAAAGCTTCCTTTACTGCACCAGCCAACTCCAAAGCGGCTTTTTCGTCCGTCCTATGGATCTGCCCGGTTTTATCGATAGGAAAATTAAGAAGCATAGTTCCATTTCGTCCGAATGAACTGTAATATACTTTAAGCAATTCCGGTAGCGTTTTTACACGGCTATCTTCATATTCATGGTAAAACCAACCCGGACGTATGGAAGTATTTACTTCGCCCGGCACCCAGAAATCGCCATTTTCTACACCATGAGCTAGCATATCATGCGGTACATCACCTTTGGCATTTAAAAGGCTCCAGTTGGTTTCACCTACATAGCCGGATTCCGTTCCTACCCAGCGGAGGTCTGCCCGGTCACCGTTGTCGTTCCAAATGACGATTTTGGGCTGAATTTTCCTGATCATTTTGTAGGTGTTCGCCCAGTCGTAATAACTAGTCCGGTCTATTTTCCGGCTGGTTCTTGCTCCGCCATAATAGCCATCGCCGCCGTTGGCACCATCAAACCAAATCTCGAAAACATCACCATATTTGGTCAGGCATTCTTCAATTTGTTTACGGAAAACATTTTTCACGTAAGGCGCACTGCCGTCCGAATCCAAAAGCCCATAACTAGGATTGTTCCTATCCCATGGCGAAATGTAGATGCCCAATTTTAGTCCATACTTCTTGCACGCCTTTGCCAGATCACCAATGATATCACCTTTGCCGTCTTTCCAGGGGCTGTTTTTTATGGAATATTCGGTAGTTTCGGTAGGCCAAAGACAAAATCCGGAGTGGTGTTTTGCTGTAACAATAATCCCTTTCATACCCGAATTTTTGCAAACCCTCGCCCACTGATCACAGTCCAGATTGGTTGGATTAAAAAGCCTGGCATCATCGGCTTCCCCATATCCCCATTCCTGGTCAGTAAACGTATTGGTAGAAAAATGTATAAAAGCATAATACTCCATTTCCTGCCATCTTACCTGGTTTTCCGTAGGTATTGGCCCCGCAGGGCTGGGAGCTTTGACTTGTGCAAAACAGCTACTGATCATGCACAAGTACAGCAGTGTTGTATAAAAATTAACTTTAATCATCAAATTGTTTCAGGTTGTATGGATTTTATAATTGATTTATTACAAAGAAAAGTCTTCTGTCAGACCCGCCTTTTTTAGAGCATTCCAGAAATCAGCGGGAATGTCTGTGGTCACCATGTCTATATTCTGTTTTACTTTGGCCGCATTGGTGGTACTGACTGCCACACTGCTGACACCGGGAATTGTAAAACCAAAATTCAGGCAGGCGTGCGCAGGTGAAATGCCGAATTGTTCACACAACTTCCAAAATTCAGATCTCCATGCATACAGGCTTTTTCCTTCAGGAGTGTCTTTATTAACAAGCCCATAATTGTAATAATCACTTCCAACCAGAAATCCACCGTTAAAAACCGCTGAATTAATGACAGTTATACCTCTTTTGTGCAGGCCGGCAATGAAGTCCATTAATTCCCGCGGATGGTCGTGAAGCGTGAGACTGTTAGCGATCATCACCCAGTCCAGCGCTACATCCTTTGAAATTCTTTCGATTACGCGCCATTGTTTGGCACCAACACCAATACCTAAAATTTTATTCGCAGCTTTCAATTCAGCCAATGCTTTGTAGGCATCAAGAATATCTGAGTACAGATCATTTTCTTCTTCTATACTCTGAGCTTTTGACAAATATTCATCAGGATCATGCACAGAGGCTAACTGAGAAGTATAAGGCCCCAGTAAATCGTTTCCCTGATAGAAACATTCCAGGATTCCCTCGTAGGAAATTCGCTGTACAGCATCATGGGTCAGCTCTTTCCAGATTCCTGGTTCAAAAGTAGGTTCCGGTGTAGTAAGAGGTACCCGGTACCAGCCCAGTTTATTGCTGATGATTACATTTTTTGGATCTACATGCAAGGCATCCAGCGATTTACCCAGAGATTCCAAAGCCAGGCCCGCCCCATACTTACCGGCACTATCAAAAACTGCCTTTCCCGGAGAATTCTTTATACAAGCTTCTACGATGGCTTGTTTTTCCTCAAAACTTGTTGCACGATAGATATTACCCAGACAGCTCGTCCCGAAAACAATCGGAGGCAGCTGAATTGTACCGGGATTTTGATTTTGTACGGTTTTTACTTGCATAGGACTTATAGCTCTACTTAATATTTTTTATCCAATTGCCACCATAGCCTTTATCACACCGTTGGCAGGGTCAAGCCAGCTCTTAAAATCCTTTTTTACATCTCCGAAAATAACATGGTGCGTAATATAAGTAGTTGGATCTATCATGCCGGCCTTCATGCAACCGATAACGTGTTCAAAATCTTCCCGGGTCGCATTACGGCTGCTCATTAATGTTGCCTCACGTTTGTGAAATTCAGGATGAGAAAAACTGATCTCCCCTTTTTGCAGGCCGATCAAGACATATGTTCCACCATGCGCCAGATATTGAAAAGCCGTATTGATAGCTTTCAGATTGCCTGTTGCATCTACAATGACCGTTGGCATATCTCCACGTGTCAGCTCCATCAGTTTTTCCTGTACATTTTCGGTCAGAGCGTTGACCGTGTGGGCCACACCCAGCTTTTCACGGCAAAAAGCCAGTCTGCCGTCATTAATATCCAGCGCTATAACGGTTGCACCTGCTATTCTTGCAAATTCCATTGTACCCAGACCGATTGGTCCTGCCCCAACAACAAGGACTGTATCATGAGGCGTCACCGCAGCCCTTCTTATCCCATGCGCACCTATCGCAAGTGGCTCAACCAAAGCGAGTTC
>Ga0247734_1002748_pt1 | contig 11122 bp, 9 predicted proteins | sample UWRJL103311B2_FD_180933 | JGI IMG/M metagenome (GOLD analysis project Ga0247734, IMG submission 180933) | Plant litter microbial communities from Arlington Agricultural Research Station in Wisconsin, United States - UWRJ-L103-311B-2 | ecosystem: Environmental > Terrestrial > Plant litter >... | reverse complement strand
AAAAACAAAGGTGTTCTGCATACTCATCGGTTGTTACCCCTAAACGGGGTGTAATTACATCTATACTTTTGGTTATTAAGGGGTCTTTTTTATAGGCTTGCCCGAGCAAATAGTAATCACTGTTGAGAAGGGAAAAGCAGACAAAAAACCCTCTCTTGGAGGTTTTTATACCATAAAGCGACAAATCTATGTCGAACCATTCATTGTTTTCATTTGCCCTGGTAACAATTACATCATCGGTAAGTTCCTTTCCCGGCGATCCATCATCAGACACATCAAAGATTTTGATCCTAAACGGTGCTTTTGCGTCGCCCTTTCCGCTGATATGCCCCTCGCTAATATAAAAGCCAACAGACTGAATAATTCCCTTTTTGCCGGTAGATCCTTTCATAAACATGGCTGCATCCGTATCCGGAAAAAACGAACCGGTAAGCGCATGAGTTTTGTATTTGCTGCCAACTTCTAATAAAGGCCTGCCAATTCGCACTTCAGCCAGTTGAGTAAAAAACAGCTCCATACTTGCTACCAAAGGCTGTTTGATATTTCCAATAACCATACGCTGGGTTTTATACCCTAAACAGGATATGGTTAAGGTATCCTTAACGGTTATTCTTGCGTACATCAATTCAAACCGGCCATCGGTTCCTGTCGCAGAAAAGATTTTTTTCTCTCGTACGCCTACTGTAGCCCCGGAGATTGGACTTTTTGTAGCTGCGTTCACCACCATCCCCGCTATTGTTAATTCCTGTGATTTTAATTTCAGGCTAAAAAGAATAAGAAAGAACAGTAAATAAACCTTCATACTCAAATGTAATAATTGCTTACTGTAAAAACTATGAAGAGATGCTGGGTATATTACATCTTTAGCGGAGATGCTTTGAAACGGTTTAGAAGTTCAAAAGCCTGCAGATTTATCTGAAGGCTTTTGTTTGAAATGAGATATCTGGGAAAACGGAGATTACTTTAAAAAATCATTCAAGTAACCTAATATTGTTTTTGTCTGGTCCATTAGGCTAACATGGCTTTGCGCGGGAACGATGGCCAAATGTGATTTGGGCATTGGTGCCATATCAGCAGATACGTTGCCGCCTAATAATTGATAAGTTTTGCCCAGCTCAATTTTATCCAGGCCATCATTATCACCCGAGATGATCAATACCGGCGACTTAATTTTAGCGATATTGCTGTCACCCATGTCAAAGGGCGCACCAACAAAAGCAAGCATCTGTTCTATAAACTTTGCCCATTTTGTTTTATCAGGCGCTATGGCATCATAGGCAGCTTTCATAGGGCTGTTTGTAAACATTTCGGGCTTCATACTCTTAAATGCATTAGCTATTTCAGGCAGCCAGCCGGTACTTTTATAAGTAGAAGAAATGATGATTAACTTTTTTACCCGGTTAGGGCTTTGCAATATCAACTGATAAGCCACCGAGCCGCCCATGCTATATCCCGCAACATCCGCACTGTCAACCTTTAAAAAATCCATTACGCCTGCCACATCATTTGCAAGCGTAGGCAGGTCCAGTTTCCTGTCAGAATACGATGTATGCCCGTGTCCCTGCATTTCAATGGCAATTACTTTTCTTGTTTTTGATAATTCAGGTATCAGTTTCCCCCAGTTTCCCTCAATAGTCATAAAAGCACCATGCAATAAAATAAGCGGCTTACCATTGCCATATACTTCATAATAAACTTTAATGCCGTTAACAGGTGCGTAGCCACTGGCAGCAGGTTTAATTTTTTGTGCATTTGATTGAAATACCGAAAACAAAAGCAGAGCAATTATTAATAGTGATTTTTGGGTGTTGGATATTTTGAATACAGTGTTCATACAACGTTATTTAAATTTGATTTTATTGACAATACAAGTATCCAAAGCTTTTAAGGATATTATGCTGTGTAAAAGCGACAGCTTTAGGGTGAATAGCGACAAATTATTGTTGTTAGAATAGGTTAAAAACAAGCCCGAAATTGAAAGATAGAGTGCTTCAATCCGCTGCACAATCTAATCTCGCATAAAAGAGTTCGGGTTTAGTAGCGTAATGATCACTTGTAGCGCTGCCATTTTTACACATGGGAAGGGCGTTTTTCGTAAATGTGCAAAGTTATAGGTAAAATTTTGGTGGCGGGTAATGACATTAAAACCAAGTAATTTGAAATATAAATTTATCAACCCAAATTTCCCGCACAACATCTGGCGTATAATCCAGAGGAGTAATATATACAACGATGTTAGGAGGCTATACAGGTAAATGTTTCTTGATGGCGCTGAAGAAGCATCCGATCCGCAGCTAATAAGAATGGTAATGCCAAGGTGCTTTACTAAAGGCTGTATCTGTTGCCACCAAAATTGCTCACTGCGCTCCATTTTTCGGCAGTTGCGTTGTATTTAACGGTTAATACCTGTAATAGCGCTTCTTTAATAGTTCTGCCAAAATCTTATGAAACTATAACATTGATAATTAGCTCAGGCTAACTTATTATTATTTAAAATGGTTTAATATTATCTATATTTATTGGTACTTAACTTATCATAATATTGAATGTTTGTAACTGTTTATATAACACGTTTTCATAAAATCTCGTGCTTTTCTAAAAGTTTGCTGTGTGCTTTTTTCGTATGCGTACTGGTGTTCTTAGCCGGGCCGGTATTTTCGCAGTTTAAGCAAGTGCATTTAGAAAGCAACGAGAACAACCATATCCAACGAATAAACCTGTACTCGGACGCCGAGGGCTACATTGCGTTTTCAAAAACATTGGGATTTACAGTTGATAGCGGTAAAACAATTGTTTACAAGCCCATTACCAACTCAAACGTTAATTACAACGGGTATAATGTTAATCTTACCTTCGGCTTCGAACTAAGCGGTGTAAAGGCTTTTGACCGTAACAAGTTGCTGGTATACGGGCACTATGGGCTGGTGCCTTCCATTTTATACTCTGGTGATGGCGGCAACAACTTTAAATTAGTATTTCACTCGCAGTATAGTCAGTTCCCCAATTCTTATGTAAGGGATATGGTTTTCCCCGGAAATGGAGCAATTGGATTTGCAGTAGATAAAAACAGAGTTTTAAAAACTACAGATGGGGGGCTTACCTGGTTGGTGAACTTTAATGCCGATGGCTCGTACTTTACTAATATACAAGCTATTAATACAGAAATTGTTGAAACGTTTAATACAGAGTGGTCTGCATTTAATGCCCGGTATACTACAACAAACGGTGGGGCCACCTGGGTGCCAACATTTAGTAATACAGGTATTAATTATTTATATTTTGTTAATGCCGGAGTAGCCTGGCTAAACACGAAGGATGGAAAAATAATGACTACTGCCAACGGCGGCAATAGCTGGACAGAGCAGAATGATGCTATTATAGCACCCGTTAACTTTTCTAAATTGGTTGTTGTTAATGACAGTACAGCATACGGAACCGCTACAGATGGTTTTGATGTGTATAAAACTACCAACACAGGAAAAATATGGGAACGCCTGTACCGGGATAACAACTATAGTTCCCCTGGCTATTCGCTCAATGATATCCAGATAAATGGAAGCACCATTTTGGCAGGCGGGGGGCATGGCTACCTGGCGTTAAGTGACAATGGCGGAGGAACGGTGGTACCGCGGGCTTATTTTACGATAGATGAAAGTGCAGCCGAAACAACGGGCAATATCAAACTGACTAACTATAGTAAAAGTGGCAATACGTATAAATGGCTTTTAAATGGGAAGGTAATAGCAACTACATATAACGCTTCTTATACCGCTGAGCTGTATGGCCCCAATGATACTTTACGGTTGATAGTAACTAATAAACTACATGCAGATACTTTAACTAAGGTGACTACTTTTAGCCAGGCCGTGCAAATAACGGGGATATACCCAATCAGCGCTGCAACAGGGCAAACGATTTCAATTTCAGGAAAACATTTTCGTGATGTTAAAAGTGTCACTTTCGGTGGGATTCCTGCACAATCATTTCAGGTAAACAGATACAGCGATAATATAAATGCGGTTGTTGGTAAAGGTGCCAGCGGCGATGTAAAAGTAACTACAGCAAAAGCAGTGTCAGCTTTTGCCGGGTTTACTTACATTCCTCCGCCAGAGATTATATCCTTTTCGCCCGCCAGTGCAGCCAAAGACGATACCATAACTGTAAATGGCAAAAATTTCAACACACTATCAAGTGTATTCTTTAATAAAACAGAGGCAAAGTTCAGAATTGTATCGGCTGCGGAAGTAAGAGTTGCTGTTCCGGCAGGCAATACTACAGGTAACATTATATTTAACAGTTATACCGGTGCAGATACCTCGGGCATATTTAAACTACAGCCTGTTATTAAACCGTTAAATGTAAGCAGCGGCAGTTATAATTCAACCATAACGGTGTATGGGGATGGTTTCTTTGATGTGAAAAGCATCATGCTTGATGGAAACCCCGTGTTAAATTTTAATGTTTACAATGATAGATATTATGGAGACAATATAACCATAACGTTGGGCGAGGGCGGCACCGAAGGTAAGCTGGTAATTACCACTGGTAACGGCCTCAGTGCAGAATATACCGGTTTTAAATATTACTTTTCTCCGGCAATTACCTCGTTTACGCCGGCATTTGGTACTCCGGGTACACAGGTAACAATTTCCGGTACTAATTTTAGTACTACCTCCACCGGGAACTTTGTATATTTTGGAGCGGTAAGGGCCGTGGTAAACTCAGCAACGGCTACCTCACTGGTAGTTAGTATACCTATGGGGGCAACATATTCGCCTATTACCATAGCAACCAGTTACGCTACCAGCACTTCAGTAAAATATTTTACGCCAATTTTTAGCGGGGGGGCAGCACTAAGCGCAGGTTCATTTGGTGCCCATACAAATAACTGGGCGGGCAACAATGCCCGGTCTTTAAGTATCTTAGATTTTAACAGCGATGGCAAGCCCGATGTATCAGTTACGGCTTTTGACGATGCCGGAAATATAAACTACTTTGTAGAGAATAATAGTACCCCCGGCAACATTAGTGTTATGCGTACTCAAAGCGTTACACTTTCCGATAATTCTGGCGGCACATGGATATATTCGGCGGTAAACGACTGGGACCTCGACGGAGATCTTGACGTAATATTAGTTGGCCTGAACAATAGGAAAGCTACTTATGTTAAATCAATATATTCACCAACCGGCAGTTATGCTTACTCAAACCAGGTAGTACGCGTTTCTAATTATAATGCCGATCTTTATTCCGATCCGCGGTATCTCCCTACGGGTATAGGCATTGCAGATATGGATGGCGACGGACAAACAGATTTCCTTGTTTCGGGAAACTTTCCCGATCATCCAACCTTTCCCAACATTGCAGTATCTGATATAGACGGCGACGGCAAAGCAGATGTGCTGGCCCATTTTAACGATACCCTTGCCGTTTACCGCAATATTAGTACAAAAAACAATATAGCCTATGCACCGCGGGTAAACTTTTTGGCAGGTGCTACAATTAGCCGCATTGTTGCCGGTGATTTTGATAACGATGGCAAAACCGATATTGCCATGATAGTTAAAAGCACACCTGGTGTAATGGTTTGGAAAAATAACAGCATTTTCGGCAGTATTGCCCTTACAAAAGCCGCTACTATGGCCACAACGGCTGAGCCATCCAGCATTGCCATAGCCGATCTTAACGGCGACGGCAAGGTTGATATAGGCGTTGGGCATAATAATGGGGTGCTGCTTTATCAGAATACCAGTGGCGTTTCAATTGGGTTTGGTGCGCCGGTTACTATTAACCTCAACGCAACGATGGACCTGGCATTTGCCGACCTCGACGGCGATGCCAAGCCCGATATTATCGGCCTGAATGGTTTAGGCATTGAGCCAGGTATAAACATTATGCGTAACCTTGCCGGCGGCCCCCAAATTACTTCTTTTAGCCCCGAAGGCGGCCCGGCAGGCACTTCCATAGAAATCATAGGAACAGGTTTTACGGGTACCACGTCTGTTACAGTTGGGGGAGTGACGGTGCGCTCATTCAAGGTGAATTCAGAAACAAGCATCACTGCGATAGCGGGCGATGGTGCTAAGGGATTTATCGCATTGGATAGTCCGCCGGGCTCGGGTACGTCATTATCAGTATTCCATTTTTTGCCACAGCCGGTTATATATGTAAACGGTTATGTTACACAGGCGGCAGCCATTAACTTAGGAGAGTCGGTGCCGTTAGATATTACTCCGTATGATAATCAGTTTAAAGTGCAATGGTATAAAAACGGGGTGGCTATACCGGGGGGCACAATTTCGCGCCTGCTGGTTACGGAGAGCGGCAGTTATGCCTGCAGCATGGCTTACGGCAGTGCTGCTGCGCAAACGTCAAAACCGGTACAGGTGCGTGTTGTATTAGTTCTCCCAGCCGACAATATCAAAATAGCAGCAACTAATATAACGTGTAAGGGTAGTAAAAACGGAAGTATAAGCATACATGCCAACTTACCGGCCAGCTATACGGTTACACTTAGCGGCAGTGATAGCCGAACGGCTAAGTTTAGTTCTGATGCAAAAATTGAGAACCTCTCACCTGGCAACTACAGCGTTTGTGTAACTATTGATAACTATCCAGAATATCAGCAATGTTTCAATCTGTTGGTTACCGAGCCCAAGGATCTCTCCGTATATACGGTGGTAAATAAAGCAGCTGGCACGATAAACCTTGCGCTGGAGGGCGCTGATTTTTATAACATAACGGTTAACAATAAACTATATACAGCATCGGGCAGTATCACACTGCCGCTAAATAACGGTTTTAATAAAATCTCGGTAAGTACCGATAAACTTTGCCAGGGCGTGGTAGAGAAGGTGATTGACTTGTCTGATAATATAATACCATACCCTAACCCGGTACGGGATGTGCTGAGTATAAACCTGGGTAATAACGTGGTTGCAAGCGCATTTATAACTATTACCAGTGTAAACGGCGGGCGTGTATTATATAGCAGGGAGGTTGCTAACCCATATGATGTGCTTCAGGTAGATATGACCGGTTTCAGATACGGCGTGTACCTTGTGCGGTTGAAACTGGATACGAAAGAAAGTGTTTACAAAATAACTAAACAATAATGAAAATAAAACGGGTATTGCTGGCCCTTATAATAATACTATCGGGTTGTGGAAAAAATAGCCCCGATGCCGATAAACCGGGCCAAAAACCCGCCAATCTGTTATTAAAAGCCCCGTTGCAGAACGAAGTTTGTGTCAACGGGGCTGTAATCTCTGATACCACAAGCGCCATTTCATTCAGTTGGGTTGCTGTTGCCAATGCGGCCTCTTACGAGTTATATATAAGCAATTTACTCAACAACCAGGTAATAAAGCAAACGCTAAACGGAACAACTTTTACCGCTTCACTTAAACGAAATACTCCATACAGTTGGCAAGTAATTGCCAAGGGTACAACCGATGCGCTGAGCGATAAATGGAAGTTTTACGTTGCCGGCTTGCCTGCTACGCTATATGCGCCGTTTCCGGCCGAACTGGTTAGCCCGCTGCAGGGAGAAAGCATGGTTACTAATTATCCGGTTACCCTTTACTGGAAAGGGAGTTCTGTATCCGGTAATATCGCAGGGTTCGACGTTTACTTCGGGACGGCAATAAACCCTCCATTATTTAAGGGTGATCTGTCCTCTACGTCAACTTCCTATACTGTAACAGCGGATCATGGCAACACCTATTATTGGCGGGTAGTAACAAAAGATACTAATGGAAATACATCAACATCAGCTTTATTTCAGTTTAACTCCCGATAGCGGCTATACCAGCAACTGATATAAGAATTGGGATGTATTTAATAATTACTAAGAATGGTAATTACAAATCGCAAAGAATTTTTTATGAAATTTACCCTTTATCACCATCTGCAAAAACCTAAATCAGTTATAAAAGGCTTGGATTTTTGTAGCCCAAGTACCACAAACCGCTTATAGGAATTTTGCAATTCAATCTCAAGTTTCTATATCTAAGCTATCTGCTTCTTATGTTTATACTCAGGGCACAAATACGCTCCAATTTCCCTCAGAAACCACCTCTACATCCCCGTCGATAACTTTAATGGCAGTCTGGTCATCAATGGCGTAAGATGGCATTGGTAGCATGGCAGCCAGTTTTTTCAGGTTGGCCAGGGAGTTGTCCGGAAACCACTCATGATCCAAATGCGGGTGGATTGCAAAATCAACCAGGTTGAGCGATTTGCTGGTTTCTGCAGGCAGCGTATGATGGCCGTAGGTTGTTCCATAGCGGGTCATGATCATACTCCCGGCGCTTAAGCCTACATATACTACCTTTTGCAGCAGCGAGGGAAGTAGCTCTGCCAGTCCGCTTTGCTGCATCCAATAGCACAGGTACTGGCAGTCGCCGCCGCCAACCAGCAGGGCATCGGTTTCTAAAAGCATAGGGAGCCAAAGCTCTTGTTTAATGCTGGGCAGAGCTGTTAGCTCCAGCAACCCCAGCGATTTCCACCCCAAGTCGCAGAAAGGGTCGCCTAAAAACCCGCAGATCACCTTGCGTATGATATCGGCACCGTTAGGGATGCCATATATGGCGGTCGGTACAAAAAGTGCGCTGGCTTCGGCAATTGGTTTGCCCAATAGCTCTTTTAAGGCATTACGAATGCTTGCGTTACTAATGCCGGCAGAAGTGAGAAGAAGTTTCATAGGTTTATGCTTTGATGTTTAGTTCAACTATTTGAGACTATTGGTCATTTATTTATAATGAAGACTTTCTATAAAACCAATTTAGCTAAGTACTTTTATCGGCAGTAACCCCAATTAAATTACAATGGATTTTAAGAAGCTATACTCTGACTATTTAACATTAGATCATAACGACCCTTCCAATACATATTCACTTTTTGATCATATGCCTCAGCGAATGAAACTGTTCGGCTTGGAAATCCATAACATTATCAACGAATCAATTGCATATAAAGATAAAACAAAACTAAAATTTGCTTTAATTACTGCTTACACTGATGGAATTGATAGGAGTTATATAAAACTCATATCGATATTGCTTGATGAAACCTGGCATAATGAACATGAAGATTTAGTAAATGTTATTTACTTATATAACCTTGATGATGATATTTTTACAGATTCTTTATACCAAATTGCAATGGAGCCCGATACGTTCAGAAAGTATGATGATGAACTGGAATCGACATTAAGAAAGTGTGTTCATGCACTAAAAGTTATAAATTCCGAAAAGGCTAATATTTACATAGAAAAATTGAAAAACAGTAAAAATAGCAACATTGATTCAGTGCTCTCAATGTATACTAAATAAACACCAATTACCCTGGCAAATACTTGTTAATAATCTTCCCATCCTTGTAAGCGGTCGAGCTCTCCAGCTTTAATATTTTTCTCTCCTTAAAAATGCTGAGTCCGTTGCCTATCGCTACCGGGTTGCTAAAGAAATAGTACTCATTAATAAGGTTAAGGCTAATGAGCGAGCTTACAAAGCCGGCGCCGCCATAAACCATTATATCCTTTCCAGGCTGTTGTTTTAATGCCTGCACCGCAGTGGCCAGGTCGCCGTTTTCTACTTCCAGGTTCCTGCCGGCAATCTCGGTTTGCGTGCGGCTGAAAGCGATCTTCCGCATGTTTACCATCAGTTGCGCCAAAGGTTGCTCGGGGCTGTCGGGCTGGTTATCAACCACGTTTTCCCAGTAATCGATAAACTCCCGCGTCATTTTGCGGCCCAGTAAAATGGTATCGCAGCTTTCGGCCAGCTCAATTACCTTTTTAAAAAGGGTTTCATCCTTTTCACCGGGGATCCACATCCAGTCCAGCTCGCCATTTGGCCCGGCTACAAAACCGTCGAGGGTTATTTGTACCTGTAATTTTAACTTTCGCATAGCAATGGTTTAAAATTGGTTTTATTTCTTCTTATTACAAATATCTGCAGAAGGTTGATGATATTACAGGGGCGATAAGGACAAAAAAGGGGGGCGAAAGTGTCATCAGCGCTATCTTTTTTAAAAATCATACTAAAGTATGAGCGATATAATTTGGGGATGATACAATTTTGACGAGATTTAAAAATCCAACAAAAACTGATTGAATATGAAAAAAGTAACGGGCCTGGGCGGCGTGTTTTTTAAATGTAACGACCCTAAAAGCATGAACGACTGGTATGCCAAAAATTTGGGATTGGTTACCAGCGAATATGGAACTACGTTTGAGTGGCGGCTGGACGAGGACCCTTCAAAAAAAGGCTCTACCAGCTGGTGCGCTTTTCCAGAGGATACAAAATATTTTAACCCGTCGGAAAAGCCGTTTATGATCAACTACCGGGTAGAAAACCTGGTTGCCCTGGTTGAAGAATTTAAGAAGGATAACGTAACCATTGTTGATGAAATTGCCGAATACGACTACGGCAAGTTTGTGCACATCCTCGATCCGGAAGGCAATATCATAGAGCTTTGGGAACCTAAGGATGAAGAGCCGGAAAGCGCGGCAGAATAATACATATTGCAGATATAGCGATGGGGTTAAAACGTTGGATGTTTGAATGGTTTTCAAGCCTCACCTAATCCTCTCCAAAGGAGAGGACTTAAAAGCCTTCTTCTTTGGAGAATGTGCCCGAAGGGCGGATGAGGCTGCCGGACCTCCAACGTTTTAACCCCATCGCTATACTTATAATCATCTATTTATCCCAACTCAGTTGTGTAGCTAAAATAACCTCCCTGTTTTGCAACAACGGAACAATTTTGCCTGCAACGATGGTTTGGAAATGGTCCGATTCGCGGTGGGCGGCTATGGCTTCTTCGCTTTTGTATCCTTCAAACAACATCAGGGTGTTTGCCTCCGAATTACTTTGGTGTACGGTATAAAACAGGTTGCCTGCTTCTGCAGTGCTGTTTTTAACAACGTCTGCAAGCAGGTTTAGCACCGTATCCAGCTGGCCATCTTTAACCTGCCATTTGGCAAATACATGAATTGGTTTCTCATTCATCTCTTTTTAATTTTAATATAAGTTTATACGCTGTTACGAGCCGTTTATGCTTTATCAGCCTCTAAAATAGCGATCATTTTTTCGGCAACACCTTTAGCAGAAGCGGGGTTCTG
>Ga0247734_1002745_pt1 | contig 11129 bp, 8 predicted proteins | sample UWRJL103311B2_FD_180933 | JGI IMG/M metagenome (GOLD analysis project Ga0247734, IMG submission 180933) | Plant litter microbial communities from Arlington Agricultural Research Station in Wisconsin, United States - UWRJ-L103-311B-2 | ecosystem: Environmental > Terrestrial > Plant litter >... | reverse complement strand
GTAGGCCGCGCCGGGTGCGAAGGCGAGCAGTAGCGCGTCGACCGTGCCCACGCGGGCGGCGAGGAACGCCTCGTCCACCAGCAGGCCCATGCGCGCTTCGTCGGCGAAGGACAGCTCGATCGCGTGGGCGTTGTTGAGCGCGAGCATCGCTGTGCGCAGCGCGGCGTCGGCCCGGTAGTCGGCGGGGGAGATGGGCTGGATCATGGGAAGTATTTCGCGCTTTCTGCTTCGTCACCCTGAAACAAGTTCAGGAAGACGACGTACATCGGGCATAGCTCGCTGCGCAGAGAAATGGCCACGCGCTTGCAATGCACACAAGGAAAAGCCCCCGCTCCATGACGGAGCGAGGGCTTTTCTTAGTCCTTGGCGCGGGCCGAAGGGAAGGCTCAGGCTTGCGCCTCGCCCTCTTCCTCGGGCTCGTCGACCGCGATTTCGCCGGGTTCGGCGTTCGGGTCGTAGGCTTCGGTGAAGCCCGAGACGTCCTGTTCGAACATCGCGGCCATCACGTCCACGCCCTGCGACTGCAGCTCGGCTTCGTCGGGCGAACGGGCGACGTTCACCTTGACGTTGACCGACACTTCAGGGTGCAGGCTGACCTTGACGTCGAAGATGCCGAGCGTCTTGATCGGGCGCTCGAGCACGATCATGTGCTTGGCGACCTTCGCGCCTTCGGCGTTCAGGCCGTCGACGATGTCGCGCACCGAAACCGAACCGTAAAGCTGGCCCGAGTTCGACGAGGCGCGGATCAGGACGATCTGCTTGCCTTCGACGTTGCCCGAGTCGGCCTGGGCCGCGGCGCGGCGGTCGGCGTTGTCGGCTTCGATCTTCGCGCGGTTGGCTTCGAAGACCTTCTTGTTGGCTTCGTTGGCGCGCAGTGCCTTCTTGTTGGGAAGAAGGTAGTTGCGCGCGTAGCCGTCCTTGACCGAGACGACGTCGCCGATGGCGCCGAGCTTCTCGATGCGTTCGAGGAGGATGATCTGCATGGGTCGGTCCCTCCCTTACTTGACGATGAAGGGCAGCAGGCCGATGTGCCGTGCGCGCTTGATCGCCTGGCTCAGCTCACGCTGCTTCTTTGCGGAAACCGCGGTGATGCGGCTCGGAACGATCTTGCCACGCTCGGACATGAAGCCCTGGAGCAGACGGACGTCCTTGTAGTCGATCTTCGGCGCGTTCTTGCCCGAGAACGGGCAGGACTTGCGGCGGCGGAAAAAGGCGCGTGCCATGACGATCAGTTCCCTTCACGTTCGCGACGGCGCGTACGCTCGCGGTCGCTCTTGCGCATCATCACCGAAGGGCCGTCCTCATGCTCTTCCACGCGAATGGTCACGTAGCGGATCACGTCTTCGTTGATCGAGGTCTGACGCTCGAGCTCGGCGACGGTGGCGCCGTTGGCTTCGATGTTCAGCAGAACGAAGTGCGCCTTGCGGTTGCGCTTGATCTTGTAGGCGAGATTCTTGAGGCCCCAGGTTTCGGTCTTGATGACCTTGCCCTCGTTCGTCTCGACGATCTCGGTGGCGGCGGCGGCAAGTGCATCGACCTGCGCCTGGCTGAGGTCCTGGCGTGCCAGGAACACGTGCTCATAGAGAGCCACGGCAACTTCCTTTTATCTGGTCCAACCGATCGCTGGCTTGTCCGCGGGATTGCGGGGCCCCTCCGGCTTTCTTGGGTTTCCGCCCGTCGCATGACGTTGCGGAAGGCGGGCCCTTAGCCGATCGGGCGGCAAAGGCAAGCGATAAGGTGCGGATCGAGGCCGCCAAGACGAGGGCACAAGCGAGCGAGCCTGGCGGGACACCCGCAGCCACGCACAGTTTGGGGAACAGGCCGCTGGATGCATGTGTCCCTAAAAGTTGCGCATAACGGCAAATATCTTGCGCGTCTTGGATGGAACGTTAGCAAGGCGCGCATCCCAATTCGGGCCCCAATTCGTGAGTCGCCAATGAAAACAACTGTCCGCTCCGCCGTGCTGGCGCTTCTCGCCGGCGTCGCTCCGCTTGCTCTTGCCCCGCTTCCCGCCATGGCGCAGGCGTCAACCTCCAACGGCGCGACCGCCGAGACGGTGACGACGCAACTGCCGCGCAGCGTGCGTCCCAGCCATTACGACGTCACCGTAACCCCCGACGCCAAGGCGCTGACCTTCACCGGCAAGGCGGCGATCACGATCGACGTGGTCGAGGCGACGAACGCGATCACGCTGCAGGCCGCCGACCTCACGATCGCCAAGGCGGCTTTGGCGCGCGCTGGCGGCAAAGCGTTTGGCACGCCGACCGTCACGCTCGACACCGAAGCGCAGACTGCGACGTTCACGTTCGCCAAGCCGATCGCGCCGGGCAGCTACGTGCTGTCGATCGATTACGCGGGCAAGATCAACACCCAGGCGTTCGGCCTTTTCGCGCTCGACTACAAGGCCGCGGACGGTTCGGCCAAGCGCGCGCTGTTCACCCAGTTCGAGAACTCGGACGCGCGCCGCTTCATGCCGTCGTGGGACGAGCCGTTCTACAAGGCGACCTTCGATCTCAAGGCCGTTGTCCCCACCAACGAGATGGCGGTGGGCAACCTGCCGGTGGCGAACCGCAAGGACCTTGGCCCGGATAAGGGGGGCGTCGGCAAGACGCTCGTCACTTTCGGCACCAGCCCGAAGATGTCGACGTACCTGCTGTTCTTCGGCGTCGGCGATTTCGAGCGCAAGACCAAGATGGCCGGTGCCACCGAAGTCGGCGTGCTGACCAAGCGCGGCGACCTCGCGCAGGCCGACTATGCGCTTAACGCCTCGGCCGACCTGCTGCCGTGGATGAACGACTACTTCGGCACCACTTATCCGCTGCCCAAGCTCGACCACATCGCCGCGCCGGGCCGCAGCCAGTTCTTCTCGGCGATGGAGAACTGGGGCGGCATCTTCTACTTCGAGAACGCGATGCTGCTCGACCCCAAGATCGCCTCGAACGAGCTGCGCGAACGGATCTTCACCGTCGTCGCGCACGAGATGGCGCACCAGTGGTTCGGCGATCTCGTGACGATGTCGTGGTGGGACGACTTGTGGCTGAACGAGGGCTTCGCCTCGTGGATGGAAGGCCGCGCGACCGCGAAGTTTCACCCCGAATGGCACCCCGAACTGACCGCGCTGGGATCGCGCGAGGGGGCGATGGGCCAGGACGCCTACGTCACCACGCACCCGATCATCCACCACATCGCCACCGTCGAAGAGGCCAGCCAGGCCTTCGACAGCATCACGTACGACAAGGGCGAGTCGGTCATCCGCATGCTCGAAGCTTATGCCGGGTCCGAGCAGTGGCAGGCGGGCGTGAAAGCGTACATGCAGCGCTACAATCACTCGAACACCGTCACCGACGACTTGTGGCGCGAGATCGACCGCACGTCGGGCAAGCCGATCAGCCAGATCGCGCACGACTTCACGCTGCAGCCCGGCATCCCGCTGGTCAAGGTGACGGCAAGCTGCGCCGCAGGTTCCACCACGCTGACGCTGGAGCAGGGCGAGTTCACCCGCGACCGCGCCGACAAGCAGCCGCTCGCTTGGCGCGTGCCGGTGCGTGCCGCGGCGGCAGGCGCAGGTTCGGCCGCTCAGGCGGAAACGCTGCTGCAGGGCAAGGCCACGCTCAAGCTGGCGGCCTGCGGTCCGGTCGTCGTCAACGCCGGCCAGACCGGGTACTACCGCGTGCTCTATGACGCGAAGACCTTCGCGGGGCTCGCCAAGGGTATCGCCACGGTGCAGCCGGTCGACCAGCTCGGCATCCTCAACGATGCGGTGGCGCTGGGCTACGGCGGGCAGCAGCCGATGGCGGACATGCTCGACGTGATCCGCAACCTGCCGGCCAGCGCCGACCCGCAAGTGATGGAGCGCGCCGCGCGCGTCATCGGCGGCCTGGGCGAGTACGCCCGCACCGACGCGAAGCGCAAGGCGGCGCTCGGCCGCTTTGGCGCGGCGCGCCTGCTGCCGGTGCTGAATGCGCTGGGCTGGACCCCGAAGGCCGACGAGCCGGCGACCGCGGGCGACTTGCGCGGGGCGCTGATCGAGACGCTGGGTGACCTGGGCGAGCCCACCGTGATCGCCGAGGCGCGCCGCCGCTTCGCCGATCCCGCCAGCATCGACCCCTCGGTGCGCGTGTCGATCCTCACCGTCGTCGCCAAGAACGCCGACGCGAAGACCTGGGACGCGCTGCATGCGATGGCGCAGGCCGAAACTTCGGCGCAGTTCCGCACCACGCTGTACTCGCTGCTGGGCAAGGCCTCCGATCCGGCGCTGGCCGACAAGGCGCTTGCCTTGTCGCTCACCGACGAGCCGGGGCTGACCACCAGCCCGGTCATCATCAGTGCAGTGGCGCTGGGCCAGCCCGACAAGGCGTTCGACTTCGTCCTCGCCAACTACGACGCGGTGATGGAGCGCGTCGACGTTTCGGGCGCCACCCGCTACGTCGCCAAGCTGGCGCAGGTCAGCGCCGATCCGGCGATGGCCGGCAAGCTGGACGCCTACGCCAAGGCCCACCTCGCCGCCGGCTCGCGCCGCCCGGTCGACGAAGCGATCGCCAAGATCCAGGATCGCACCAAGGTCGCGCAGACGCGCATTCCGGCGGTTGACGCCTGGCTGGCCAAGGCGGGCTATTGAAAGCCTAATGCCCCGGCAGGCGTGAGCCTGTCCGGGGTAGCGGCTCAAAATTGTTCACGAAAGACCCCGTCGTCATTGCGAGCGAAGCGAAGCAACCCAGAGCGGTTTACGCGACCCTGGGTTGCTTCGCTTCGCTCGCAATGACGAGGAGTGGGGCCAACCCCTAACCCCTCAGGCCATCGCCAGAATCATGTTGCGGACTTGCGGATAAACCTCGCGCTCCCACTTCGAGCCCGAGAACACACCGTAATGTCCCACACCGGGCTGCAGGTGATGGCGCTTCAAATGCGGGCGCAGGCTGGAACACAGCAAGTGCGCCGCCGCCGTCTGGCCCACCGCACAGATGTCGTCACGCTCGCCTTCGACGGTCAGCAGCGCGGTCTTGCGGATCGCCGAGCAATCGACGGTGCGGCCACGGTGAGTCAGTTCGCCCTTGGCGAGCAGCGCGCGCTGGAACACCTTGTCGATCGTTTCGAGATAGAACTCGGCCGTCATGTCGAGCACCGCGAGGTACTCGTCGTAGAACCCCTCGATCTTGTGCGCCTCGGCCAGTTCGAGGTCGGCGAGGTGCTGGTAGAGCTTGCGGAACTGCCCGAAGTGGCGCCCCGAATTCATCGCCATGAAGGCGGACAGCTGGATGAAGCCGGGATAGACCTTGCGGCCGCCGCCCTTGTGGCGCCAGGGCACGGTGTGGATCAGGTTGTCCTCGAACCATTGATAGTCGTGCGCGTTGGCCAGTTCGTTCACCACCGTCGGCGATTCGCGCACGTCGACCGGGCCGCCCAGCAGCGACATCGTGCGCGGCTGGCACGGATCGTCGTCCTGCGCCATCAGCGCCACTGCTGCCAGGACCGGCACGCAGGGCTGGCACACCGCGAGCACATGCGCGCCGCGCCTGTTCGCGGGATCGCCCAGTTCCTGAAGGAACCGGATCACGTAATCGATGTAATCGTCGAGCCCGAAGGTCCCGGCGGACGGCGGCACGTCGCGCGCATTGGCCCAGTCGGTGATGTAGACGTCATGGTCGCGCAGCAGTGTTTCCACGGTATTGCGCAGAAGCGTGGCGAAGTGGCCTGAAAGCGGCGCCACCACCAGGACCTTGGGCTGCGGCACGGCGACTTCGGGCTTGGCGAAGTGCAGCAGGTCGCCGAACGGCAGCGACAGCGCCACTTCCTCGACGACGGGGGTACGCGCGTTGCCGCTGAGCACCGAATCGATGGCGTAAGGCGGGCGACTGTGCGTGATGGTGGCCTTTTCGAACGTTTCGGCCAGCGCGAAAAGGCGGCGGGCGAACGGCATGTCCTGCGCGCCGCCGAGGAAATCGTCGCGCAATCCGGTCGCTGTGCGCGCGGCGAAACGCGCCGGGGCAAGGGCGTCGCAACAGGCCTGGTAGGCGTCGTAAAGCATTCGCAATATCCCTCGGCCCCGTCGATTGGGTCCCACGATTCGGCCCCGATTCGGCGGGATGCGCACAAACGGTTATGGATTCATGCTGCGCTGCATCATAAGCTGATGCAAGCTAAACGAGGAGGCAAGCATGACCGAAACGGGCGCGACTCTGACGATCTCGAGCAAGACCTACTCGGCGTGGTCGCTGCGCGGCTGGTTGCTGTGCCGCCTTGCCGGCCTCGACGTGACGGAAAAGACCGTCCCCAACGATGCCGCCAACCGCGCCGAACTGCTGCTGCTGTCGCCCTCGGTGCTGGTGCCGCGCCTGAATTACCAGGGCGCGAGCGTGTGGGACACGCTGGCCATCGCCGAATTCCTCCACGAGCAGTTCCCCGACGCCGCGATGCTGCCGGCGGACCCGATAGCGCGGGCGCATTGCCGCTCGATCTCGGGCGAGATCCATTCGGGCTTCACCAACTTGCGCTCGGCGCTGCCGATGAACCTGAAGGTGCGCCACACGAAATTCCCGGTGTTCTCGGGCGCGCGTCCCGACATCGAGCGGATCGAGGCGATCTGGACCGAATGCCTCGAACGCCACGGCGGCCCGTTCCTGTTCGGCGCGCAGCCGACCGTCGCCGACGCGATGTTCGCCCCGGTGACGACGCGCTTCGTGACGTACGCCGTCGCCCTGTCGCCCGCGTGCGAGGCCTATTGCGCCACGATCGCCGAATGGGCCCCGATGCGCGAATGGGTCGCAGCGGCCAAGGCCGAGCCCGAGGACATGGAGGAGCTTGAAGTCGAGTTCTGACGAGGCGGCAGGTTGGGGGGCTTGGTGGCTTGGACAATTCTGGCCGGAGCGAGTATCGCCCGTCGATGCCCGTCGACATTCACCTTCGCACGCATGATCCCGAAAAGCGGCTTTCGCTCGTCGCCATCGAAAATGCGGGGAGTAGCGATTATTTCCGAGCCAAATTGATAGTGCAATCTCGGGGATTCGGTTGCGAAACCGAATTCTTTTTCGATCGGTTTCAGGCCGATGAATTTGTTCTGCGGCTAAAGCGGATGGTTGCTGGCGCGATTGAGGAAGCCATGCTCAATCAAGAACACCAGCTTGACCATATAACGTTCCAGAACGACCGTTTTGGTCATGTGTTCGTGTCTGGTGCGATGCATTTTTGAAGATCAGGCGCTGCGCTTTCTGATCGGGACCGATCAGACCGTCCTCCAGCCTTTCATCGAAGAATTTATTGCCGCGTTAGGGCCCGCGTAAATCGATCGAAATTTCCTACACGCGCGCGCTCTGCTATTTTCGCGGCGGTTCTTTCTCACCGTCGATCCGCGCGCTGATTTGGCCCCTAAAGCACATGCGCCCCGCATGCACTTCATCAACTTGCGTGACATGCAACTGCCGCACACGGAAACCCCCGACGGTCATCGCTGACCGCCGGGGGAGCGCCTCCGGGGACGGGAGGCTGGTGTCGGCACCGCACCGAAGCGCGGCGGCCGGAATGTCGTTTTAACGCAGCAGCGAGAGGACGTTCTGCTGGCTCTGGTTGGCCTGCGCGAGCATGGCGGTCGAAGCCTGCGAGAGGATCTGGGCCTTGGCCATCTGCGTCGTTTCGGCCGAATAGTCGGCGTCTTCGATGCGGCTCTTGGCGTCGGACAGGTTGGTGACGGTGTTGGTCAGGTTGTTGATCGCCGATTCCAGGCGGTTCTGACCGGCGCCGAGCGAGGCGCGGGTGGCGTTGACGTCCTTGAGCGCGGCGTCGACGTTGCCCAGCGTGGTGGTCGCCTTGGCGGCGTCGGTCACGTCGAGCGCAGCCGCAGTCACCTTGGTGCCGTCGATGCCCTTGCTGGTCAGCGTGACCTTCTGGCCGCTTTCCGAGCCGGTCTGGATGTCGAAGGTCAGGTCGGTGCCGGTGGTGGTCGAGATCAGCGTGTTGCCGTTGAACTTGGTCTGCGTGAACGAGTCGCTGATCTGGGTGGTCAGCGCGGTGACTTCCTGCTGCATCGCCGCGCGGTCCGAGGTTTGATACGTGCCCGAGGCCGACTGGATCGCCAGTTCACGCACGCGCTGCAGCATGTTGCCGACTTCCGACAGCGTGCCCTCGGCGGTCTGCGCCAGCGAGATGCCGTCGTTGGCGTTGCGGATGCCCTGGCTCATGCCCTTGATCTGCGAGGTCATCGAGGTGGCGATGGCGAGGCCCGCGGCGTCGTCCTTGGCCGAGTTGATGCGCTTGCCGGTCGACAGGCGCTCCATCGCGGTGCCGAGCATCTTGTTGGCGGAATTCGAAGCGTTCGCGGCGCGGATCGCGCTGATATTGGTGTTGATGACGGACATGATGAAACCCCGGTAAGCCTTGGCGGACGGCCCCGGAAGTGGAGCGCCCTTCGTATGCCGAGCAGAACGGCGGGCGGTGTTACGAATTAAGTCCGCATTTGCTTTCGCTTGATCGCGCCTCGATTACCCCGCATGGCTGGCGGCCATTTCGCATCTGCAGAACAAAAGGAATTTCGATGCCATCCGGCCTTGTCGCCCTGCTAGACGACGTATCGGTCATCGCCCGCGCCGCCGCCGCATCGCTCGACGACGTGGGCGCGGGCGTCGCCAAGGCCGGGACCAAGGCGGCGGGGGTGGTGATCGACGATGCGGCGGTGACGCCGGGCTACGTCACCGGCTTCACGCCGGATCGCGAACTGCCGATCATCTGGAAGATCACCAAGGGCTCGCTTCGCAACAAGCTGCTGATCCTGCTGCCGATCGCGCTGCTGCTCAGCGCTTTCCTGCCGCAGGCGATCACGCCGATCCTGATGGCCGGGGGCCTCTATCTCGCGTTCGAGGGCGCGGAGAAGGTCATCGAGAAGCTCGGCGGCGCCAAGCACGGCGAGACGCTGGACGATCCGATCGAGGATGCGGCCACGTTCGAGAAATCGCGCGTCTCGGGCGCGGTGCGCACCGACCTGATCCTCTCGGCCGAGATCATGGCCATCGCGCTCGCCGAAGTGAGCGACGAGACGTTCCTGGCCCGTGCGGTGACGCTGGCGCTGGTGGGCATCGCGATCACCGTGGGCGTCTACGGCGCGGTGGCGCTGATCGTGAAGATGGACGACGTCGGGCTGCACCTGACGAAGAAGCCCGGCGCGGCGGTGCAGGCGCTGGGGCGCGGCTTGCTCAAGGCGATGCCGGTGGTGCTTAAGCTGCTCGGCAGCGTCGGTATGCTGGCGATGCTGTGGGTGGGCGGCGGCATCATCCTGCACGGGCTCGAGGAACTGGGCCTGCCGCACCCGGCGCACGTCGCGCACGGCATCGAGCATGCCCTGGCCGAGGCGGCCGGGCCGCTGGGGCCGGTCGCGGGGTGGCTGGGCTATGCGCTGGCCTCGGCCGTCGTGGGCTTGGTGCTGGGCTCTGTTGTGGCGGTGGTGGTTCACCTTGTCGCCAAGGCGCGCGGCAAGGGCCACTGATTTAAAGGGATTTCACGCGGAGGCGCGGCGAAAAACAAGGGGAATGCACGCACAGACGCAGGGACGCAGAGAAAAAGATACTGCGGCAACGCCGCTTTCTTATTCTGACATTGCGCCCAGAGATAGGCCGGTTGCAGGCAGCAGCCTGCGGCGCGGCACGACACGACATCGCTGCGCCTCTGCGTCTCTGCGTGCATCGCCCTCTTGTACTTCTCCGCGTCTCCGCGCCTCCGCGTGAAACCGGCCGTCAGGGTAAAGCCGCCAGCAAGTCCTTCGCGAACACCGTCAAGGTATCGTCCCGCGCCCCCATGACGACCACGCGGTCCCCCGGCTGCGCGATGGCGGCGATCCGGGCGCCGCAGTCGGCGCGCGAGGGTACGTATTCCGCCCGAGCGCCGTGGCTCTCGATCAGGCGCACGATCCGCTCGCTGCCTTCGCTGCGGTCGACAGTGCCGCCGAAGTAGACCGGGTCGCACAGGATCGTCACGTCGTCCGGCCCCAGTCGCCGCGCGATGACCTCGGCGAGTTCGTCGCCCATCTGGCGTAAGGGACCGTAGCCGTGGGGCTGGAAGAACGCGATCACGCGGCCCGGATGCGCCTTGAGTGTGGCGATCGTGGCCGAGACCTTGTCCGGGTTGTGGCCGAAGTCGTCGATCACGGTGACGCCCGCAGGCGAAGTGCCGATGACATCGAACCGGCGCGCCAGCCCTGCGAACGAGGCCAGCGCGGCGACCGCCTCAGCCAGCGGCACGCCGGAGGCGCTGGCGGCGGCGATGGCGGCGAGGGCGTTGTAGAGGTTGTGGCGGCCGGGCACCTTGAGGGCGAGGGGGTGCGCGCTGCCGTCGCGCCGGTCGAGCACGGTGGCGGTGAGGGTGGTCGGGCCCTCGACCACGTCGACCGCGCCGATCTGCGCATGCTCAGACGTGACGCCGAAGGTCACGAGGATGCGAGCATGGCTCGCCAGCGCGGCGGTCTCGGCATCGTCGAGGTTGATGACGCCGACATCGGCGCGGGCGAGGAAATCGCCGAACAGCGCGCGCAGTTCTTCAAGACTCTTGTGATCGAGGCTGACGTTGCCGAGCACCGCCACCTTGGGCCGGTACAGCGCGATCGACCCGTCGCTTTCGTCGACCTCGGAGACGAACGCCTCGCCTTTGCCGACCCGCGCGCTGGCGAAGGGCGCGTCGGGGGAGGCAAAATTCTTCATAACCGCGCCGTTCATGATCGTGGGATCGCGGCCCGCGTGAGTCATGATCCAGCCGGTCATGCCGGTGACTGTCGACTTGCCCGAGGTGCCGCCGATAGCCACGCCGAAGGGCGCGGCGTTGAACAGCGTCGCCAGCAGTTCCGCGCGGGTCATGCGCGGGCAGCCGAATTCGGCGGCGCGGATGACCTCGGGCACGGTGTCCTCGACCGCGGCGGAGGCGACGAGGGTCTCGCCGCCGGACACGATGCCGCTGCCGTCCTGCGGGTACAGCGTGATGCCCAGCGTCTCCAGCCAGGCGAACTTTTCGGGCGTGCGGCCCTGGTCGCGGCTGCGGTCGGAGCCCGAGACTTGCGCGCCGTGGCCCTTGAGGATCAGCGCCAGCGGCAGCATCCCGGAGCCGCCGATGCCGCAGAAGAACCAGGGATGGGCGGTAAGGTTGTCGGATGTAAGGGG
>Ga0247734_1002744_pt1 | contig 11131 bp, 11 predicted proteins | sample UWRJL103311B2_FD_180933 | JGI IMG/M metagenome (GOLD analysis project Ga0247734, IMG submission 180933) | Plant litter microbial communities from Arlington Agricultural Research Station in Wisconsin, United States - UWRJ-L103-311B-2 | ecosystem: Environmental > Terrestrial > Plant litter >... | reverse complement strand
TGGTATGTAAATCCGGTGGGCGGCCCGCTGGATTTACATACCATCGCAAGTCTCCCTATCTCGGACCTAAGAGTCCCGGGTTGAGGGGGAAGCGCGAGAGGTTGGGGATAATGACATCTCCAGAACTATTGCCGAAATCCGCACTGCACGGCAAATCGAGCGTGCGAGGTCGGAGCGAGGATACGAGTGGGAGCAAGGATATGCAGAGTGTTGATCGCTCGGTAGACGAGGATGATCTGTACATCAATGGAACAGCTGCTGGTCATCTGCCCGGGTGGGGGGCCGGATGGGCGGTTCAGAGGAATCCCACGAGAGACGGCAGAGTGGAAAGCATACAGCTGTACGATGTGGGCAAATTGCTGAAATAGAAATAGACCATTGATTAAAGAAATACCAATCACAATAAGAAAGAAAAGATTTATGCCAAAAGATAAAAAGTGTGTGAGAGAGAGAGAAAGTATCTCTGGGATTTTAGTAGCCCAAGAGCTAGTGAAATCCAACTGTGTGTAAATCTTCAGTCTGCTTGCTCCCCTTTACTTCGGCTTAAATTCATATACAACCGCCCCCATCCTGTCTTAGATTGAGATAGTCTATGATGACACGACGTACATATTTTCCACATTCCTTTGGAACACTAGGGTGTAAAGCAAGTTTGCATAATATCCCAAGTTTTTTTTACTAGTCAAAAAGGAAGTCATTTTTTAACTACATAACGAAATTCTCATAACATAACCATGAAAACGTACTTTACAAGCATTATAACCAACCATATCAACCATATCAACCATACCCCCAATCCCCCAATCCCCCAATCCCCACAAGCTTATTATACGAACCCCAAATCCCCAACCCCCCTCCCCTCCCTTCTTGCCCTTCTTTAATCACTAAGCTTTCCTACGATCATCATTCTCCATCCTCCGCCTCGCCTCACGGAACTCCCTCACGCGTAACTTCGCCAAACTCCCATGTCGACGGTTATCCACCGCATGGCGCAGCAGCGGCAGCTGCACAGCAGCCGAGAAGGTATCATAGACCTTCTGCAGCGGGACGTTGTGGCGAGCCGCGATGGCGGCGAAGGGGAGTGTTGCTTGGCAGGTCTCGGCGATGTCTACGATGCTGTTTTGATGCGAGTTAGAAGAGGTGGAGTAACAAAGTAAAAGGGAGGCTGTGATTGGGTGAGATGGGAGGCGGGGGGGAAAAACTTGCAGATTTGGGGAGTGCTTGTTGTGTGGAGTTTGGCTTTTGGGGGTTGGTGGTTTTGTTCCGCGAGTGGTAGCGTGTAGTGAGGAGTGAGGGGAGGTGAGATCGTGTAAGAGGGGCCTCTCGGCGGATTTGTGTTGCTGATCAAGTCGGTGTGTTGTGGTGATGTTTTGAGTGGTTTGTGCTGGCAACGGCGTTGAGGTAATGGTAGGCATTTGCACTTTGGGAGCTGGTGATGATGTTGTCCCTGCAGATGGCTCTGGAATAGGCGGACACCATGCAGGGACCTTGTACAGAGATGGCTTTCGAACAATATCAGAAGTACTTGGGGCCGCCGGTTTCGAATAGGTGGTAGCAGCAACTGGACTGCTAGGGATTACTGTTGGCTGTGCTGGTGAGGCGGAATGGCTAGGCGAGTTCATGCTTGCTGCTGCTACTGTACATTTGCAAGTCTGAGTCAGTGGTGGTTGGATTGGGGCCTTCTTCGTGATGGTGCTTCCACTTTCTGTATATGGAGTCTCGACAATGTTGAGTGAGACATTTGTGGGAATCTGGACGGTTCTGGTTCGGGGAGAGACGCTTTCATATGGCGCTAGTGCAGCTGGAGCCTCAATGCTTGCTTCAAAAGCTTCCGTAATTTCCAGGTCTGTATGAAGAGGCGGAGACGCCTGTATGCCGGATATGGTATTCTTTGGTATGGTGTTCTCGGGCAACCTAGCAGGCTTCAAACTGGTTTTATAGCCATTGTTTTCTGTTGGTTGTATAGGTTTTGAATAATACGACATCTGATGGGTATTTTTAGAGGGAGATGTGTTTGGAACAGTGGAGTTGCCTTTAACGAGATTCTCAAGAGCATTCTGATTGAGTTTGCTGGCTGCTATCTGGTCCACATCTAAAACCTTTCTGGCCGTGAAAGATTCCTTCAATGTGCAACACGGAGTCTCTTTGGAGAGCATTGGCCTGATAGTCGTGCTAGGGGGTGCTGGATAGGAAAATGGATCATCTAGCTCCTCCCCAGTTGAACTATTGCTTTCGTTGGGATCCATTACGGGATTCATCACCGAGATATCTTCGTCCACCTCCCACGGGTTATCAGAGCTCAATCCTCCAAAAGATGCAGCTTCTGCAAGCATTGCGCTAAACCCGCCAGGTGGTGGAAAAGAGTCTTTCCTTCCATCATGTTTCTTGTTGGACGTCTCTTCCTCTATAGAATGATGACGTTTGCGCTTCTCCTGACTTACTAGCGCTTTCATAAGGAGCCAATCCTGTTGATGTATTGTCCCACAGTTGCTCGAAGACGAGGCGTTGATAGTAGTTTTGAGGGTTGGCTGATGACTAGAAAAGGTAGATTCAGTGAACGTGCTAGAGGATTGAGGTAAACCATCATTCAACTCGATACACTGCGTTACGGGTAGAGATGCAGCCTTTCGTGGCACTATGATACTTCTGCTTCTACTACAAGGCTCTGATATATGAACCACATTTGTAGTTCCTCGTCTTGGTACTGTCTGAGTTTGTGGATGCTCAAATATGGGCGTGTCGGTGGGAGTTGAGTTGTTTTTATTGCTCGTTGAGGCTGGGAATGCTTGTGGTACAGTGCGCAGCTCCTCCGCAGAGCATTGGAGCAGTTCTCCAACCTTTGGGATATCAGTTTGATATGGTATTCTGAACTGTTAGCATGAAACTATGTTGCGTCAAAGGACACATTACCCATTTCTTCTCTGCTTTTTGTGTCTGGGAACCGAAAACATGAATTGTACCTCATCCGTTTCCTCCCCTGTAGAATTATCATTCGGTCCCTTATGTTCCTCTTTGGACCTTGGGATTAAGTCACCAGAACTATCACGCTGCGTCAATTCAAACTCTTGAATATGATCATTTAAAATGTTTTCAGGTCTTTGGATTGCTAAGGGCTCAGTGAAGTGGACTTTAGTATTTTCCATATTTCTGTTTTGGAGAGAGGATTAGAACATTTTGAAATGTTTAGAGTAATGGGGTTGCTGAAGGATATATAGTTTTGACTATGTAGTTTAAGATAGTTACAAAGAGAATTTCTTAAAAATGGTGCAGAATCTCCCACTTTGTTCTACGTGGGATGCTGCATTGTTGCAGCATGATAAGCCTGTCATATCCTTGAAACATTGTATAACTTAGTCAAATTTCCTTTTATCTTTCTTTCATGACTATAGTTTCGTGTTCAAGAAAATGCTATCAAGAGGGGGGGTAGTTTGAAAAAAGCCTACTTGCTCTTCCTGCTCCCATTGTTTAAAGCCCATGATGTACTGTACAAGCGTAAATTTTATATCACTAGTAGCATCGCAACTGGATTAGGTTGTAAGGCAAGGTGGAACTGTCATTAATTGCTTGCTTATTCACGCCCAGAGGTTAAGTGGCTAGTTTCTCAGAATTGATGAGTGTTTTGTTTCTACGGGCTCGATTTGCCAAATATATTACGTTACTCCTAAATACCAAACAATATCACCAACTCACGAATAGCCTATTGGAGGATTCTAGATCAGCAGCAACGAGACACTAACAAGTCGATTGTTTTGCTCCAATCTTTGCTTGCGCCCTGGGACTAATTGACTTTTGAAAGATAAATGATAAATGATAAATGGTAATACTCAAGAGTACCGGAGCAAGCTGATCTATCATTATCTATCATACACCACGGAGTATTATTAGATAGCTGTTAGATCACCTCTCTGGAACGAATAGGAAGGCATCAGCTTTTTGTCCCCTAGCTTTTGTCACTACTGAAATTCCAGTCACTTTATTATACATTAGCGTACTGTGAAAAACAACTAGGAGGGAAAGCACAGCCTAAGTGTTAAGAAATAACCCCGACTAAAGACGGTTAAATAAGAAATTAGCGACACTCAATTTTCTTTCTACTGTACTATAGTACAGGAGGAATGATGCAGGATTGGGTCCACTATGTTGACAAGCTGTCTGAGGGGGGTCCAAAATCTCAGGAATCGTTCGTAAAATCTTTACTATCGATCATACGGGTAAACCAAATACAGTCAAACCTTACCTCAGATATTCCAAGCTTTTTCCTGAATTATAAAAAAACCCTATTCATTAATAGCTAGAAAATACAACAAGATTATGTAGGCGACTCTATTAGTCATGCTCGCAGGAAGGTTTGTCAGGATAGAAAGTTTAGCCCATGGTATTGCATCACAATATAGATAGATGAAATGAAGAATAAATAGATTTAGCACACTATGAATGTTGCCTGTATCAATGCAACTAAAGATGTGATGCTTTACTTGCTACGAGGTATAGACCCATTTATTTATTACCTTAGATGTTTTGGGGTTGTTGGTTATGTGCATCTTAAATTAATAGTTAAGCGCTAATAAGAAAAGTGAGTCTACTCAAGAGTCTCGCTTTGAAAATCGGCTCTTCACTCTTGATTAAAAGCTAGTATATCTCCACCGCGCTATACGCACAAATCAGTCATAAGACGTCAATATCCCGCAATATATTACCTGTACTCTCTTTTATTCAATATAAGCAGTTACCCCAAACATTTGAGAAATTAGGCATTATCTTGTGCAACTATTTGCTTGGAGTCGGTCAATATATCCCCGGGATAAGCCAAAGACGATAATGCCTCCTCTACTGAACTCATTTCAACTGGTTTCAACTTCGCCTTCTAATTTGCAAGGATGCCCTAATACCCCTCTAAAACTCACACCAAGCAATTGTGTTACTGTTACTGTGCCATTGACAGCCATTGTGACTGTGGTAGCTCTTGCAACTGGCTTGTTGACTAAAGTTAGCGCGACCAGTTATCTTGAAAAACATGTTTAGAGAAGATACTGGCCTGAATATTACTATTGGATGAAGATGAAAGACGTAGCACGTCAGATACGGCCTTTGATTAAGGCGGAGGAAGAAATTGCTCTTATGACGCCAAATTACTGCCTGGTTAGTTACTTTTCAAAATTTAAAAACAACCATTATATGGTTCTAGGGTTGATCAGCAGCAGCTGGCGTCAAAGTTAAGTAATCTGAACACCATTCACGCATGCACCCTGTTAGGAGCTGCCCTATGGCATCTTTCAAATATCATGATTTATTCCAGATATCAGCTTCCGAAAGACTAAAACGCGTACAGATCACAGCGGTAACAATGAAAGATCTTACAGTTCCCATAATGAGCTATCACAAAGGAGAAATGAATAGTCTCGTGAGACTTTACCAGAATTGGGTGTGGGGGAGATTCTGGGAGGGTCTTTGGGGGCCATGAGACGTTGGGAAACAAAGAACATGTGATTTTGAAAACAAATGGAGCTAGAAAAGGCAGTCAGCATAATTAGTACCAACTTCACCTGAATCCTAAGATGTTGTTATATGAGGCAGGATATTTGAGCGTGGTTTATCATGGAGGTGCCTTAAAATAATTGTATTAAGAAGCATTGATATACACTCTTATTACCATTTAGTAAGGGGCGTGCCGCATGCAGCTACAGGCATTGAAAGCAAGTTCTAAATACATTGATATCGCAAGTTACAAGCGGGGTGACCTTTCCCAGTCTCTTCAATATATCAATATATCATGACAGCTGAAATAAGGAGACGACAGCTCAATCCTGCAGTCAGTTAAAGTGAATTCTAGATTACCCGAACGGTTTGAATTATGTAGATTGATAGGAGGTATTCGCAGTATTTCCACCTAAGCACAATAGGCTTGACAGAAATCGAAATTGAAAATGCCATAGAGAATGAGACAATAGCTTAGCCTGAATGCAAGATCTATATTTGATTCTGAGATTATAGTATATCTGGACAAGGGAGATAAGCTCAATAGGGGATAACTCATCGAGCCAAGCCCATGTTTAGATGGAGCGGCATAAGCGAGCCAAGGAAACACAGCTCACGGTGTTAAGCTCTAAAGAGGCTTAATTCCGCATAGTGTGTGGGAGGAGTGGAGTACACAGGCTTATCGATAAGGGAGCTGGCGCCTGCCAAGCCTTATTGTTGCCTGTCATATCACACCCATTCTAATATCTACAGCTTCACCATTGCTTGCGTACATAAACAACTCCTAGTCCAATCGAACCCACAACAAATAGTGACCTGCAACCCGGCATCTTCGAACTCTCACAGCGTACTTAGTGATCTTCTCTACTACGCCACGCAGGAGCACACCCCAATCTAGAGTCGTTCTTACCCAAAGGACGCTCATGATGAATTCCCTCATTTCCACACAAAAGGCCTCCGATTCGGGCTTGCAAGTTGCGTTGCATCCGCTTGCCTTACTCACAATCTCAGATTACATCACACGGCATACACTGCGGAACCAGAAGGGACCTATAATTGGCGCATTGCTGGGACAGCAAGATGGTAGACAGATCACGATTGAGCATACCTTTGATGTCCACATGATCCAAGTCGAAGGTGAACAAAAGTTCCACCAAACTTGGTTTGACGAACGACTTCAGGCGAGTAAGTTCGTTCTGGTAATATAATATCTGAGGCAACAAAGCTGATTCATCTATAGTGAAAGATGTACATAAAAGCCCAGCCCTCGACTTTGTTGGCTGGTGGACCGTTATGCCTAAAGAAGGTCCACAGCCAGCACATCTTCCTCTTCACCGCGTGTTCTTGGAGTCCTACAACGAATCTGCGATTCTCTTAGGCTTCCACCCTAGCGATGTCCTCGAAGGCACTGTAGGGGGAAAGTTGCCCATCACGATCTACGAGAGTAATTACGAGGCTGAGACGCATGTAGCTACAGAAGATGGCGAAGATAAGGAGATGAAGGATGCCGAGACGTCACTATTGCTTAAGTTCAAGGAATTGCAATATACTGTTGAGACGGGAGAGGCAGAGATGATCAGTGTCGCATACATTGCACGCGGGGGAGGCAATGCGACAGCCGTAGAGACACCGGCTACACCGAAGGAGAAAGATGACGGGAAATCCAAGAGCGTCGCCAAATCACAGAAGAAGATCGACTCACCAGACGCAGAGCCGGCAAAATCACCCTTGACCAGTACGGAAGAGGAAAAGATCGCAGCGCTTGTCGCCAAGGCCAACGCTGTGAAGATGCTGAAGTCAAGAATCGACCTGATTATCCAATACCTACAAAACTTGCCACCTTCGTACATCGACTCCAATATCCTAGAAGGACCATCGGATGATGTGAAGAAATATATGCCAGTCGACCCCTCTCTTCTCCGATCTGTCTACGCACTGCTCAGCCGGCTAAGTCTGATTGTTCCCAGTGGGTCATTCGAAGCCGAGTTGCTATCCGAGCGCAACGATGTAAGTCTCATAAATTTGCTTAGTTCTTTGACTGCAAGTGTCAAGGAGATCAGAGAGACGGGAAAGAAATTCGCAGTGGTAGAGGTTGGACGTCAAAAGGCGAAGGGGAGTGATAACCATAGGGGTAGTTTGGGCAGCGCATGGGATGAAGCTCAGGGTTTGGGTGGTGCTGGTGATTTACTCGCGTAGTGACCGGAGAGAAAAGTAGCCAAGATATGACATATGGAGATTGATGGCATTGCAAGGCGCGAAGGCGTAAATAATTGTGGCTTCTACTACAAATGGCTGCATTTGCGCAACATAGCATGACTTTTACGCAGCGTTTGCTTAGCAGCATGAACAGAATTCAATAAGTTCATCAAGTTTTTCGTCGTACTCAATGCTTAGGACATTTCAATTGAGAACTAGGGTGGACTGAAAACACTCGTCTGGCATTTGGTCATTTGCTTATACTGAACTGCTATTCCTTCTCTATCAACCTAAAACCAGCCACCAACCAGTAAGTCTTTTATTGCCGCGACAGAGTCATATTTAAGTCGGAACCGGAGGCAAGTTTGTCTATCAACCTTTAAATTGTCATGTATTTACTTAGAACAAATATCGCCAGGGGCTTTTTGAAAAACAGAAATTAATTTCTACAATGCATGTTAAGAAAGGTTAAGAACTTCCCAACCAGCATTTCCAGTGCTTCAAAACTGGATACGAGAGAAATCCCAGTAAAGCTTTTGCATCTGTTGTACGACAGCAGACAAACCGTATTCAGAGCTTTAAACTTTATGTCAATATCTATCATATCTGTACCCAAAACACAGAAATAGCTTACAAGATGTACTATATGTATTGCGTTCATTGGCGTCAGAACCATCTTTGTCTACTATTTCATAACGGGTCATAAATCTATCTGAGTGCGATCAATTGGCACAAATGGGCCACAACTAAAGTTCTCCTACATATACCCGGAAAGAAAATCCCCCATTCCTTGTTGCTCACTCGTCTAACTCTCTCTTACTTTTCTCCTAGGTCACTTTCATCCTCAGCCAATAGCTTTTTATCTAAGCCTCGATAACAACCTTCAACACCAACCTTCCCTCATCATCTATGGTCCTGCCTGCAAGTTCAAACGCTTTTCCAGCAGCGCCTAACCCCTTGAACCGGTGTGTCACCATATCGTCAAGACTAGGTAATCGTCCTGCCTGCCCACTTGCACTCAATAGCCGGATTCCCGTTTTGTATGTATTTGCATATCTGAAAATACCTAGGATATCCACCTCTCGCAAATGGGCTGTGCTCAAAGGGACTGTTTGAATGGGTGTTCCCATACCCACCATAATGACTTTCCCACCTGGTTTTGTGGCATAGAGTGCGGTTTGCATACATGGTTCTTTACCTGTGCACTCGAATGTTAAATCGACACCCTCGTCCTCATCATCATCTCTCTGCATGTCTGCTGCCGATACAGCAAGAGCTTCTGCCGCAATGGATTTTGCCCTTTCTAGTCTCTCTGGTACACCACCTCCGTATGTTGATAAAGGTGTCATGATTCCCTCCGAACTTGGTGTAGCACTACCGGAAGTGAAGATTGAGGACGATGAGCTGCTTGGGTGAAGTGGCTTAGGAACCACGTATCCATGCGTAGCGAAACCGCGATCAATGGCATATGCGACACGACCTTCGTCTACATCCATAATGGTAACAAGAGTGCAGCCAGATTCCCGTGCCATGGCAGCAACGAGGAGGCCAACTGTGCCCGCCCCTATGACTAGTGCTGAGGAGCCTGGTGTAGGAGAGGCGCGGTTAAGACTGTGAATAGCAACTGAGAGGGGCTCGAGCAAGGCTGCTGCGTCGAAGGAAATGTGGTCGGGGAGTCTGGCATCTGTCAGGTCTTCTATTCTTCTTTTGGTCTGCTCCTACTTCATACTAAAGGGAACATAGGAGTGCTACGAAAAAGGAAACATACTTGTGACACCATACAGCTGGGTGGTTTATTCTCTCTTGCAGGGTTCCCTGAAAATGTGGTACGCTTTTTGCACTACTCCTAAACCTCATCTTTTTGCAGAGGTTATACCTGCCCTTTCTACATATCCCACACTCCCCGCAGGGGATTCCGACCTCCAATGCCACTCTGTCACCGACCTTTAACCCATTGACTTGCTGACCGATAGCAACTACCACGCCAGAGGATTCGTGGCCAAGAGACAACGGTGCGCAGGCACATAGATCTCCATTGGCGAATTTCTTGTAATAGCTGACATCTGAACCACAAATTCCTGTTGAACATATTTGGATTTGAAGTTCGCCTGAAGCGGGATCTTGGATAGATCGTGTTTCCTATAGCTTGTTAGTTATGTACACATGAGGTCACAACAAGCTTTCGTGGGGTTCCATACCAGTCGCAAATCCAACGGGCCGTGCAGAACAGAAGCTTTGATAGGAGTTGACTTTGACGTAATGTGCTCCGGTATCAAGGGTAGAAGTGCTTCGGGCGCTGCAGAGGGTGCCATATCGGTCTAAGTTTAGTAAGGGTCGTAAGGTACTTGTGAAGAATTGGAGAGACTTTTAGTCAGTACTTGTGATAGCTCGAACAAGATGTTTCCCAAAAAAGCAGCTGGCAGCTGTAGATGGGGGGCATCTTGCACAGCAAGTCCGTGGGGGTCTTATAGAAGAGCAACATAGCTCCAGCGGCAACAAGCCCGTGGACTGATGTATCAGAGCTATGGCGTATGCTCCAGTCAAAGAGCGAAGAGTTATCTCTGTCTATCTTTTGAAAAAAAGGTATCGAGAGGTACTGTCCAGTGTGTCCACCATGTTCATGCAATCCAAGAGTAGCACAATGGATGCGGCCCGGGATTGCCCCTGGCTACAGCTGCAGACATGTGTTGTGCCAGGATTATCTTATGCGGATAATTAGATTGTACTTTTGAAGCAGTAGGGATGGGCGGCGAATACTATCGAGGGCAGGTGTTGATTGGATGGCCAACGACCGGATGCATGGTCACTACCGGGTCGACACCGTTGTAGAGGACACGAACACCCACACTGGATAATCTATCTTGCGAGCTCCCGCACATCATCGCGCTTACCCGGAACTTAGCCGTGCATTGGCCATCTAGGGCTTTGGGGAGACAGGCGATACAGGACAGATGGACAGCGGATCAATTGAGGTGCAGCTCCGTCGGTAGGTCATTGATTAATCCCTTTAAGATCGCTGGCATGCAGTGATGGTTCGTCGAAACTGCTGAAAAAGTGAAGAGAGAGAGCGCGAAATGTCCATGATTGGAGGCGTGAATAGTAGATAAAGATGCAAATGCAATGCGAGCCGTCGAAACCCTGCAGCAGCGGGTTTCTTTTCACGGCGACAGGTACCACAACTGCGAGATTCTTTGATACGTGGTAGAGACGACATGTGCATCCTCGTTTGCCCAGATTCCCACTTTGGGCGCACTTCGAAAGCTGAGCTGGCATACATGAAGACATGGACATAGGAAAGTCGCGTTTCGAATCGCAAGACAGCTTAGTTATAGCTTTAAAAGAGGAGTGAGTTGTGGATTCTAGTTAAAACCAGCTCCGAATCCTCCAAACAGTTGGGTTCAAGTTAAGTCTATCGAGGCTCGTTCAGAACGAAGCAGTTAGGAATTGCGACTATTACCAA
>Ga0247734_1002742_pt1 | contig 11142 bp, 8 predicted proteins | sample UWRJL103311B2_FD_180933 | JGI IMG/M metagenome (GOLD analysis project Ga0247734, IMG submission 180933) | Plant litter microbial communities from Arlington Agricultural Research Station in Wisconsin, United States - UWRJ-L103-311B-2 | ecosystem: Environmental > Terrestrial > Plant litter >... | reverse complement strand
TTTCCCTACCGTAATTTTGGTTGATGGCGGCAAAGCGAAAAAAGTCTCCCAAAACCTGGACGATGGACCCGTTGGCGCCTTGCTGGATCTAGTGATAGCAGCCTCCACCGCCGCGTCACAGGAGGGCCAGGCGGAGTGACGATATTGTAACTACTATGACAGAATATTCCTCCCGTGCTCTCATGAACTATATACTCTAATACTATACTGACGCAAACAATCAATCACAGACGATAGAACAAGCACTACAAGCCTTGTGTGAACGGGTTGAGCTCAGAGCCAGAGCCAGAGCGCAGGTTGACCAATCTTCAAAACCATTCACGTCGAGGGAGAGAAAATAGAATACTATTATGTTGGCTCTGGCTTGGAGATGGCTGGCCACTTCATCTTTTTTGGTTGGATGTCCTAGTATTTCCAATATTGCAAGGTCTCTCTAACTGGCACGCAATACCAGAGCAGTTAACGAGGGCAAGTCCAATCAGAACCACACAAGTAAAATTCCGGGCAGGGCAATACGGTGTTTACACCTCATTCTTCATTTCATTCCTAGTCTTAAAGCCATATTATCAACCATCTCGAACAAGAATAAGCATCAACGATCATGAGGAGGTACGTAGCAGTAGCTACACGGCTTCAGGCACAAAAGTAATCCTGATCTCCGCAGATCCGAAAATGGAATTTTAACTTTTCTTCCAAGGCTGATGATCTCCCTAAGCAGGTATTGTGTATCACGTACCTGGCTACTTAATATATCGACATGGTTCAAGTCATGATTGTTCTACTGCATAACCCCCCTTTTCCATTTTCCTTGTTCGTGGGATGATGCTCCGTAGAGATAAAAAGGCAAGGCAATTTGGCACATATGCAGGTCAATTAATAAAAGTCTTACTGCTTCTTTCTTCACTTATCCCTTCATGTTTGGTTGATCCACGGTCGCAAGTTGCAAAGTTACAAACCCCCTTTCTAATTACAGAGTAGTTAGTTTGGGGCGGGAATCTTTTGAATTTCCCTCGTACGATTATTATTGCGTCGACCAAGAGCTGGTGCTTTTTGTACACGACGCAGCATCAGGGGATCATCAAGGCGCAGTCAGCAGTAATCTCTCCTTACAGGATAATGTAAATCATTAACAGGATTGTGTGGAACAGGGGCACGCTCCATTTAAATAGATCGTTCGTAGGGTTCTCCTATAGGCTTATCTCGACCTTCGGAGGGAAAAAGATAATCAAGAGACTTTTCCCCTAGTACCAAGTCCAAGACCCGTGTTCCGTACTAATAGTAGCTATTCCAATCACGGAATAGGTTCCTACAAACCAGGTACGCAAGTAGTCTTTTGAAAAACATATATTGATCTAAGCTTAAAGTAGAACAGCTCCCTTATTATGACATGTGTCACTAAAATTCAAATATCGTAGAGATGCATTCATTTTAAAACCAACATTTGCATTTACTTACTGCAAGCTATATAAGTGAACCTGCTATTCAAAGCATGGTCGCTGTCGCCTTGATTAGTTTCCAAATAGTAATTACTTGTGTATGAAGAGCAAAAGATCAATCCGTCGCGACTTTAGTGTTTCTCGCTTAAATGTTAGCATAGCTCCCAAGTATAAGCGTAAAGCTTGAAACATCGGAACATAAACACTAGCCGTCAATACTTTAGACAGTTGACTTGATTGATAATCTATGATTTAATAGGGCTACCAGTACTTGACATAACCTGTAATCAAGAGTCAATTTTCTGTAAAATGGATTTCTGAATCCGAGATCGAAACATAACATTATACCATTTGCTGCATGTTTAGTAATGTACTTCTATCATCAAGTCAAGTCCAGTAAGTTACCTTATGGTTGGTGATAGCGTTAATAACAATTTTCTATGTTGAGATTTAGTATATTACTATGCGTTAAATTTTATGACTAGGAGGTGCCTAGAAAACTTCAAGAACCATCTTGGTTGCTAGAATTGGCCAGATATGGACAGGTTTCTGGATGCCAGAACTACATTAGGGACTGTATTGTACAGCATTGACGGAACACAGTATGAAGATGTGAGTTTGCTGTAATTGACATAGTATGATTATGAGCCGTCCGCTTGCAAATAATTATGAATTTCATCAAAATGAAGCGCAGTTGGGCGGGGTTTCATGCCATTTCGATACCGGCATGCCCAGGAAACCTGTATTTCCTGCATATTTCGGTTGGGATGTGCACTACTGTATCATACATAGCAATGGAGAAACGCCAACTCTCCGGGAGAATCTGGCGTTCTTTTATTATTGGACCCAACACGTCTGTCTGCTTACCGCTCTGTCGAAGTCTCTCAACGAGACTGATATTCACAGCTCACAAAAAAAAAGGAGGGATGTAGCTGAGTACAACCAGAAACCCCAAACATGAGAAGTCATTCAAAAACCAGTAAGAAGCAACATCATAGATAGTCCATATGTGATAAGCTCAACAGGCTAATTGACGGCCGGTACAGGGGAGTAAAGTTGCGGAAGAGCCGCATGCCTGGCAGCTCACGTCCCCTATTCAGCCCTCTCGAAGGTTGAATTGAAATCCATACCTCGTATACGAGCCCCTTTTTCCGCATCCAGGAATCTTAATGCAGCAAAGACGTATTTAATTTACTTCAGCAACTTAATAAACAAGATCAATATATTCTCGAGTAAGTTCTGGTATATATCCCCCTGGCCTTCGTGCAACTAACCCCAATTCATATTTGTTACGCTGGAATTTGCTGAGTTCAAGAAGTTTTCAGGCTTTCACGGCCTGCATGAACAACCACAGTAGGATATAAGTTGAAAAGAAGCTACAACCACAACCCATTGCGCATATATGCTGGTGCATTCGGGGGCATTTTCCGCACGATTCTCTGTAAGTGTTCGTTGTATAAATATTAGGAGATTGAAACCGCTGATATATGGGAACACTTTTGGAATTTACATTCAGGGCAAGGGGTATGGAAGTGTTTCTTCACTGCCCTGTTTCTGCGATAAGGTTTTTTTTCTTTTTCAAATTACCGGTCGTTCCGCTGCCTACCAGAATATGGAAATAGACCTAGCAATTTAACGCATTCAAGCACCCGCTTAGACCACAAATTCGTTCACCCATATCGGTGCCGAACTATTCGATGCTAGACCAATTCCAGAATGCGATGATTCAAAATGAGAAAGTTCAATATTCCCATGAGATCCCGGCCCATGGAGCTGCCAAGTAGGATTGACAGTTTTGACCGGGCACTGGAATCCAACAGTACGTACCGTGAAATGATATCTCGCATGGCTCGCATAGGTCCGAGCCAGCTCGCTAAACTAAGCGAAAGTGGCAACTCTATTTTAAAAGAGGGAGTGTTATGAAAGAATTGGCACCCCGTTCACAAGCTTCTAATCCCCAATATGTCATTTCACTGGCACCACTAATTGCAAGACCAAAAGAAAATATACTCATAGGAACTAGAAATGATCTGCCCTTACAGCCACAAAATCTCGAAATAGTACCTGGCAGAAAGATATACCCATAAGTGACCAGAATTTGAGAATACATATGGCGTGACGTGTAGCTAAGCACGCAAGGAACTAGAATTTCGGAGAGGCAGATCAAACAATTCCAAAAAATTCTTAGTAACCAAGTGGTTAGAATCGAGACGAAAATCTTAACATGTATTAACGTTTCAACCGCTGTTGGCTTCGTTGCTAGATTTGCTGAGAAGTTGGTAAAATACATATACAACTTCTCGGGAATATCCCACCGTTTCTCTTCTTGCGTTTCAGCCCTGTTAAATCATCGGGAATTTACCCCATATGTTACCATAAGTGATGTGTTTATGAAATGTTAATCTTAGGACACCACAGCAAATAAAGCTGTTCCCCAATGTGCCTCCCAGCCTACGATCACCTTCTCGAGGTAACATCGCTCTCTGGGTCTTACTTAATTTAAGAAATGCCGGCCAAAAAAATTCCCGGGAGAGCTCAATAAATCTCCTAGCCTCTCGCTCCCCTATTTGGCTTTTGCAAATGGCCTCTTCCGCCACTGGAAGCCCCTGAAAAGCACCATGGATATGACTTCCCCACGGTCTTCGATAGCATAGTTAAGAAAAAACTACCGAAAATCAAGCGGCATCTCTTAATCTTATCATCCTTGTTAACTGCACGTCTTACAGTACGGCCACCTGGTCTCTGTTGTCATCCAGTGGTTTCCATGTTCCTCAAACTTGGTTACATAACTACATGAGGCTATCGCCCCAAGTCCTGTTAATCGTCGTATTTTTATCCTTGAAAGAACTAACCTTGATTCAATAGATGGCATTCTCAACCTTCCGGGGCGAAGTCTTTGAAATCCCATGTTCCCAATCAAGGTTTATGGATGGTAAGACGTGGTAGTAGACGCTCTATTGAGCGGTTACCGTTCCACCAAAGTTACGTATTGAGCAATACATCCGATTATTCGTTTTAAACACCAGGCCAATACTCCTTGCCTCTAGTGGTGATAGGTCCCAATGATATGCAATAATTTGAAACCCATTGCAATATAGATATGGAGCTGCAGCATCGCTCATCACCATCGTGATTGAGAGAATACAAGTGGCGAACATGACGGTATAGTGGTTTCTAATAAGAACCTGGGTCGGGTGTTTACTGTCGTACTCCATGGTCCCTATGATGTATTGTTTTTTAGCACTGCCTTCCACTTTCCTCTCTCTGATTTCATCTGCCCTCGACAACATCCATGTCTTGCCCGCCACCTAAGTGACCTTCTCATTCCAACTTAGCTTCATCAAGTGTATAGCGACTTCACTGCCTATAGTCGCTGCTGCCACATCTTGCTTAGGCCTGTCTTCTTTTCTCTCTCACTTACCAATTCGTTTCATTCTGATATCTCATCTCCCCGGTTTACCCTCTCCCTCGCCAGCATCTAGTATTGAATTTTCAATATGAGAAACAATACTTCTAAAAGAAATTCGTATGAGAAAGAGGATATATGCTAAAATCCAGCAGAAAGTTATCAATTCGTTGAATACGTGACTTGTTACCACTAACCCTGATTATTTATAACCTCGCCATTAGAAATTCATTGAGCAATGGGAGGAATACTGCAACTGAAGTTTCCTCCATCTGTGTTCACTGTATTCCAGTGTACCATACAGACTAAGATATTCACGAAGAGGTAGCCCGAATATCTGGAAATCTCAAATTCCTTCCCTAAAACAGAACATGGAAATGTTATAAATCGAGCAAATAATAGAACCATGCAAGCAGGTATCATCAAATTTCAACCCAATCGCTTCCAAGCACTTGGCTCATTACCAGTCTCAATTATGTTTCCTTCTACCCAACTAATGAAGCTTGTTTCGCAAATGTCAACGTTGAGGTGCTTGCAGGAAATCATTGCATTTCAAAGCAACACGATTTGCTAGCCACTCCTCAATACGATGTATCAGTATCTGGATCGAAGGTTTCGTAGCACGTCTGTGGAGTAGTAGATGTTCCCTTGTTCTAGCATATGGTGTGCTGAGACAATATAAATATGCCGAATCTCATGACTGGTCGGAATTGATGTAGCTTACAATATCCCAAGTTCATCAACTGCCAATGTCATTCGACTAGTCAAGAGAGGTCAACACCCACGGAAGGAAATTGGTGGTCAAGGTTACAATCACAAATATGGATGACTGTATCAATAAACTATCATACCCGGTAGTTTAATGCGTGGTGTATCACCCGATCTCATTGTTGATGGGGTGAATGTTAGCACCAAAGACTAGAGATAGCTGAGATGCTTCACGTGGTGGCCGTGTTAGGCTCGAAGGCCATCATGTTCTGTATAGGTATCATCCCAACCAGTGGACATATGGAGATAACCAAATGAAGCGGGAAGTCTGCGCTGTAGACTACTATTCACCACAGACGCATCTACAAGTATGGGATTGTAATCACACTAAAAGTTGAAGTTAGAACTTATTGGCAAAAAGGACTTTTCCATTGTTTGCATCCTGCTATCTCCTAACTGGATCCATAGAAAATCTTTCCGCTTCCTTCACCATGTTGTGACAGTCACGAGAAAGCAAAGGTTTCCATCCACACCCAAAATTTCAAAAAACTATAAAAGTTCAACCAGAGACGCACAGACGACCATTGACTTTAGAAGAAATGATACCAGCTAACGAGAAACCTGGATGAGAAATAGCAGGATCCAAGATATCTAGCTAGTCATATAAGTGGTCGGGTCAATACCGCCTGCTGGGATCTCACTAGAATACGGATTAGGATCGGCTCTGTATTGCAAGTTGTAGAGAGGATAACTTACGGAATTGGAACCTCGAATCGCTTTTCGACATCCTTTACCACCTGCTCATCAGCCTCGGAACTGACGAATGAAATCGAGACACCCTTGGTTCCGAAACGGCCGGCACGACCAACACGATGGAGGTAGGAGTCGGCGTCAGTTGGGAGATCATAATTGATAGCCAAGTTGATACGTTCAATATCGATACCACGCCCAAAAACGTCAGTAGCAACACAAATACGCTTGTTAAACTCCTTGAACTCCTTGTAGCGCTTGATACTAGTGACATGTTAGAGATTTGTCAGTGTGATATTGGGGGTTTATTACCGTTCCTCTTGACTGACACCAGAGTGGACAGCAATCGAGGGGAAGTTGCACTCGCGAAGGAGCTTATCAAGCTCTGTAGCTCGAACAGTGCTCTTGACGAAGATAATGACTTGATTGAACTGCATCTCATCAAGGAGTTCATTAAGCTTACGGTTCTTCTCCTTCTCATCAAGTTTGATGTAGTATTGCTGAAGGCCATGCAGAGTGAGCTTTGCCTCATCATTGATGAAAATTTCATGAGGATTCTGCATGAATTTTGCACAGATAGGTCGTATCTCTGGGGACAGAGTAGCACTGAAGAACATCACTTGCTTCTGCGTGGGGGTGGCGCGGAAAATCTCCTGCACATCACGGCGCATATCTACCAAAACGTCAGCATATGCAAATAGATTTAATAATATACACTTACCAATAGCCTCCAGCATCTTATCACACTCATCAAGAACAAAGACCTTGACAGACCCGAGTCTCAAATACTTGTCCCGGACTAAAGCGTTTAATCTACCTGGAGTAGCAACGATGATGTGGGGGTGGGTTTCCTTGTTCTTCAGGATTTCCGCATCTTTAGTAATAGGAGTTCCACCGTAGAACACTGCGGTCTTCACCTCGGGCAAGTATTTGCTGAAGCGAGCGTATTCGTTCTTAATCTGGTAAGCCAACTCGCGGGTGTGGCACATAACCAGGACAGACGTCTCACCAGCAACGGGCTCGACTTGTTGCAAGGTTGTCAGAACAAAAATGGCGGTCTTACCAAGACCAGATTTGGCCTGGCAGATAACATCGGTACCGAGGATTGCTTGTGGAATGGCAGATTGCTGGACTGTAGAGTAAATCGAGCCGATGTTAGATAAAGATTCTCCAAGTGTATAACGATATGTAAGGGGACGCAAAGTCCGTCCATCTTCGCAATAAACCTCCAGCTAACAGAAAGCAATAACACTCCGCAAAGAATCCAAAACCAAGGCGAAATTCAAAATGACCGTTCCAAGGACACATTTTGACCGAGGCTTATTGCCACATATATCGAAGTCATCGGATATGACCCAATCCTGGAAGTCTCTTGGCTAACCCTTTTGTGCACTTCTTCGCATCTTGCTCGCAACCATGTTATGGTCTTTTATATCTTTCGCTTACACTAGATATTCTCCCCATACCCATTTGATTCAGACTTGCGACTTGCCAGATGAGACTTTCCAGGATGGTCCGTTGACTTTTCGAAGGATAGGCCATACGACTTATGTATTTGCTTGCGAGATGGACGGACGCGCTTCATGAGGAATAGAGCTTGGGGATAAAAATTATGACTGACCATCCGAAGGATGTTCGAAACCGCAATCCGTGATGGCACGCAGAAGCTCCGGCTTCAGAAGGAAGTCGCGGAAACCAGTCGAGTGAATACCAACATAACTACCCTTCTTCTCCGGACCGCCACCAGACACTGCAAGATCGCCCTTCTTGGCTCCTCCGTTTGCCGCAGCAGCTGGCGCCGCCTCTGGCTGTAGCTCCTCGTCGGAGTAATCGATAAGATCTTCTTCGCCTGACATATTGGTGGTCGTGAAAGGTGAACTGTTGTGAGGTGATACTAGGCTGCTTAGGCGCGAGCTGAGGTTGGTAAATTGAAATCGCGGTAAATCGTCTATTTGGTTAAGTAGATACGCGACAGGTGTGTAAGCAGCTTATGTGCTTGATCGAGGTCGTCGAGGATTGTTGATGGAGGTTGGGACGATGAAAGGTTGTCGTTGAGACCTGTCGCGACAAAGGCGAAAGTCTTAAAGGAGCTATGTGTGCCTCAGGCTGTAAGCTTGCGGCTCTGCTGCTGACACCTTAAGGATTGGTCTACCCGAATGTGGGTATCACGTGATATACGCGATTCTGCTTTTCGTGTTTCCGTTTCTATCTCCTACGATTTTAGAACCAAATCCCAAGCACGATGGCCAGTACCAAGATTTCGAAAAGCGCAGCGAAACCCAAAGCCCCAAATAGCGCACTTCATAGCAGGGTCTCTTACTTGTATCAAGCAGCAACATACTTGGCTACGCAGAACCAATCAAATAACTCAAGGCCGAGACGAGAGGTTTCTGACTCGCAGGCGATGTCCATAGATACAAGGGAAACAATAGAGCAATCGAAGCTGGCAACGGCCCATCAGTCCTCTGCGCGAAGTCTTGTGTCAGATCTTCGAGGCGTGAGTGGCAAAGTGCTCATACGCATGTCGCCCGGCATTAAACGCACAATATGCAAGAATTGCGATACAATACTCATTGAGGGCTCTACATGCTTGGTTGAGGTGGAAAACAAAAGTAAAGGAGGCAGAAAAGAATGGGCAGATGTTTTAGTTAGGAAATGCAATACTTGCGGTTGTACTAGAAGATACCCTCTTGGAGAAAGACAAAAGAGGCGGCCTCATCGCTCCCTTGCAAGCTGAGCACAGATCATGATACTTCTGGAAGCAGAAATGAAATAAAACGCACCATGATTTAATATCGGCATCGACCTCACGTTCCAGTACAAACCGAAACCTCCCGGCGAAATCCCGTTCGACTCCTAAGTATGAGGATACGATGTAGTCGAGATTTACAACAGAAGGTGAATATACTTTATTCTTATAAATTTTTAGCCTTATACTGATCCACTCGAAGGAACACGACTTACCACTCGGAATTGAGATGCAGGCTTCGAGCCCTCTTTTGACCATGACCACCGCTTCAATCAAATGCGAATGTGAAAGCACCAGCATGGAGTGCTGTTTTAGGGTACTTCTAGCAGTTCTGATAACTAATAAGGCTGCATTCGCCTCAAATAATCCAAGATCCCTAGAAATACGTTGTTACCTCAAACTATAATTTGCTGCTTATTTTTGTTGTCTAGTCTTTACTGTAATCTATGCTGTGTGCCAAGTTCTGTTACGAATGTAGCAAATCCCTTGCATCGTATACTAGTAGGCATGGTCCTTCTCCACCATCCTGTAAGAGTGAGTGGCCGCTTTGATTGTTATTCTATTGAAATAGTGGATAGCTAGCAAACTTCCAACTTGAAGGTTGATTATCAATTACAAGAGATCCCCTCCTAAGCCACGGCAAACATCAACCATTGAGTTTAAAGTAACAATCACAAAACGCCCCATGGCTAAGAATTTTGACTGCCGGCGGATATGGCAGATTCTACTGCAAGCATTTGAAATTCGATCGTCCCCATGGGCTCATTTAGGCACTTTGATGACATTATTCACTGCTCCGTCTATATCCTAACCAAGCAACTACTTCATTACATTTTAAGTGGTTTCTCACCAGTCCGTGTAGTGATAACGTATCCAACACTTAGCTCTTCTTCTCTTCTTCTCTTCTTTATAGCCCTATTTTGATTTCCCCTATTTACTTGTTTGCGTGTTGTTCTGATGAATCCAGCTCAGCATTCTATAAGTCCATTGCCGTGAAAAGTAAATCGAAGCATAGACTTTAAGTACCAAAATTAGCGAATTATCTTTGCTAGCAAGTTTCTAAGAACATTATAAGTATTCTCTCCTAATGCAGAAGTTATATAGCGTGCTTTATTATGCATTATCGATTCTTTGTCAACTGAATGAGCGAGCAAGAACGAGGAAAAGCGCTGGAAATTGACTAATATTTCTGACTACAAAGGCACACTGACGCTGTGGATAAAGACTTCTTAGCTATGATCAATCAATTCATGTACTTGGTGTTATTGCACATGGAATTGGATTATCATGATGCGTTATATACTAATTGAATAAAACTTGCAAGCAGAAGTCAATTGGTCTAGCCGCATCTCCTGTTTGAGAGGACAAACTTCACGGGGAGCCTTAATATAATCCAAGAAACTTGGCAATGGTCCTTTTGATATGACATTGACATATTTGCTGAAATTAAATGATTTGTTAGAAGTGACAAGATGCAATGTATCAATTGTAGAAACCAACCAGCTGTAGAGCTCACAACTTTATGGGTTTTAAAAACATGTGAAAAGTGTTTAGAGCGTGTTTCCAACTTACCTATCAAGAAGCTTTGAACCAACCCCACCCTCTCCTACGCTTTTACAGTAGGCAAGAAGCGGAAATCTTGTCGTTTTGACTTTATGCCAAAGAGCTTGGCATCTAACCCACGGTAGTTTCGTGGCGGAACATTGGTACTAACAAGTCCCAAGTACATGCCAGAATGACCGAAGTCAACGAGCTAGTTAACTGTCAGAAATGTCTAGCGTATGGAGAAACCTCACTCACTAATCAGTGGTATGTATCTCGTGAACGTAACTACTTGATCGGATTTTCACTCTCTGTGTCCACCTGGTCAGTCCTCGTACAGCACTTTTAGTTTGCTTTTGTAAAATGCAAGGACCTGTTGATCCTCCCCAAAGCAAAGATCGCCACAGATACGTGTCCACGCTCTACGCGGGACAGCTAGTTGCAAGACGAACAGCAAAAGTCTCAACCCACTTTCTCCTTTCTCGGGGAGAAGAGGGGAGGCTCATACTAGCAAGAATGTCGGCAGTACCGTAAGCTATAGTGATAAGACC
>Ga0247734_1002741_pt1 | contig 11144 bp, 6 predicted proteins | sample UWRJL103311B2_FD_180933 | JGI IMG/M metagenome (GOLD analysis project Ga0247734, IMG submission 180933) | Plant litter microbial communities from Arlington Agricultural Research Station in Wisconsin, United States - UWRJ-L103-311B-2 | ecosystem: Environmental > Terrestrial > Plant litter >... | reverse complement strand
TAATAGCTTTCGGCCTCGCCGGTCAGCAGGCAGTGGACGGCGTGGTGCCAGTCGTCGTTCCAGGTGGCGTCGTAAGGGGCTTGCGGGGTGAAGTAGTGCGCCAGGTTGCGGTCGTCTTCGGTGACGAGGTGGATCGGGCGGCTCCATTCGCGTTCGCGGATGCGGCTACCCAGCTCGTCGAGGAAATGCGTGGCCGAATGGTCCTCGATCGCGTGGACGGCATCGAGGCGCAGCCCATCGAGGCGGTATTCCTCCAGCCAGTGCAGGGCGTTGACGATGAAGAATTCGCGCACGGCGGGGGTTTCGAACGCGATCCCCGCGCCCCAGTGCGAGGCGCGCTCGGGGTGGAAGAAGGCGGGGCACCATGCGCCCAGGTAATTTCCCGAGGGCCCGAAGTGATTGTAGACGACGTCGAGCAGCACGCCGATGCCATGGGAATGGGCGGCGTCGACGAAGGCGCGCAACGCCTCGGGCGTACCGTAGGCCGGGTGCGGAGCATAGGGCAGCACGCCGTCGTAGCCCCAGCCGCGCGATCCTTCGAACTGGGCGACGGGCAGCAGTTCGATCAGCGTGACGCCCAGATCGCGCAGGCGCGGCAGCTCGCGCGCGGCGGCGGCGAAAGTGCCCTCGCGGGTGAACGTGCCGACGTGGAGTTCGTAGACGACCGCTTCGTGCCACGGCACGCCGGGCCATTCAGCGCGCCAGTCGTGCGCCGGGTCGACCAGTCGTGAGGGGCCGTGGACGTCGCCGGCCTGCGCGTGGGCGGCCGGGTCCGGGTAGGCGGTGCCGTCGAGCACCCAGCTATACGATGCGCCCGTTTCGGCGGGGGCCGTGAGCGTCCACCAGCCATCGCCCGCCGCTTGCGCGGCCAGCGTCTCGCCGCCAAGCGAAACCGCCGCCGTGGTTACATCGGGCGCCCAAAGCGCGAAATGCCACTGGCCGTCGCCTGCGGAGTGCGCGCCCCAACGTAAGTCCGCCATCGTCAAGCAGGGCCGAACAGGCACAAGCTGCCGGGCGAGATCGCCGCGGTCTCGCCGTCGATGGCTTCCTCGGTGAAGGGGTCGTCGCGCGCGGTGTCGAGCAGGCGCACCCATTCGCCTTCGGGCATCGTGAAGTCGAGCCCGTCGCCCGCGTTGAGCACGGCGAACAGCGGCCGGCCGCCGTCGAGGAATACCTCGCGCGTCGAATAGTCGACCCGCATGCCCAGCACCCGCAGCGAGCCCTGGCCCCACAGTTCCTCGTCCATCGGCCGGCCGTCGGGCTGGAACCACGCGATCTCGACGCGCTCGTTGTCGCCGGTCTCGCCCAGCAGGAAGTTTTCCTGCGACAGTACCGGGAAACGGTGGCGCAGCGCGATCATGCGGCTGCAGAAGTCGAGGAAGGCGTCGTCGCGGTTCGGCCAGTCGATCCAGCCCAGTTCGTTGTCCTGGCAGTAGACGTTGTTGTTGCCGTGCTGGCTGTTGCCGATCTCGTCGCCCGAGAGCAGCATCGGCACGCCCTGGCTGACCAGCAGCGTTGCCACCATCGCGCGGCGGCGGCGGACGCGCGCGGCGTTGATGTCCGCGTCGTCGGTGGGGCCCTCGACGCCCATGTCGTCGGACAAGTTGTTGTCGTGCCCGTCGGCGCCGCCCTCGCCGTTGGCCTCGTTGTGGCGCTCGTTGTACGAGACGGTGTCCATCAGCGTGAACCCGTCGTGCGCGGCGAGGAAGTTGATCGAGGTGTTGGCGCCGCGGTCGGAGTGGTTGAACTGCACCGGCGAGCCGATCAGGCGCTGGGCGATGTCGCCCACCAGCCCCTCGTCGCCGCGCCAGAACGCGCGGGTGTCGTCGCGGAACTTGTCGTTCCATTCGCGGAAGGGGTGCGGGAAGCCGCCGACCTGGTAGCCGCCCATGCCGACGTCCCACGGCTCGGCGATCAGCTTGACGCCGGCGAGGATCGGGTCCTGGCGAATCGCGTCGAAGAAGCCGCCCTCGCGATCGAACCCTTCGGCCTCGCGGCCCAGCGTCGAGGCGAGGTCGAAGCGGAACCCGTCGACGTGCATGACCTGGACCCAGTAGCGCAAGCTGTCGAGCACCATGCGCATGACCATCGGGTGCGCCACCGCCAGCGTGTTGCCGGTGCCGGTGGTGTCGAAGCTGTAGCGCGGGTTCTCGGGGCTGAGCGCGTAGTAGCTGGCGTTGTCGAGCCCGCGGAAGCACAGCGTCGGACCTTTTTCCGAGCCCTCGGCGGTGTGGTTGTAGACCACGTCCATGATGACTTCGATGCCGGCCTTGTGGAACCGCTTCACCATGTCCTTGAACTGGCGGATCGCGCGCGGGGCGACGTCGCCGCTGCGCAGGAAGCGCGGTTCGGGAGCGAAGAAGCCAAGGCTTTGGTAGCCCCAGTAGTTCGACAGGCCCTTGTCGAGCAGCATCCGGTCGTCGAGGAAGAACTGGCAGGGCAGCAGCTCGATCGCGCTGACGCCGAGCTTTTTCAGGTGGTCGAGGATCGGCTCGCTGGCCATGCCCTCGTAGGTGCCGCGCAGCGCTTCGGGCACCTCGGGGTGGAGCATGGTGAGGCCGCGCACGTGGGCCTCGTAGATCACCGTCTCGGTCCACGGGCGAGCGAGAGTCTGGTCGTTCTCCCAGTCGAAATCGGGGTCCTGGACCACGCTTTTCACCATGAACGGGGCGCTGTCGCGCGTGTCGAAGGTGGTGTCGTCGCCGGTGGTCAGGTCATAGCCCCACAGCGCGTCGTCCCACTTGACCGCGCCCGAGACTTCGCGCGCGTAAGGGTCGAGCAACAGTTTGTTGGGGTTGAAGCGGTGGCCCTTTTCCGGCTCGTAGGCGCCGTGGGCGCGAAAGCCGTAGAGCTGGCCGGGCTTTATGCCGGGGACGTAGCCGGTGAACACCGACCCCTCGCGCGAGGGGAGTTCGAGGCGCGAGACTTCCTCAGCGCCGTCGTCGCTGAACAGGCACAGTTCGATGGCCTCGGCGTTCTCGGAAAATACGCCGAAATGCGTGCCTTCGCCGGTGTATTCGGCGCCCAACTCGTGAATCAGCCGCTCCGGGCGGGCGAAGGAAAAGTTGGCGGACCCCTGCTGCGACATGCGCAAACCTCCTCGATGATGCTGCATCCGCTAACACGCAGGCAGGCGCGGCGTTCCCGAGGGACGTGCAAGGGGGTGGGGAGGAGACGACAGGGCGCCCGGCACAAACGAAAACGGCCCGCCCTTTCGGGCAGGCCGCTTGCTTGATCTGCGAGGTGCGATCAGCCGACGAAGGCGCGTTCGATCACGAAGTCGGCGGGCTTGTTGTTCGAACCTTCGACGAAGCCGAGGCCTTCGAGCATCGCGGCGATGTCCTTGTTCATCGCCATCGAGCCGCACAGCATCACGCGGTCGGTTTCGGGGTCGAGGCGGGCCTCGCCCTTCAGGCCCTCGAACAGGCGGCCATTGTCGATCAGGGTGTTGATGCGGCCGGTGGTGTGGAACGGCTCACGCGTGACGGTGGGCACGTAGGTCAGCTGGACCAGCGCCTGGTCCTCGACCAGCGGATCGCCCGCGAGCTGGCTTTCCAGCTCCTCGCGGAAGGCGAGGTCGGCGACGGTGCGGACCGAGTGGACCACCACCACCTGCTCGAACGCTTCGTAGACGTCGGGGTCGCGGATCAGCGAGAGGAACGGCGCAAGGCCGGTGCCCGAGCCGAACAGGAACAGCCGCTTGCCCGGCGACAGCGCATCGGTGACGAGCGTGCCGACCGGCTTGCGGCCGAGGTAGATCTGGTCGCCCGGCTTGATAAGCTGGAGCTTCGAGGTCAGCGGGCCGTCCTCGACCTTGATCGACAGGAACTCGATCTCCTCGGCCCACGAGGGGCTGGCGATCGAATAGGCGCGCAGCAGCGGCTTGCCGTTATCGCCCATCAGGCCGATCATGATGAACTCGCCCGAGCGGAAGCGGAACGAGGCGGGGCGGGTGATCTTGAAGCTGAAGAGGTGGTCGTTCCAGTGGTGGACCGACAGCACCGTTTCCACGGTCAGCGCGCCAGTGGGCTCCAGAACCGCCGAGGGAGCAAGGGTGGCGGCCTCGGCCTTGCGATCGCTCATCGACTTCTAATCCTCGATCTTCAAAGGGTTGATAAGAGCCATTCCGAAGCCGGCTATGGTCATGGCGGCGCTTGCCCGGCACAAGGCCTGCGCAATCGCGGCCACCGTATCGGAAGGCACCACGTGCGCGAGAGTCGCGCGCACGTTTTCGCGGCGGCCTATACCCACATCGCGCCAAAGTGCAAGGAGCAAGGCTTCATGCTCGGCGATTCGGCAGCAGTCCATCGGCGCCAGCAGCAGCGGTGCGCCCGCGCGGCGGCTCAGCAACGCCATCGCCAGGTGGAAGTCGGGCAGCGCCGGCGCGGCGTTGAACCCGGCGAACGCGCGCCCCAGCGCCTGCGCCGGGCAATTGCCCCTCGCCGCCGAATCCACCCACCCGCGCATGGCCCACAGCAGGAAGCGCCCGTCGTTGTCGAGCGCGCTGACCGGCCGGTCGATGAAATCGTACATGGGTTGGTCCTTTTCACCGGGGGTGGGGGGTAGGATGCTACGCTAGCCAACAACACCCCGTCGTCCTCGCGAAGGCGGGGACCCCGCTTGTTCTTATGAGCGAGCGCGCGGGGCCAAAAAGCGGGGCCCTCGCCTTCGCGAGGGCGACGGGAGTTTGGAGCGGAGAGATCCCCGCCCCTCACGGCTTGTGCGTGTTCCCGGCGATCAGCGCCTTGGCTGCGACGACGGCCTTGGCGGTGGTGGTCTTGCCGGCCTGGATCTCTTCGGCGAGGTCCATCAGTCTTGCGCTGATGACGGTGCCGGTCTCGGCCTCCTCGGTCACGACGATACCGCCGTTCGCATCGGCGATCCGCGCCCATTGCGCGCGCACCGCGGCCCAGTAGTCCTTGGTCGCCGCCCAATAGGCGTCGGCGGCCTTCACGTCGTAGCCGTCGAAGCGGGTATACGTATTGAGCACCGATTCCTGGACGATCGGCACCAGCTTGCCATCCTTGACGCCCAGCTTGGTGTTGTCCTGCCAGTGAATCCAGCCGGTGGGCGTGTTCTGGTGGCGGTTGATCGAGAAGTAGCGGTCGTAGACCGGGTGGCGCACCGCGTCGCGGCGGGCGAGCGGGCGCCAGGTCCAGTTGGAGCGCCAGCGGCGCACGCCGGCCTGCGTCTCGAACTTGCCCCAGCCGCCGTAGCGCGGACTGTCGTCGACCTGCCACACCGTCTGCGACCAGCGCCCGGTGCGCAGCGCGGCCGGCACGTCCTCCCACTTCCACGTGTTGGTGTCTGCATAGACGAGCACGCGGGCGGGTTCGTAGTCCCAGTCCTGCCGCCAGTGCTTGATGACCATGGTCTGCCCCTCGTGCTCGACGACGAGGAGGTGCTGGAGCACGATCCGGCGGCCGGTGTCTTCGATCACCCGGACCACCTCGTTGCCACCCGAAACCTTGGGCGCGATCGGCGTATAGGAGGCGTCCCAGGGGGTCGTCTCCTGCATGTCGAAGCGCACCTTGAAGGTGCCGGCCATCTTGAGGATGTCGGCGCGGTCCTGATCGAATCCGGCATCGGCGGGCGCGGCAACCGGGGGATGGGCAAGCGCGGGGCTCGTCGTCGCCAAGGTGGTGGTCGCGATCAGGGCGGCGGTGAGGAGGCGGGGGAAGCGGGTCATCGGGGTCTTTCCATGGTCCTGGCCGCGCTGGCAGGACGGTAAGGCAAAAGCTAATGCGAATGAATCGCATAAACGATCTGTGCCTGCTTGTGCCCTACGCGTCAAGGCGGGGGAGGGGCTATCGGTGATTGGGCTGCTGGGTCTGATCCATCGCAACCCCAGACTCGTCGTCCCCACGCAGGGGGGGACTCCGCTTGTTCTTTCGACCTCGCGCCGTGACGCGAGGCAAGCGGGGCCCTCGCCTTCACGAGGGCGACGGGGATCTTTCAGGCTGCGACAGGCACCAGGTCCGCGCGCCCCGGCCTCGCCGCGAAGACCAGTCCGGCGATCACCGCGAAGGCGCCCGCGACGAGGAACGCCGGGGTATAGCTGCCCCAGGTCTCGCGGATGAAGCCGGCGCCGAACGCCGCGATCGCCGCGCCGATCTGGTGCGCGACGAGGATCCAGCCGAACACGATCGGCGCGTCGCGCTCGCCGAAGGCGGTGTTGGTCAGCTTGAGCGTGGGCGGCACCGTGGCGATCCAGTCGAGCCCGTAGAACACCGCGAAGACGGCGAGGCTGGCGGGGCCGAAGTCGATGAACGGCAGCGCCACCAGCGATAACCCGCGCAAGCCATAGTACATCGCCAGCAGCCGGCGCGGGTCGTAGCGGTCTGTCAGCCAGCCCGAGGCGGTGGTGCCGATCAGGTCGAACAGCCCCATCGTCGAAAGCAGTCCGGCGGCGGCGACCGGCGCGATGCCGTGGTCGCCGCAGAACGCGATCATGTGCGTGCCGACGAGGCCATTGGTGGTCAGCCCGCAGACCAGGAAGGTGCCTGCAAGCAGCCAGAACGTGGGCACCTTTGCGGCGCGGCGCAGCGTCTCGATCGCGAGCCATGGCGAGGCCGCCTGGCGCGGGGGTGCGGGCGGGGCGCTGTCCGCGGTCTCGCCGAAGCGGCGCACGCCGCGCACGTCGGGGTGCTCGGGCACGAGGAACAGCACCAGCGGGATCAGCGCGGCGCAGGCCACGCTGACGGCCAGCACCACCGGCCGCCACGCGCCGCCTTCGGACAGCCAGGCGAGGAACGGCAGGAACACCAGCGCGCCGGTGGCGGTGCTGGCGCTCAGCAGCCCCATGACGAGGCCCTGGCGCGTCGCGAACCAGCGGTTGACCACCGCCGCGCCCAGCACCGATGCCACCGCGCCCGAGCCCAGGCCCGACAGCACGCCCCAGGTCAGCATGTAGTGCCAGGGCGCGGTCATCCACTGGCTGGCGAACGTCGAAACCGCCATCAGCGCCAGCCCCGCCAGCATCGTGCGCTTGATCCCCACGCTCATCATCAAGGCCGCCGCGAAGGGGCCGACGAGGCCGTAGAGCAGGATGCCTATCGCCGCCGAGGCCGAGATCGTCGCGCGGTCCCAGCCGAAATGCACCTCCAGCGGCAGCATCATCACGCCCGGCGCGGCCCGCAGGCCGGCGGAGAACAGCAGGGCGAGGAACGTCACCGCCACGACGATCCACGCAGGATGGCGCCAAGGTGCGGGGATTCGGTGGACGCTACGCATGCGTGCGCCATAGCGGCTAAGGACGGTGATGCCGACCGGGAAACGTCGCGGCGGGTTGCTGCGACCCGATCGCACTGGCATAGCTGCATTTCCCGGCCGCCAAGGGACAACGATCCCGCGCGGCGCTGCAGCCCGAAGGCGTGATGGCACTCGAGTCCGACACTGTGAACTGGCCCGCGCTGTTCGCCGCTGCCGAACGGCTGGCGCGCGTGCGGTCGCTGGACGAGGTGGTGCAGGTGGTCCGCTCGGCCGCGCGCGAAATTGTCGCGGCGGACGGGATCACGCTGGTGCAGCGCGATGGCGACCATTGCCGCTACGTGGCCGAGGACGCGATCGCGCCCTTGTGGGAAGGCCAGAGCTTCAAGCTGACCGAATGCGTATCCGGCTGGGTCATGCTTCACGACGAGCCGGCGGTGATCGCCGACATCTGCGCCGACGATCGCGTGCCGCACGCCGCTTACGAGCCGACCTTCGTGAAGGCCTTGGCGATGGTGCCGGTGAACGCGGGCGCCGGGCGCTGGGCGATCGGCGCGTACTGGGCGCAGGCCGGCGAGCCCGACCCGCGCGTGGTCGAGCTGCTGGAGCGGCTGGCCAGCTTCGTGGGCGCAGCGATCAGCAACGTGGCGCTGCAGGGCGCGTTCGAACTGCTCAACCGCACCGGCGCAGTGGTCGCGGCCGAGCACGATCTCGACCGCATCGTCCAGACCATCACCGACGCCGGGGTGGAACTGACCGGGGCCGAGTTCGGCGCGTTCTTCTACAACAAGGTCGACCAGACGGGCGAGAGCTACATGCTCTACAGCTTGTCGGGCGTGCCGATGGAGGCATTCGCGCGCTTCCCGATGCCGCGCAATACCCAGGTCTTCGCGCCGACGTTCGCGGGCGAGGGTGTGGTGCGCTCGGCCGACATCCGCCGCGATCCGCGCTATGGCCACAACGCGCCGCATTCCGGCATGCCCGAGGGGCACTTGCCGGTAGCCAGCTACCTTGCGGTGCCGGTGGTCTCGCGCTCGGGTGAAGTGCACGGCGGGCTGTTCTTCGGCCACCACCAGCCGGGGCGCTTCCTGCAGGAGCACGAGGACGTCGCGCTCGGCATCGCCGGGCACGCCGCCGTCGCCATCGACAATGCGCGGCTGCACAGCTTGTCCGAACGCGAACTGGCAGCGCGCCGCACGGCCGAGGCGGACCTGAGCGCCAGCAACCGCCGGTTCCGTGCCGCGGTCGACGCGGTTCAGGGCATCTTGTGGACCAACTCTCCCGATGGCCGGATGGAAGGCGAGCAGGCCGGCTGGGCCGCGCTGACCGGCCAGACCCAGGCGGAATACGAAGGCTATGGCTGGGCCCGCCGCGTCCACCCCGAGGATGCTGGGCCGACGCTGGCGGCGTGGAAGAAGTCCGTCGCGGCGCGCGGGCCCTTCATCTTCGAGCACCGGCTGCAGCGCCACGACGGCGCCTGGCGGCACTACAGCATCCACGCGGTGCCCATCCTCGACGACGAGGGCGCGATCGAACTGTGGGTCGGCGTCCACACCGACATCACCGAGCAGCGCCTGGCCGAAGCCGCGCTGCGCGATCTCAACGCCACGCTGGAGCGGCGGATCGACGAGCGCACGTTCGAGATCCAGGCCACGTTCGACCGGCTGGAGGAAAGCGAGCGCCGCTTCCGCATCCTCGTCGAAGGGGTGAGCGACCATGCGATCACCATGCTCGATCCGCAGGGCAACATCTCGAACTGGAACACCGGCGCGCAGCGGATCACCGGCTACGACGCGCATGAGATCGTCGGCCGGCACGTCGGCGCGTTCCACACCGAGGCGGACCGGGCGGCGGGCCTGCCCGCGCTGATGCTCGAGACCGCGAGCCGCACCGGCACGTTCGCAGCCGAGGGCTGGCGCGTGCGCAAGGACGGCAGCGAATTCTGGGCGAGCGTGGCGATCGACGCGATCCGCGACGACGACGGCGCGCCGATCGGCTTCGCGCAGATCATCCGCGACCTTACCGAACGCCGCCAGGTCGAGGAACAGCTGCGCCAGTCGCAGAAGATGGAGGCGGTGGGCCACCTGACCGGCGGCATCGCGCACGATTTCAACAACCTGCTGACCGTCATCAGCGGCAACATGGACATCGCCGTGCGGGCGCTGGAAAAGCCCGAGGGGCTGGCGCGCGCGCAGCGCTGCATCGGCAACGCGATGAAAGGCGCCGAGCGTGCCGGCGCGCTCACCCAGCGGCTGCTCGCCTTCGCGCGCCGCCAGCCGCTCTCGCCCAAGCCGCTCGATCTTGACCGGCTGGTGGCGGGCATGTCCGAACTGCTCAACCGCTCGCTGGGCGAGACGGTGAAGCTCGAAGTCGTCACCAGCCCCGGTCTGTGGCCGGTCGAGGCCGATCCCAACCAGATGGAGAACGCCCTCATCAACCTGGCGGTCAACGCGCGCGACGCTATGCCCGAAGGGGGCACGCTGACGATCGAGACCGCCAACGCGCATCTCGATGGCGAATATTCGGTCGCCAATACCGAAGTGCCTCCGGGTAACTACGTGGTGGTGGCGGTGAGCGACGACGGCGTCGGCATGCCGCGCGAGCATCTGGCGCGGGTGTTCGAGCCGTTCTTCACCACCAAGGAGATCGGGCGCGGCACCGGCCTCGGCCTCAGCCAGGTCTACGGCTTCGTCAAGCAGTCCGGCGGGCACGTCAGCGTCTATTCCGAGGAAGGGCGCGGCACCACCGTGCGCATGTACTTGCCCCGCTACGCCGGCGGTGCGGGCATCGCCGACGACGCCGCCGATGCCGCCCGCGTGGACGGCGCCACGGGTTCGGGCGAGACGATCCTCGTGGTGGAGGACGACGAGGAAGTGCGCGCCTTCTCCGCCGAAGTGCTGCGCGAGCTGGGCTACCGCGTGATCGAGGCGGCGGACGGGCCGGCGGCGCTGCACGTCGTGGCGCAGGCAGACCTAGCCATCGACCTGCTGTTCACCGACGTCGTCATGCCCGGCATGTCGGGCAAGGAACTGAGCGACCGCGTGCGGCTGCTGCGACCGACGCTGCGGGTGCTCTACACCAGCGGTTACACCCGCAACGCTATCGTCCACGGCGGCCGGCTCGATCCCGGCGTGGCACTGCTGGCCAAGCCCTTCACTTCGCGCGATCTTGCCACAAGGGTGCGCGAACTGCTTGAAGCCGGGCGCAGCGGGCGGCTGCTGGTGGTCGAGGGCGATCCCACCGTGCGGCTGCTCACCGCCGAGGCACTGGGCGCGGCGGGCTATCACGTCGAACCGGCCGCCACGCCCGCAGAGGCGCTGGGCCGCCTGCGCGCGGCGCAAGGGCGCTACGACGCGGTGGTGATCGACGTCGACTTGCCCGAAAAGGACGGCCACGCGCTGCTCGACGAAATGCGCGCGCTCTATGCCGACCTGCCCGCGGTGCTCACCGCGTCGCCCGGCGATCCGCGTGAGCCCGCCGACCCGCGCTCGGTCCGCGTCGCCAAGCCCTACACCGCGACGATGATCGTCGAGGCCCTCGCGCGTTTCTCGGCGGACGCCTGAGCGGGACGACGGACGAGCCAGGCTCATCCGCCTCGCCGTCAATTCACCGTCGTCCTCGCGAGGGCGACGAAGTGTGTGGCGATCGGCTGGGCCGGGTAACGGCAGTTCGCCTGCTCGAGGGCGGGTATTGCGCTCGGCCCCGAGGCGCGATGACGTTCCATGATCCGGCTATAAGGACCGTAACGGTATGTTGCGCGGGGCCTTACGGGGGTTGCCCCGAGCGCTTTCCAGCCCTTAAGGTCCGCGCACGTCAACAACGCGGAGCGAAGTTTTGGAATCAGTCTCGATGGTGCTTTTCCTCCTGCTGGCGGTGGTCGTCAGTGGTGCCGTCGCTCGAATGCTGCCGTTTGCGATCCCGACACCGCTGGTGCA
>Ga0247734_1002740_pt1 | contig 11145 bp, 8 predicted proteins | sample UWRJL103311B2_FD_180933 | JGI IMG/M metagenome (GOLD analysis project Ga0247734, IMG submission 180933) | Plant litter microbial communities from Arlington Agricultural Research Station in Wisconsin, United States - UWRJ-L103-311B-2 | ecosystem: Environmental > Terrestrial > Plant litter >... | reverse complement strand
GAAGCAATATAAAAAAGACCACCGAAGACCACCACCCAAACCACCCAAACATCCCCCATCCATCAATTAATTAATATCCTCCCAATCTTCAACCGGAGACACCAACAAAAGATAATCCTTGTTTTCTTCACTCGAGCAGCAATACCCTCAAGGGAAACTCTCCAAAATGGCTCCCTCCGCCATCACGCCTGCGGCCACGCCGCCCCATGGCATCAAAACCACCGAGTTGACGGCATCGGCCATCACCCACAAGATTGGAGCCCAGTCCCTCCTGCTGCCTCTCGATGCCTCCAAACTCGTCTTCACGCCCACCACCACGCCCATGAGCGTACCCGATCAGAGTGATCCGCACGCAAACATGGCTTCGCAATGTACCGATCACATGATCACCGCCGTGTGGAAGAACACCACAGGCTGGGAGGCGCCGGAACTCAAACCCTATGGAAATTTGAGCTTGGCACCGACGGCTAGTGTTTTACAGTAAGTCATTCTACTACTTGAGATGAGAAAGACGAACTATGCAATGCATTGGAATGGAACGGAATGGAATGGCTAATATAGGCGCAGTTATGCAACCGAATGCTTCGAGGGCATGAAAGTTTACCGTGGCCATGACGGAAAGTTGAGATTATTCAGACCAGACGCAAACTGCGCACGCATGGTAAAACACACCCACCCATCATTTCAAGATTGAGGGGGAAATTAGAATCTTATCGTAGAGATAGAAATAGAAACTAACACAATTGCCTCCTAGCTCATCTCCGCCACCCGGATCGCACTTCCAGCTTTCGACCCCCAGGAGCTGGAACGACTCATCTTTGCCCTGCTCGCCGTAGATGGCAAGAAATGGCTCCCCAAGAACGGCACCTTCCTCTATATCCGCCCCACGATGATCGGTTCCGCAGCCGGGCTCGGCGTCGCAGCACCACGTGAAGCGACGCTCTTCGTCATCATCACTTTCATGCCCTCGCTCTCCACGGTTGGCGGCATGCGTCTCCTTGCCTCCCAGAATGGTGTACGAGCCTGGCCCGGCGGCTTTGGCTTCGCCAAGGTCGGTGCCAACTACGGTCCATCGCTCATGGCGACTTCGGAAGCGAGAGCCAGGGGCTATGATCAAGTTTTGTGGTTGTTGAACGGACAGGTCACGGAGGCAGGTGCCAGCAACTTCTTCATCGTATGGAAGACCAAGGAGGGCCGAGTGCAGCTTGTTACTGCACCACTTGGGGACAAAGTTATTTTGGATGGTGTCACCAGACGAAGCATCTTGCAATTGTCAAAGGAGCGATTAGGCGACGAACTGGAAATTGTAGAGAGAGAATTTACCATGGAGGATATTGTGGAGGCGGTGGCCGAGGGAAGGGTCGTAGAGGCTTTTGCGGCCGGTACAGCTGTAAGTTCTGATTCTCTCAACAACCAACAAAAACGGGTTTTCTTTTTGAAAAGCGTGATACTGATGTCTTTCTAGTATTTCGTAGAGCCCGTCTCGGCGATCAACTACAATGACGAGGATCTCATCATGCCCATGGCTGAGGGTGAGAGCGGCAAATATACCGCCATCATCAAATCCGTAAGCCCCCTCCTCCACATCTCACCCATTCCAACCCACCTGCACGCATGAATCTAACAAATACTAGTGGTTGGTGAACATCATGTACGGCAAAGAGGACCATCCATGGGGAGTAGTTGTCAACGAAAAGGAATAGACCACAGAAACCAAACAAACTCTTGTGACGAAGAAAATGAAAACGAAACCGAAAACAAAACCTCACGGATGGTGCAAAAATGGAGTGGCTAGACTCATCATTAATTCCATTTTTGGTGTTAGGAGGCGTTGATGGCGCCATTGCTCTCTGCTTTGCTTTGCTTTGCTCTGCTTTCATCTAATTTTGAAAAAGCCTCACCCCCTTTGCATGTGCAATTTTGCATAGCATAGCGACTCAAATCACATAGAACGAATCCTATATAGCCCTACATAGATTGAAAAAATATAAAAATAAACACGCCTATAAGCAAATAAATCATCAGCATCTTTCCCTAACCACATATCCCCAAATAGAAATTTTACATCTTTATCCAAAGGGTGTAGAGGTGGCTCACGTGATGTCATTCACTCACATATAAGTATATGTATATATAGCGTTCATTAGTGTTCATCTAGTGTCATATACAGCGTTGCTTCTCTGCGAAAAGATTTGTAAATACAAAGAAGATAGATATTATGAGAGTGAGAAGGAAACTTTTAATAGAAAAGATACCGCCCCCGGAAGAAGGGCGGTAATATCATCCAAAAGATTTTATGATGATACTTGCGACGTGAGACCTTAACTTCACTCCATTGGGTTACTAGTAATTTCAAGTGAAGAAGAAAAGAGCACGAACGAAATTAGAAATGATGAACAGAAACCATCATCGTTATTAGCCTCCATGTTTTATATATACACTTTACACATTCTCTTAAAACCCTAACGGAGAAAAGAGAAACGAGAAACATATAATGACTGCCTGCGATAAAATTCCGTTTTCGTATTTTCCTTTTTTCTTCTTCTTTTTTCCGTCTCTCCTTTTCGATAAATCTAGGACGATTTCCAAATTCGACCATTTGAGATAAGAAAGATAGAGTACATGTTACATATATTTCCCATGACACTTTCTATTTTATCTCTAGTCGATTTGAAATTTTGGTATTTGGTATTTGGTGTCGTTGTTTCTCTCCTGCCTCGATGTAGTGCTAACTAGAGCGGTAGGCTAGTGCGAGCCGTCCGTTTCTCCAGGTGATCTAGTTTTCGCGACTGATGATGACTATTGGAGGAGAAGAGATTTAGTGCGGCTAAATTAGGGGGTTTGGTGGAGAGGGATATGTGAATCATGCTCGTCGACTTTCTGATAGATGTAGATATATGCGCACGTAAAAATGTAAAAGATCGCACTTTTCTTTTTGGGACACAGATATTCTTTTTCACTTCATGACGTTTGAGCGTCTTCACGAGAGAGATATTTTATGACCAGCTGCAAATATCTTCCAGTCAGTTGCATTGTGTAAGTTGTTGCTGAGATTTGAGTCGCTATGGGTGGTGGGGCGCCGCGTTAACCACATTCATTAGTTGATATTGAAATATTTCCAACCCGCCTAAGATCGAACCAAGCAGTTCAGTTATAATTTCCAAGGCAAGATATATACAAATCTACACCACGCACATAAACGAGCCTTACTAAGATCTGCAATGTCTCTCAGAAGAATAACAAATAACAAAACTCACTTTACCTCTTCATGAGCGACATTCGTCCCCCTTTCTCGCTTAAATTCGCTTAAACTCAGGAGGCCAAAAACGTTGGAATCACCCTCATCATGGATCCAAAGGGCAAAGGAAAAGCCGTAGTACGCATAGAAGCGGAACCTGCACCTGCAACAAAATTGGCATTTCAACCAGGCCAGGATTTCAGACCTGCTGTTCAGCAAACACCCCACCGCATACCTCCGCCCGCTAGAGCTCGCGTGAACTGGAATGATCGTAGGGTGCGAAATTTGATAGCGGCAAACGTTCAGGACCCCGGGCCCTCGAATTGGAGAGCAACAGAAGAATCAAGGTTAGAAGCTTTGACTCTAGCAAGTTCTTGGGGAGCTAGTCGTCGGAGCTCGCCAGAGCAGACGCTGCCGGTGCCTGAAAACGTATCTCAGCAACCATCAAGGCTATTAGAGCGTTCTAGCCGAGAGGGAACATCGCCAGAGAAGCCAAAACTACCCCCGCAGGTTCTTGAAACGAAAAGTTTAGCAGATTATAAGGTACAAGCATTATCTCAAAATGGAGAGAATGTTGGAAGGACTAATGGCCTTGCACCTCTGCCGCAAACCCAACGTTATCCAGCCTTTGGAGAGTTTCCGGGTCCACCACCCCAGAATTTACACAGACCGACTTATGCTGGAAATGGAGGTAATAGCAATGTGTCGACTTCAGCTCCAATCAATCCTCCACCAGATAGGACACCGGCAGGCCAATACGGCCATGGCTTAAATAGAGGTGGTCGTGCGGGAAATAGGACTCGTGGTCGAGCTCACCAATTTTTACAAAACCAGCAACAGCCTACTATTGCGCCATCCCCTGGTAACGTATCGAACAGGACGAGTATATCAACCAGAGGTAGGGGCTGTTTCCCTAGAAACTGTAAATGCGGCATTCATCATCCACCGGTGGACGAACGGGGGAACATTGTTCGACCTGCTCGGCCTACTCAGGAACAGCTAGCAAGACATGAGACATGCGACAGACAGCTTTCCACAGTGGTACGAATCACACGCACAGCCTATAGCGGGAAACCAGCCGAATCCGGACAGTTCTTGGGGAAACACCCTGACTATCACCACGAAACCAGTGAAGCTGCTTATCCCGACCTGGAAGATACCTTCTCGCTCATACGTCGACTCAAACTACCTACCGATGAGGAACGGCAAACTACGAATATAGAAAGAGCTGAGTCTATAAGAAACTCCATTGATACTCTGGGGTATCAGATCGACACGTTTCCGCAGAGTACGGATATGGAGGCGCTAACAGACGAAGACTTGCGAGCTTGTTTCTATGACGAATTTTGGAGGCTGCTTGAAATTCTGGAAGAAGTGCATGGGGAGCTACCAGCCAATTTGCGGCCGTTCCCAAGAAGGCAGTTTCCAGAATTCGTTAGTACGGTGCTATTCACCCCGCAAGAATCGTCGCCTCAAGGACCTGTGTTGGCTCAAAATCCTACAATGCAGAATGAAGCTCCAATGCAGCCCAACAGTACGGGCTGTCTAATTTGTGCCGACTCTCCATGTATCTGCGTTGGCTATAATCAGGGCAACAACCAATCAGCAGGACCTTCGGCTTTACGGCCTGATGCACCAGAATTCATGGAACGAGACGAAAATGCCATTCAAGGCGATAGGTCAGGCTGTGATTGTATATGGTGTGAAGACGGATATCCCATACTTTGTCTTCTACAAACCCATGTGGAGTCTGCTGAGACTTCGCCACAGATACCCGCTGCTGTAGATATTCAAGATCTATGGACGTTCAACAGTAGTGAAGCAGCTGCCACTGTAGCTGAGAGTACTGTAGCAGAAACTACTAAAGTAGAAGCCACTGAAATAGAATCTCGATGCGCATTTTGCATGGAGGTCCTTTGCTTGACTTGTAATATGGGAGTAGATTCTCCTGGGGAGGGTGGTGATTCAGCAAATGATAGTGAGGGTGGAGATAATAACGACGGTGTTCGCGATGAGAGTGACAGCGAGGATGGTGGCGCTGATGAAAATAATGAAGATGGAAAAGAAAGGAGACCACAAGATGAACCAGAACCCAAAGACAAAGGACCTCAGCCTCCTAAGTACCCACGTTATCTCAAGGGCCCCGAAGCACCATCCAAGAAGAAAGCAGTTAGTTGGAGTACTCCGGCTGAGGATCAGGAATATTTGACAGAGATAGCTCTCAAGGAATACATGAGATCTCTCATTGATTTGCAAAACACCGAAGAGGCACAACTGCCTCGTCTCCCGTCCTCACCTCAAAGCGATGATTTTACGGAAGACTGGACCACTGCCCGTCTACATTCAACTGTCGGTTCGTCCTCTTCCACGGTAGATCTCGAGAAATTAGAAACATCACCTACTTCCGAAAGCACCGATTCAGCAGACAGAACAGCTGAAAAGGGCGAAAACTCAGCTATAGCAAGCAAAGCTCGGGAAGACCTCTCCTACCTCTTCACCTATACAGATATGACACCCGGGCGTCCCACCTCTCCTCTCGCGCTCACCACATACTGGGATCCCGCAATTCCTGCAAGCACAATGCGCAACCCGTTCAGATGTCTGGGCCAGCCCACGACGCGCAATCTAGAAGCGAACCGTGTGCGCAACCAAACGCAGCAGGCGATGCTGTGTGTGCTCTGCATCATTGAGAAGGACTGGGAGCAGTATGCCGAGATTTACTTTTCGATGATGCCGTATGGCGACGGGTGGCGGTATATCCATGCAAGGCATATGCGGGACTTTTTTGGCGAGGGCTGGTTTGGTGAGCATGATCTTGCGTATCGCTTGGGAAGCATGTCGGGGAAGATGGAGAGGAGGGTGGAGATTTTCAAACGGCCGGCATGGGATGTGGAACATAACTATTTGTGATGTTTGTTTATGATCTTCTGTATGAATACGTGTGTTTTGATACTGTAGGATAAAGTGTTGGAAGTGTCATTTATGGGCTGGCGTTAGGTTTGTGGTAAAGCTAGATACCTCAATTCGAATGATTAATAGAAAGAAGTTTGCTCACTGGTATTTCAAAATCCGGTATGACAAGCAAACCACAAAACTTATTTGGTCTGTCTGGAGGGAAGTAGAATTGACTACCTTCGTGTAAGGATTTATCTCTTAATGATGCGTTTATGAGATCTATCATATTGCATCGAATACCAAGCTTATTATTATTGGATGCATACACCACGGCACTCAGTTGGAGTTCTTCTGGCTTAGCAGCATGCACTTTCTGAACTTTGAAGTCAATTAGTATGGTAACATCATCATAATCATAATTGTAGCTATTTGATTCCTTTGTATAGCAATAAATTTCGAACATGCTAGACGTTGCAAAAGTAGAGCAAACACCCTTGGCAGCCAGATCTTCTCAAAGCGCCCGTGGCATACCCCATTCTAATCTTCAATGATGGCCTTGACAATTCTAGCAGTTTCCTGGTTTGAGCTGGCTATCATCTCCTAGATGAAAAATTATATTAGAGGTACATCCACAGGAAGCACCGTGTCGTACATACCTTCTCAGTCTTCATCATCTTCTTCAGGCCTTCAGTCTTGAATTCCGCCACCTCAGCCATGATCTCTTCAAGTCTCGCACCATGCTCCAAATCCGTAAGCTCCATCTCCCACCTATACCCATGTCCTCTCTCCTCACGCTCCTGCACATCACCGAATGCCTCAGGCCCAAATACATCCAGCCCAAGCTCAATATATTCGTTCTGCAGCTCCTCCCATTGTTTCCATTGCTCTTCTAGTCTCTCCTTGTCTTTCTCAATATTCCTCTTGAATTCGGTAATGCGCTGACCCATATTGACAATTTCAGTGACCTGTTTACCGTCACGCTTGAATGTCGATTTAATCTGTTCTTCAGCAAGCGGGAATACGAGGGCTTTGGTGGATCCGTGAAGCCGCTCAAAGAACTCCTCATCAGTTCGCCTGGACGCTGCAAAACTGTTCGTCAATTCTTCATGAACCTCGTTGAAACTCTTTAGCATCTTGGAGTCGATGGCCATACGTGCTTCCTCAAGATATCCTGTAGCTGTATTAGTCCGTCGCCATGTGAAGACGAGGGATACGTACCATGAAATTCAAGAGATAGATTGCTCTCAGTTATTTTGTCAGGCGAGAAACTCTTGCCAATGCCCTGCTTCTTTACATTGACTTTGTCTTTCTTGAACATACCAGCAGCTGATACTGTCTTCCTGACCTTAAGCACTTTCTCTACGGGGCTTTTCTCAATGGGAGCGTTCTCGACCGGTGCAACAGCAACCGGGATGTTAGCTTGGAGTCTGGCCGCATGTTTATGTTTAGCAGGCTCTTCTTGGACATCTGTTGCGCTGATGGCCTGCCGGCGAGGTGACCTGGCTTGCGAAGGCTTCTCGCGATTCTCGGCCTGTCTGCGCTCCCGGAGACCTGGGCGCTTGGAGGTCTTCTTTCGATTCTTTTTGGCGGATGAGGGGGACTCAGTCTTTTCTCGATGCTTCCGACTTCGATAGGTCTTCTCGCGCGCCATATTGAAGCGTTGGGAGCCTTCAAGAGGATGGATGGTACAGTGACTTTGTAATTATTTGAGGTACCTGTGTTGAATTTGACAGTACACTCTAGAGGGCGAACGGTGATGATGGTTGACTGTAGGAGAAAAGGCAGGGATCAAAGATCTTGGGAAGGTAGAGTTAAGTCAATGCGTGTGTAATGTTCATGTTGGGCGAAGACAGAAACGGCGAGAAGGAAGGCACGCGAAATTACACTCACTCACTTCACTTCCGCCATCAACGCGTTCATTATCAAATCCAAGAGAAGTCTAAACACAAACTTCACAACATAGCACGAGGAATATATGCTTAAAACCTAACCAAAAAATGATGGAGCCTCAAAATTCTCATGGAAATGAATAGACTCCTTAAAATATATGTGTACACCCTAAAGAAGCCAGTCCTCCGATACTTTGACGAGTGCCATCACTTCGAAATCAATGGATCTTAAATGTGAATCAGAAGAAAAGAAAAACTTATATGCCACCAAAAGCCAACGACAAAGCCGTCAAACCCACAACAAAGCACAAGCAAAGGAAGGATGTCCAGAAAAGGGAAGAAGACCAAGAAAGGGGATGGGGGAACCACCTATTCAACAACAGCAACAAGGTAATAGTTATATATCTAACACTCTAATCTCTCTGAGTCTAGAGATATCCCAATTATTTCAATTTTCTTTTTTAAAACCAAGCGTAAGAGGGAGTGGCGCCAAATGGCTGTTGTCACAAAGCTGCGTTTCTGTTGTCAACATATTCCTATGATGTCGGGGATGTACCTATGTTGTTGATATGGAGGCACACTATCATATCATATCACACCGTGTCGTATTTTGTGTGTTGTGTAGAGCGGAGGGAACGTAAACGTACTCACTCAGCTACGCTAAGCTACACAGCTCCCCTTCATTCCAACTAACAATATTTTAGTGATATTAGATCCCGGCTGTTTTCTTTCCTTTTTTGACGAGGATGGGTGCTTAGCTCTTATCAAGCAGGAAGAGGATCGGGAATCGGAACGACTTCTGCTTCCACTTCTTCTGGGAGCAACAATGCAGACTGAAGTTTCATTTATTAACAGTAGCAAAGTCAGCAATGAAGGAGAGCACCTGGGAAAGCAGTAACTTATTTGAGATACACAACACACGAGGAAAAGAGGATCTGACAACCATTATGAAAATAGCAATGGCAAAATTCCTAACAGCAAAATGATTAAACTAAGTAGTTGATATTCCAAATAATAGTGGTATATGCTAGTAAATCCAGACAAGAAACCTCATCTAGATAGGTTCAAAGCAGTTCTACAAACGAGAAGAATTAAACACCTAATCCATCCCTCCAAACGCCAATGATGATGCATCGAGAACCACTTGGACTGCTCTATAAAGCATTGCATATCGATTCTTTCTCAGGCATCAATGTAACTACTGCATCTCCGAGCCAAGACTGGAATCGCTCGTGTCTGCGGGTGATTGTACCTATACAAGCCTTCAATATAGACCTCGCCCACTCGCTAAGCGTACAAAAGAATACGGCACATTTTGTCCCACCAATAATCTTAATGTCTCTACTGTTGTGAATGCAGTTGTGTCAGCAACCCCGTAAGCGGTCCACCCGCTTTGTTCCGCGACAGGAAGAGGATCGCTTTTCCGTGGGCCGTTTGCCAAGTCCAGAAACACTTTTCCCTTGCCCCTGGCACTGGCTTTTGATCCACCCATCGTTGGCTTCCCGTTGGCAAAAAGCCGCAGGAGTGGTTGCACGAGATGAGATTTGTCGGGTGGTAAAGCAGAGACGATGACAAATGGTTGATCGACTCGTTGCACGGATTCGATCGATGTGAATGGCTCCACACCTGATGCCAATGGCCCTTGAGTTTTGAACCCAACGGTATAAATCTTGCCAATTTTCAAGCTTCGCAGAGCAAATATAACACTAGCAGCATCCTCTCCACTACTGGAAAGAATAATAGCGGCTCGGTCTCTGTAGGCACTTGGAGCGAAGTCTCTGGTCAAGGTCGCTCGAATACCTTTCCATGTTGCATTGTCACCGATGAAAGTTGATGGGGATGTTGACGAAACTACAATAGTATCTATCCACCCGATCGTCCTTGCAGCATCAGATAACACAGGAATGTAAGTTTGAAAAGCGGGAAGAGGCGGGTTGATAGATGCTCCCCCAAAATTAGGCTGTACACAGAATGCTTCGACGGAGCCCTTGGAGTGACGGATGACAGAGGCAAAGTTGTGGGGAAGTCCGAGTTCATTGAAGCACTTTTCAAAGAACGTTGCTTGAGGTGTAGAGCGGAATGACCCGATCGCGTAAATGTTCTTTTTAGGTAGCTGTCCCATCGTTGCAAGCGCACCATTAATCTCAGCGGCAGACAGCTGGCCAGGAGCTGCAACAATGGGCAGCAATGGATGGGTGATAGGACTAAACACCGTGTTTAGGGCACGGGACAGTTGACCTAATTGACCCATATTCACAGCTGAAAGTGGTGGGCCATCTGGATAGTTTGACTTGATCTGCGACCGGAAGTATTCCAGTTCATAGTTTTCAGACATCGAGTTGATAATTGTGATCATTTTGACTATGTCTCCGTATTTCCGTGACTCGTTGAAGATGTCCTGCGCTTGGTCCGAGGGCCATTTAAAGGTTCCGGAGAAATCATGGAATGCTGATATGATTTTGCTATTTCCACGTTTCTCATATAACTTGCGTCGTACCTCCTCTGGAAGCCATACTTCAACATCAATATACTCGCAGCCCCACTGAATGGCACGGTAGAGATACTCGTATTGAAGTTCAGGATTGTCCATTGGAAATCGTCCGTTTTCTTTTGTGCATCGAACCGTGAAGATGATTGGTAACTCGGTCCGTTGCCTCAGAAGCATGACCTGCTCTCCTACATAACTTATACTTGGTACAGCACTGTAAGTTCCATCTGATAATGGCTCTTTCAGCAAGTCCACCCTTATTTCGACAGCGTCAGATCCTACCGAAAGAATATCGAGGTTCGAAAGAGCGGTTCGTACGTCTGGAAATGTAGTAGAGATGAAATAGGTCCTGGGCTTGGTAATCAGAGCTTCATGGTAGCTAATCTGCCCAAGCGTATGGGCAATAAATCGAGACAGATCTCTCCGAAAAAACGGAGTGTTTGTGTAGAGAAACTCATAGTCGGCCGCGGCGGATAGGGTAAGATCTGGAGGCATTCCCAAGTTCACACAGTGAGCGTTAATCGCAACCACGGCCGTCTTGTTTCTTAACCCTATGTTTCCCATGGCGTCCTTGTCCGCGATCCCGATAACCGTTCCATAGTCCTCAAATTGTACAGCTGTAAAGCTTGACGCCA
>Ga0247734_1002738_pt1 | contig 11158 bp, 6 predicted proteins | sample UWRJL103311B2_FD_180933 | JGI IMG/M metagenome (GOLD analysis project Ga0247734, IMG submission 180933) | Plant litter microbial communities from Arlington Agricultural Research Station in Wisconsin, United States - UWRJ-L103-311B-2 | ecosystem: Environmental > Terrestrial > Plant litter >... | reverse complement strand
GCCTTGGTGTGCTGACACTGACATCACCCGTATCATGAATCATGTGTGTGTCGGTATGTCCATTTGGGGTGGGTGGGTGCTGAGTCGGACACACACACACAGTGGTTTGGTTTGATTTGATTTGCCACGTGACTAATCTTTTGGTTTAATAATGCAGATGGATTAGATGGACTAGATGGACTAGATGGACTAGATAGATTAGATGGAACAGATGGATTAGTTGGTAGCTCTTTATCCCCATACACGTGGCTCTCTATTAGATATTAGATCGGTTTTGCTTTTTATTAGGGTGCTGTTGGACCTGGTTATCGGAACTTCACCATGAAGACCTAACCACGGAGCATCACAACGTATTTCAGATGCGATGCGCTCTTTATACATTGCGTGTTTTCTTTCATGTAGAAGTTGTTGTGCTAACCGGCTTAGTTCTAGTTCTAGTTCTAGTTCTAGTTCTAGTTCTAGTTATTGTAGGTGTTTGTGTCCCATAGACTTTCTATGTATGTTTCTATGGGTTGATGTTGCAGGAGAATGCCTCAAATGGCACGCATCGCTAGTAAAGTTCTACTTCTACTTCTGCACGCAACAACCAAACAATCCCAGGGGTGCATATATCTTGATGTTATTCCTTTCAATCAAGGTTTAACAGTTGCAGATGTGATGCATCGACTGCTTTTAGTTTGTGCCTCGGGGATACTCACGGCGGCTGGACTAACTAACATACGCCCCAATGGATGGTGCAGGTCCGGTGACCAGATATGTTGGAAATGTCGATCTAGAACACCACTTATATTACATCAACGGCTGGACACATATGTCATATTCTCAACAGAGGAACAGATGAACAGACAAAAAGCACCTGGTAATATTTTGATGCAGAAGGTGTGTTCGTGTGACATGAAGTCGTGGGTCAACGACACCGCTCCACCATATAGCCATTACAGGTAAACCAACGGCACAGTAAAGTTAGACGATGATTCTTCATAGAAATGATCGGCCCAGTTGCTCTTTCTTCCCTATATCTATTTGCAGAGCCAGGTATCTGTTGACTCCAGGCTGTTCTGCTCCAGTAGTTATCGTTTTCGAATATCTCGTTGAATTAATTCAATACTATGGGAACGGTTCATTTTCGTCAGCAGTAAGGTTAACCTGACCGCATCATCCATCCTCTTAGACACTAAAACCGGCGCGGCATGATATGATGCTGTCGACGCTGTCTACCCACATCAGGTGCTCGCTCTGAAATCCAAATCCTCTGAATCATCTCGAATTCGTCCGAGAATGATCCTGCGTGAATAGCGACCGTCTCAACATACAATATTCACGAGAACACGGCAGCGTTGAAAGTGATGGTGGTGGTTGTTGGTATTATCCAAAAATATATCTGACAATTCGCTAAGATCCCTGCAAGCTCCTGAGTCCAGAGCGTCCAACCGCCCGTTGTTCGATTTGGGCCTCATCGATCGTCAAAGAACCGACAATCCTTCGCAAGACCAGCCTCATCACCACTCTCACCTGCTTTGCTTGGGTTGACTTTGATATCTTCCACCCAGCGATCAACCTTACAACGCTTCCAGCAGTGCAGTACTACAGAGAGACTGGATCTGCGCATGTTTGCTGCCGACCCTGTGTGCTTCGTCCACGGCTTTACGGCGGGGCGACCGACAATTACCAGTACGAAGGACGACAATAACGCTCTATCGCTCCTACAATGAGTCGGCCTCTACCACCTAATCATATATTTGCTATTGTCAATCAGCCTGTCGACTACGAATATCTCTCCAAGATCTTTAGCCACCCTGCCGGTCTGTCCACTGCCCGGACCCTGGTGGAAACGATGCTCCGAAACGACGCCCAAAGATCTGACAGAGGTGTAAATTCTGCGCAGTCACACATGGCAGTTGCTCTCTCAATAAATACGAATCCAAATTCCACCATGCCGGCAGTGCTGAGGGAAGTTTTATCATTCAGCAGTGTCGCTGACGCTCAACCGTCTCGCGGAGCCGGGGCATCGACGCTTGGAAGCGAACCACAAAGCCAGGAGGCTCCAGATAGATGTAAGCAATTGAGAACTATTTGCGAGAGGACTGTCTGGCAATTACCGCTTCTTTACTGACCACGATGATACAGCTCTCGTACCACTATCGCCCCGCCCTTCGATAGCGCCAACAGCCAGTTCAAATCGAAATCAATTCCATACACAAAACACCCACTTTACTTCCCTTACCCACCAAGCTCGCCCAATCCTACAACCAGTCTCTGCATTACCCTCTTACAGCCAGAAGCAATCATCTACATCATCTATGATGCCAGCCGTGGAGATCGATGGATTTCACCCCGTCAATCCTAGACCAGCGGCGGCCCCTCCTCAGCGAACGCTCTATCCTTCACGGCCATTGGCACCATATCCACAGGCGCCACCTCTCCAGTCCCACTCCAGTCTCACCTCAGCATCGCAGTCGAGGTCGTCAACCCCGAAACCAGTCAAAATCGCCCCAAAGAAACGGAAGGTCGATGATGACACAGTTGAAACGACCGAGAAGTCTCCGGTAAAGAAGCCCAAAGGAAGGAAGCCAGTGGAGAAGGCCGAGAAAGCAACTAAGGATCCTAAAGCAAAGGTCGTTAAGAAGAAAGCGGAGATCAAGGATTTGGATGATAATATCTGGATGAGAATTCTCGAATTTGCTCCTGTTTCATTTCTCCCCAAGGCCCGTCTTATATCCAAACGACACAAGAACCTCATTGACAATTATCAATCAATCTTAATTAATCAACGTATTGAGAACTATGGGGATGGAATGCCGGCGCCACTAGAAGGTATGAGCGAGAGACAGTATGCCAACTTGCTAGGTAGCCACAAAGGATGTCACGATTGCGAGGATAAGAATGCTTCAAGAACACACTGGTCATGGCAAAAGCGTTGGTGCCAACCTTGTTGGAAACACAAGTTAGAAAGAGAAGACAGGATATTGAAGAACAGAGCTCATCAATATCCCCGGTCTGTCCTTACAAAGATTCTCGAATGTATTCCCGCTGGAATGCATGACTCTTTCATGAAACCCCATGACTTTGTTGACGATATTGAGCTTCGTCCCCGTGGTGCCCCTCGGCTATACACGTATTACTTACAGGAAGATGTGGACAAAATCATCGCTATGTATGAAGCTCTTAGTCCTACCCCATACGTCGAGAATGCCAACGATTCGGCCGAAGTGAAAGCAGCAGCTACGGCTGCATACCAAGCAAAATTGGAGAAACTTGACGAGGAGCGCGATAAGTTTTTCGCCGAACACAAAGCAGTTAACGATAAACGGATGAAATGGGTCAAAGAGGTTGAGGCTGCCATCAGACAACGGAGGAAGAAAAATGGAGTTCCACATGAGAAGAACAGAAATGCAAGAAGGGAGTTGTTTATTCGACGAGCAAAAGAGGAGATCTTTGGACTCTACCCTGGCTTGGATGAAGAGTTTTTAAAGAGATCAAAGTCATTTAAGGATGCAACCCGTGTCTATCGCGATCCAGGTACGGAGCGTGGCTGGCAAACACTGAAACCGAAGGTTATAAAGGAATGGGAGGAGCGGCCACCAGAGAAGGAGGTCAACAGCACGAGTGGAACGCCCGCTCCTGTTGATCACGACATGCAAAGAGGTAATAGCCTTCGTGAAAATAACTCAGCACGCATCAGCACCAATATTCCGTCTCAGTCTCAAGCTCAGCAGTCAACTGCACAACAAATGATTCACCAAACACAACCGCGTTATCAAAATGGAGGAGGTTTGCATAATCAAACGCTCCAACAGCAACAACAGCAACACCAATTTAGGCAAATGCAAGCATTACAGATGCAACATCATCGTCAGCAACAACAATACGCAAGGCAAAGCCTCAACGCTCAGCAGGCCATGCAGATCAACAGCTCATTTGCAAGTTCAGTTGGGCAGCAAAGCTATAACATGCCGGCCTACAATAACAGTTCTGTGGAATTTCCCAACGCAAGCATCAATGCCCACACCACAATGTCTCAGATGCCGACCACTACGTATCCTGCCAATCCATCCTACGGTGGTTCAGCGTATTCGAATAACAACCTCCATGCAAATCTTCCCCAAAGCTGGCATCAATCGAACATTACCAACTTCCAACCACCCCACCACTCTCTGCACCACTCCGAGAGCTCCAAGATGGCTATCTCTTCCCTCCTCACCGACACTAATAATCACTTTTAAAGCACCTTATTGTCTCCAAGGACGTAAACAATGAGATTTTGCTGAACGGAAAACGAATTTTCTACGTACTTTTATCGTATGCCTTTAGCGTTGCTTGCTTTCCATCATAGCATCTTGCATCTGAAATACCCTGGGCGGCGTTTTTCAATTTTTTTTTTTCATTCTTAAAAACTTTGCACATTATGGGATGGGTTGGAAGGAGGGGTAGGGGGTGGGCCGGTTATTGGTATTGGGGGGCTGCATAAACAGTTTTTCTGAATGGGTTGTACATACATACACAATAATCCACGCATAGTTCTGAAACGATCACAAAAATTAGAACTGAGCGATTCTCTGTTTTTCCTGAATTTCTACGGGTTAGAGTTTTTTGGTTTTGTTCATGCTTGCCATGCAACACTGTGAATAATTATTTTTTGGCAAATCTGTTAGGTAAGGTAAGGTAGGTAGGTAGCTACCGTCTACAGGGGGAAACAAAAGTCAAAAGTACATATGTCCCTCTTTTTTATCAAGTCTGGTTTTTTTCCCTTGGTTTTTTCTTTCGTAAATACAGTTTCTTTGGAATTCTTTTTTATTCTTTAATTTACTTCTTTCACTTCTTGTTCGCGTTCTTTTCTTTCGCTCCCACCAATATATAGATTTGGGAGTATATGTCTGTATGCATGTATGTATGTATGTATATTCTTTCTCTATCCTCTTATCTTTCACAAGTCCGTGAAATCAAACTTAACCTCTCTCAATATGCTGTCTGTTGTCTGTGTACACTGTGTACATAGTAGGGAAAGATTTTTTGAAAGTTGAAGAGAATGTGGAAGGAAGTCAGTCTTCTTTTGCTTGCTTGCTTGCCCAATATATTCTTTCTATCTTTCTTTCTTTCTACTTTACTTTACTTTACTTTACTAATGTCGCAGCTATATATATGGTATGTATGGATAACTCATAATGATTTAGTTTGCTCTGGGCTGGATATAAAATAGATGGATGGATAGATGGATGGATTACCCACCAGCTTTATTACTTGTTTACTTACTGGAAGGTAAGGTAATATATATTTATTCCCGTTCTTGTTAGCTCTTTTAACTCTATTACTAATAGGGATTACATAGGTGGGTGTTTTGTGTGTGTGAAGAGGGATTGATAGGGAGGGTGGGTTGATGAGAGATTTATATTGATGTGATTGATGCAGGTTAGGTTTGATTGTTTTAGGAGGGAGGGAGGGAAGTGTTTGTAGTATGGTATTTTACTATGGGTTGGAGTTGATAGCGATGCGCTTGCAAAGAGAGTTGGTTCTACATACCACTTTACATGGTATGATGAAATTCTAAACCGCTTATTTAGATGGTGATGGGTGGGTATGTGGTTTTGAGAGAGCTTTGTTTAAGTAGGATATTTTGCCTCTGCAGCTGGGTAGAGATAGGATATCGAGTCCTAACCTCAGCCAGTTCTGACCGCTGCCTCGAAAAAGACCAATTCTAAAAAGAAAGAGGGCAAGCTTAGCTATGCTCTTTGGCCGTCGGTTTTCTCTAGTGAGTTGTATCCCCCTTTGATATGTGTACGCGGTCTTTGACCATATTCTCTGTACCCATCCTATTCCCAACGTATTCACTCCAGGAAAGGGTTTATACAAGTAGAAGAAGAGAAACCCCTAAGCTAGGGTATAACTTAATCCGATATCATTTTCTACTAGTGAAGGCGCTAGCTGCTTGTCCTATTCATACTACAGAGAAGGAAGGTCTTGGCATCAACATAAAAGCAACGCAGTTTTTGGGATTGCTACTGCTTGCCACAAACAACGACAAAATGGATCCGCACCAAGTCGCTGACCTCGCCAGTGATGGTGAGATGAACACCGCCGGTAATGAGATCGGTAACGAGCCAACCCAGCAAAGCCAGCAACAGCATGGCACCCAACAACATGGCAATCAAGTAGAGCAACCTCGCTTTGTACAACATGCTGCCAATATCGCCCTTCAGGTGATTAACGAGTATGAGCAAAGCTTACAGAAGTATAGCAACCAAGTAGGTCAACCTCGCTTGCAGCAGCTTAATGTCGATACCACCATCAAGGAAGAAAAGGTGAACGAGCAGAGCCGGCAATTCCAGCAAAGCCACCACCACCAGAACAGTTCGGTCGGACAACCTAGTGTGCAACTGCCTAGCATTAACGTCGCCATTGCACAGCTCCTCGCTGCCGAGCAGGATGGCGCGCGCACGAACGAGCAGATCCAGCAAAGCCAGCAGCAGCAATCCGTAGGTCCGGTTCGAGGTTCATACTCGCAGCCATTCCATCGTAACATGGCTATTCCATCATTGGCTCCCCGGATTCCTCTTCCAGTGTCACCCGGTCGGCATCCTATGCAACTGCAAAGCACTGCTGCTAGAAATCCTTCCAGAGCTCCGTCCATGCGACAAGGACAATACCATCACCACCAACAACAACCATACGATGCCACCGATATTGTTCGCGCCAATCACCAACAGCAGCGCTACCAGTTGGAACAGCAGCATGGCCTTCCTTCAGACCATCAGGCACCTGATCCATTCGTTGTTGACCGAGGTCTTGATCCGAATATTCGAGCCCCTCTCCAGACTCAAGATACCATCTATGGCCCCCTGCACTTGATTCCTGAAAGTAGCATCGAGGCTCTCCGCCGTACAGTCACATCTCTTGAACAGGTCAACTTCAATGGTGAAAACCTTCGACTCTACATCAGGGCTTTGTACACTATTTTTCTTCGCATACACGAACACTTACCTCGGGATCGCCTTCAACAAGAGTTCATGCGAGGTCTCGACTTGTCGCGGGCTGCAATGGGTCATATGAATCGTACGCGTACTCAGACTACAAATGCTATGACCGAGCTGAATAATAATACCTTGTTCTATCCTAACGGTGCGTGCCAATCAAATGCACAACAACCTATGAGAGGAACTCAGCCTGGTGTTTTTAACCCAGGTAACGCTCATATGAGAGAATCCCAGTCTAATCAAATTGCTCGGGGGCTAAACATGGGACCTCCTCAGCAAACTATGGGCATGCCTGGGTCTCTTGTATCTGCCACGGCTCAAGACATGAGAGGACCACGCTTCTATACTTTCACTCCGCCACGCAGCGGGAAACCTACTCAACAACAGACCATGGGTACGTCTCAACCTCTTGCCTTTGCCCCAGCACAAGCATCTTTCGGGGGGGGTTTTCAGCAAGATCCTCAAGGTAGTTCCCAGAATCCTGCTGCGGTTCCAAGTCATGATGGACTTCAGTGGATGGAATCATATGTGGACCCTCGGTCTCAGAAACGTGGTCAAGCATTTTACGCAGTCGCTGAGGGCCGGCACAAGCGTGCTGGTGCTCCTTCTCCCTCTCGTGATCTTCCTGGCCCTGTTGCTGGAGGCATATTTGATCTCAACCTTAACCTACACCAAGGAAAGTCTCAAGACCAGAAGAAAGAACGAAAGCGACAACAAGGCAACAAAGTTGTAGGTAGAGCACAAGCCAAAGCTGATGCTCAAGTGGGAAAGGCTGGTCAACTCGGAAGATCTACTGAACATCCTACCCCATCTAGTGAACAAATTAATATAGGTGGTATTCCAAAAGGCAACGACAATGAAGGGACAAGACAAGATATTCAGCGAGCCGAGTCTCTCTCTTTCACCAACGCACAGAACTCCGGAATTGACGATTCTCGAGTTGTAGGAACCGATGTTGGACGAGTTGCTGAACCAGCTCCTTTCACAACACCCCAAGAAACTAACAAGGACGATCACTCTCCGGGGGCATTTGTTCAACAAGATTCCGCACCCCAGGGACGAGCAAAGCGCCGTGGTTCTGAAGGTCTCAATTCTACTGCACCTACCTCGGATTATGCACCAAAGCCAAAGACAAAATGTGCCCGTACCGCGAAGGTTGTCAGTCATGAGGAGGTCGAGGACACAATTCGAGCTTTCGACCATAGAGAGAGAAAGTACAACTTGCGTCGTCGCAATGCAGGTCAGTATAGTCTCTTGCCATCCTCTTCAGACAATGCTGAAGACGATGACATGGTCATGCGCCCCCGCCGTCGCAACCCACGCCAAGCAGCTCACCGTATCATTTCTGATTCCGAAGATGAATGAGGACGAGGAATCAGGACGAGGAACGAACACCTTTTGGCTTTACACTGTGTTGGGTTTTTCTGGCACAACGAAGCTCAGGTTTACTTGGGTACTCTAATTGGATTTGGAGACTTGAGTACATTCCTTGGATATGGTGATGGAGTTGTATGGCAGTAACAGTAAACTTGGAACTGATATGCATGAAGCACCTGCTGCTTTCAATAGACAGTGCGCAGAACCTACTACACAAAATAGAAAAAGAAGAAAAAAAGACTGGCATACATTTACTGAGAAACCCACCACTTGGTGAAGACTCATAGGTGCTAACCTGTCTGTCTAGCAGAGATGATAGCATAAAATGAAAATTCAACATAAATATTAACAATATGCTTTTGCCATTCAGAGTGACAAGACCTAAGTGTTCAACCATTATATATGAAAATTGGCAGAGCACAATCAACCTCACATCCACCAAGAAGTTTGGATACCAAACCACTGGATTGGAAAGTATTGAATGACTGAACAACTCTGAAAACTTGAACTAGTGAAGAAATATTTCCACCATACCTGACAGCTGGTAAACTAAGACTGAGGTCATAATGTCCTGAGCCTGTCACAATATAATCTCATGACTGATACACTTGCATCTGGAGTTCCAATGTGCTGAAGAGTATGCTGGAACAAAGAAAACCGAGAATGTAATATTGATGAAAACAGTGTTCTCTAAGTCAAAGACAAAGGTGTAAAGTATTCGGGTTGAAGCAGAAGAAAACCTTCGGGCGAAGAGGTATTTAACTAGTCCTAGAAATCACATGACCGAAATTCGCTAGATGAGAATTGGAGGCATAGATTCACCCTAGTAACTAGCTTTGCAATTGAATAATATTGTATCCCTGTCACTTGGTCTTGGCAGTTGCCTCCTCTCGCTTTTACCATTGTTTGTGATACCTCTTTTACTTCTTCGGCAACACATCTTCGTTGATGCATCGACAAAGCAGCTTCGTCCGAACCAGCAAACCAGACAGCTCATGTTAGCTTTAGCAAACTTGCATCATGAACTCTTCTGGCGAGAAGTCTCTGGTTGAGCCGAAGGCTAGCAACATTTTGGAAGCAAGTCAGATCCAACAGCCTGGTTTGCAACGCATCATCCCAAGCCCAAGTCAAGGTTCCGAGCCAGTTTTTTATCATGGACTACCACAAAGACCAGACGGTCCTCTCCCTAGCCTAATTCAACATCCACACTCCGATCCGCAAAACGAGACCCAACACAACAATCCGGTAAACGTATTCGTCCATGCCCAGCCAGCTGGACTTGTTCGTCTTGGTGAAGCTACTTACCCCAACGGAGGATGCGCTAGTCAAAACTCCAGACATATTCCGCAGGCAGCTACCCAGCCATATGTGTATAACGGACGCGTCCCACGACCAGTTTTGCCAGCGCAGTCGCCAGCCTATCATCAGCATCACGGTCTTCCAGCAGCTCAAGGTCCTCCCTACAACCGACGCCCACAAATTGCCATCTATCCAGGTGATTTGATGTATCTCCCTGATGTCCACGAGATCCTCACTCCAGCAATAGCTGCCTGTCGCAACGCCGCCGATCTTATTGCCTACGGCAACAATCTCATAACTCAAGGACTTGCGAGCATCAGTCGTGGATCCATGATGATCAGCCAGCACATGCAGTACATGAACCTCGTGGTCCATACCATTCAGGAGCTCGAGGAATTGATCGAGCATGGCCAGAGACTCATTATCCGGGGCTCTTGGTATATTCAACAGGCTCGGATCCTAGATGATCAGGTCGTTGGCAACGTTTCCCATGCATTCAGACTTGGTGCTGCGACTTATCCAGAGGATTACCTAGGCCCGGCTCGAGAGGCTATCCCAAGTGCTGCAGTGGTTCAACAGGCTTCTGTGGCTTCGGCACCAGAACGCCTACGAAACGTCCCTCGTTATGCCATGCATCCGAACGGTGAAAACCTCTAGAGTGCTGAGTTGCGTGACAAATATTGACTGGCGGGCGATCGGACGATAGGTATGTTCCCAAGCTTGCCTAAAGCCTTGCAGTAATAGCATTGCTGGCTGCTCTGATTACCTCTCATCTTGGAGCCAACTTGCTAACTTTGCAGTAGATGAATAACGAGAAATCATGAAACCAAGGCGAGAGGAATTGGCGTTCAGTAAAGGAAAATTCAAAATCACGGATGCATGCAAAACAAAAAATACAAAAAAGAAAAGTTTATTGAGATCAATCTAATAGGTCCAGATAGACAAGTAACGCCCAATGCATCAAAGACATGTGCTTCTATGAGAATGCTTCTTGGTACTGCCCTATTTCCATTTTTCTTGTGATATGTTGATGTGAGGTGAGGTCTGTCTCATAAACGAGACCTCTTCAGAGTACGAGTATCAGGGCCTCAGGCACCAACGATGGAAGTCGCTTCCAGCATAGTAAACTCCCTTCTTGACATGATTAGACTACAACTGAAATTATGATTCCAAACCACTTGGTTAGGGCCTTTTCCCTCTCACTACTGCAAGCCCACGACAACTAATCAGTCTTTAACTAAGAAAGCACCAATATATCGGGTTCTACCATAGTATTGGTGTCTCTCTGAGAGCAACCGACGACTGTAAATCACAAAGCATCATTCAAGTTCCTGGTAGCATGTTACAACTTTCTTCGCGATTTTTCCTGTAAAAGCATATCAGGCTTATACTATGGAATATTTATTGGTAACTGAACTATGTGCTAATCATATGTTTTTGAGGACACATTATGAGCATTCCTCACCCTGAACCACATTACGAATAAGCGAGGGAAAGATGGAATATGAGCCTTC
>Ga0247734_1002736_pt1 | contig 11162 bp, 8 predicted proteins | sample UWRJL103311B2_FD_180933 | JGI IMG/M metagenome (GOLD analysis project Ga0247734, IMG submission 180933) | Plant litter microbial communities from Arlington Agricultural Research Station in Wisconsin, United States - UWRJ-L103-311B-2 | ecosystem: Environmental > Terrestrial > Plant litter >... | reverse complement strand
AACCGTTGCGAGAAAGTAGCTTCTGGGTGGAAGTTATCGGCCCGATGCCCATTATCCGCGGCGCCACGCCCGAGACACTGGCAGATACGATACGCGCCTTCGGAGTGAGGCCAAAACGCTCAACAGCAGCGGCGCTTGCTATAATCATCGCGGCAGAACCGTCATTGACACCGCTCGAATTCCCCGCAGTGACGGAGCCATCCGGCCGAACGATCGAACGCAGCCCCGCAAGCGCCTCCAAACTGGTCTCTCGCGGATGCTCGTCGCGCGACACCAGTACTGGTTCTCCTTTCCTTCGAGCGATCGAAACGGCGACTATCTCCTGTTCGAACCGGCCATTGGCCTGCGCCCGTGCTGCGCGCGATTGGGAGCGAAACGCGAAGGCATCCTGGTCCTCGCGCGAAACACCGTATTCGTCCGCTACGTTTTGTGCGGTCTGGGGCATCGCGTCGGTACCGTACATCGCCGCCATCGCCGGGTTTACAAACCGCCAGCCAATCGTCGTGTCTTCAATCCGCTGGTCGCGTGCAAAAGGCGCAGTTGCCTTTCCCATCACGTATGGGGCCCGGCTCATGCTCTCAACGCCGCCCGCAACCACCAGGTCGGCATCACCGCTGCGGATCATCCGCGCCGCCGTGGCCACCGCATCCAGACCAGAGCCGCAAAGACGGTTCAGCGTCCCGGCCGGTACCTCTACCGGAAGCCCGGAAAGCAGCACCGCCATCCGAGCGACATTGCGATTGTCCTCTCCGGCCTGATTGGCACACCCGAAAAGCACGTCATCGATCTCTCCCCACTTTATGTTGGGGTTCCTCTCCACCAGCGCCCGGATAGGAATCGCTGCTAGGTCATCGGCCCGCACGGTGCTCAAAACCCCGCCGAAGCGGCCAATTGGCGTGCGAACGCCATCACAAATGTAGGCATCCATCGGTCTAAGCTCCACGAACTTTTGAGATCATGGCGATCACCGCATCTCCATCGGCAGCCCCGCAAGCATCGAGCATCCGCCGCACTTCCGCCTCGCCGAGCTGACCTGCCCACCATAGCGGCCCACCTTCGTGGCGGGGGAAGCCGTACCCGTTCACTAACACGACATCGATATCAGAGGGTCGCTGTGCGACACCCTCGTGCAGGACAGCCGCCGCCTCGATAAGGATAGTCGCTAGCACACGCTCGACGATCTGCGCGGTAGTGAAAGAAACGCGCGTTATGCCAAGCGCAGCACTTTCGCGCTCGATGATCTCGTGGACTACCGGATCCGGGACACCGCGGCGCCCCCGTTCGGGATAGAGGTACCAACCGCGACCCGTCTTTCGGCCAAAGCGCCCCAGTTCACACAGTCGGTCCGCGACCACAGGATACCGTACCTTGGGATCCCGTTGGTCGGCCGTGGACTTACGCATGGCCCAGGCGATGTCGAGACCCGACATATCGCCAGTCGCAAAAGGCCCCAAAGCAAATCCGAACCCTTCCAACGCCCTATCGACCTGTTCTGGCCAAGCACCATCTTCGACCATAAGCTCGCATGCCCTGCGATAGGCGGCGTAGATTCGATTTCCGATGAAGCCGAAACCGGAATTGGCAACGACCGGAAGTTTACCGATTGCTCGTGCGAATGCCAGACTAGTTGCGATCGTGTCGTCGCTCGTACATTGAGCGCGCACGATCTCGACTAGCCGCATAGCCTGCGCAGGATTGAAGAAATGCAGACCCACGAACCGCAATTTGTTGGTCGCGTACTGCGCCAGATTGTCAATATCCAGATAAGACGTGTTGGTCGCGAGCAAAGCGCCCGGCCGGACAACATCGGAGAGGGCATTGAGCAAAGCGGCTTTGGCCTCCTCCTGCTCGACAATGGCTTCCACCACTCCGTCGCATGATGCGAGCGCAGATAGATCCCTCGCAAGCACCAGGCGCTCGCGCATGTCCTCCAGAGTGTCGTCGTCAAGCTCGCCACGCGACAGCCAGCGATCCAGAATGGTGTCAATGGTTGCACTGGCACGTACGATCGCCTCCTCGCTCGCGTCTACGAGCACCACAGACAAACCTGCTCGCAGTACTGCGGCGGCGATACCACAGCCCATTGTCCCCGCGCCGACTACACCGAAGCTTTGGAGACGTACGGTTTCAGCATCAGCGGGACCCTTGCCTGCCTGGCGTTCGGCGAAGAACATGTACCGCAGCGCGGCAGCTTCAGGAGCAAGTCGTAATGAGGAGAAGACGTCCCGTTCCGCGCTCAAAGCCGAAGTGAACGGTCGATCGACGGAATCGCGGACAGCGCGTATTGCCGCAAGTACGGCAGGACGCCGGCGCCCGGCTTTCAATGCCGCCTGCTCCGCGACCTCGATCGCCGGTTCGTCATTAGCCGGGGCGGGTAAATCTCTGATCCGCGCTTTTCCCGGGAGTGCGCGTGCCGCAGCGACCGCCGCCGCCCGCAGGTTTCCCACTGCGACGTCGTCGATCAGGCCCATCCGCGCTGCCTCAAGCGCTGCGACACGCCGCCCCGAGCATATCAGGTCGATCGCGGCGGCAGGACCAATGAGGCGAGGGACACGCTGTGTCCCGCCAGCCCCGGGGATCATGCCCAGCGTCACTTCGGGAAGGCCGACAACGGAATCGTGCGTCGCCAACCTGTAGTCACAGCCCAGCGCCAATTCGTATCCGCCGCCGAGAGCCGCGCCGTGTATCGCCGCGACAAAAGGCTTCCCGCTCATCTCGATCGCTTCGATGACCTGTGGAAGTTCGGGACTGGCAAGCGGTGCGCCGAACTCGCGGATGTCGGATCCGGCGATGAACGTCGTTCCGGCACCGATCAGGACGCCAGCCTTGATCTGGTCATCGGTCTCAATCTGCGAAATCGCCAGCAGCAGGCCACTGCGAACATCGGTGGAACCTGCGTTTATAGGAGGATTATCAATGATGATGACACCAACGTCACCTTCCCGCTCCAGACGAACGACGCTCATGAGGATTCTTCCGCCGCGAGAATCTCATTGAGAACCGGGTGGAAATATCCGGCAAATCCTTCCGGATCCTCGCTCATTGGGAAGTGCCCCATGCCCTTCATGATAACGGCCTCGGTCCGGCCACCGATCGCTGCGGCGACGGCCTTCGTATCCTCCGGGGTGCAGCTGTAATCGTATTCGCCGGACAGAAGATAGACAGGACAGATTTCGGGATCGATCTCGCTGAGCTTGTCGCGAATGTCCCCTTCGATCTTATAGAAATGAAGGTCTCCCTTGAACACGCCGGGACCGCCTTGCATGTAGTGCCACAACGTCTCCCAGCGATTCTCATCGGTGGTCCGCGGGCCGACAAGACCCGAGACAACCGACGCCGCCACTTCGCCGTGGACGTCGGGACGGTGCAGCCATTGCGCGTCGTAATATGGCTTCGCGTCGGGACCTGACTGTAATCCCACGACCGCGCGAACCTTGTCGGAATGCGCGCGTGCGAGGTGCAGGACGATACGTCCGCCCATCGAGCAGCCTACGACGACAGGCCGATCGAGACCCAGAGCGGCCGAGACACCAAGAACAATCTCCATGTAATCATGCGAAGTCAGGTTGTACTCGAGCTCCTCTTGCCAACCGGCGGCCGGAGACGACTTCCCATGCCTGGGCATGTCAAATACGATCACCCGAAAATTGCTGGTAATCACAGGGTCGTTCAGGATGCTGCGATATTGACGCCCGTCAGCTCCCGCAGTGTGAAGGCACAGCAAGGGGATTCCCTGGCCAGCTTCTTCCACGTAGATGCGATGGGACTTGCCAAGAAGTTGCGCCCGCAGATATCGCCCAACGATGGGCTCGAAATTGGGCTCGGCCTGTGACTTCGTCATCATGCTACACCTCGCAGCGCCGCCAGAACGCCCTTGAAAAAGAAAAGGTTGGCCATGAATGAATGCATGTCGCCTTCAAGCTTCAGCCTCTTGAATCTAAGCAGCGCAAAGAGGTCATGGTATCCTGGCGGCGGTTCGGCAGACCAGAATTCTGCCCAGTCGAGCGCGGCAGCGCGCATGGAGAAGGCGACATTGGGCATCAGGAACGGGCCTTTGGTGACCTTCCATACCACACCCTCACGGACCTCGATGATCCACTCTTCGTCGCCGACACCGAGAAGGAACTCCAGACTGAGGAACCGTCCTCTGTGGACCAGCTTGGCGTTGCCGTTCACCATCTCAGGAAGGCGTTCAACACTCATGCCTGCTCTCCCACGATGGTAACGACCGCATCGGCGGCACAGACGCCCTCGCCTGCTCGCTTTACGAGTAACGGGTTGACTTCGATCTCGACGATCTCCGGACCGGCTCCGGAGATCGCCACGATCGCGTCCGCCAAGGCGTCGAGATCGCCAGCGGGCCGGCCGCGGTATCCTGCCATTGCTTTGAGCGACTGCACCTCTGCAATCATTTCGAACGCTTCCTTCTTGTCGACCGGCGCGAGACGCAGGCTGCGGTCCTTGTGTATTTCGGCAAGGACGCCACCGGCGGCCAGCATCACGACCAAACCTGCCTCGGCATCCCGGCGGACACTCAGGAGGACTTCACCAACGCTTTTCACCATCGTCTGAACGAGCAGATGCTCAACGCTCATTCCCGGCAATGCGCGCGGCACCGAGGCTCGGATGCGGCTGATCGCCTCCCGGAGCGAGGGTCCGTCTTCAATGCCCAGTTCGACGCCGCCAAGTTCGGTCTTGTGCAGCACCTTGGCCGACAAGAGCTTCGCCGCGACGGGGTACCCGATTGGTGAGTCAGCGGTATCTGGATCGACGATGGCAAAACTGGCTACCGACACCCCAAGACGTTCAAGGATCGCGTAACCCTCGGCCTCGTCGAGTTGCCGCTCGAGTCCCTGTAATCCTTGATCCGCCAGAGGTTTCGGAGTGCGCCGCGCCAAGAACGCGGCAATCGCATCGCCGCAAGCTTCCGGCGTTCTAAAACAGGGGACCCCCGCACTCGCAAGATCTCTCGCGGTCTCGGGCGCTTCGGGTGCGACAAACGCCACGATCGGCTTCGCCGCACCCGCGGCCGCTTCCGTGATGCCAGGCACGAGCAACTCGGGCTGGAAGCGGGCGGAGGAACCCGCCACCGCAACGACTAGATCGAATTCGGGTGCCTCGACGAGCGTCCGCAATGCGGCGCTCATGACGGCTGGCTTGGTGCCGGCAAGGGTGAGATCCACGATCCGCCCATGCGCCGCCTCGACGTGGCGTTCCGCAAGGATCGCCATTGTCGCCAAAGACGGCGCAACCACATCGGTGCCGCGCAAACCAAGCTGGTCTACGACCATCGCGGCAGCGCCGCCCGTGGTGGTTACCACCGCCACTTGTGGCCGCCGGTCGGCGGCGGCACGCGGAGCGCTCTTGGCGAGCAAAGCGCCTTCGATGAGCCCTTCAAATGTGTCCACCCGGACGATTCCCAGATCTTTTAGGAAGGCATCGGCGATTCCGTCCTCGCCAGCAATCGCGCCCGTGTGGGACTGGGAGAGTTCAGCGCCTTGCTCCGACCGACCGAGCTTGTAAGCGATGACAGCCTTGCCACGCTGCGCCGCAGCTAGGGCGAATTTATGAATATCCCGGCCATTGTGGATGCTCTCGAGGAACAGCGCGTAACTGTCGATCGAAGGATCATCCAGTGTAGCCTCGCACAATTCGCCGAGCGTCAGATCAAGCTCCGCGCCCATGGAGACGAAACCGGCATAGCCCAAGCCGCGAGATAGCCCTCGCGAAAGGATTGCACCGATCATGCTTCCCGAATGAGAGGCCACGAAGAGGCCGCCTCGTGGGAGTTCAGGTTCCGCGAAAGCGCCGTTCGCGGTAAGCGTCATGCCCGTATGAACATTGACCAGGCCGATGCTATTCGGCCCAAGGACCCTTGTCTGGCTTCCCTTGACTATACTGCGAATTTCCGCTTCACGCGCGCGCCCCGCCGCACCTTCCTCGCCAAACCCGCCAGCTAGAATCGTGACGACCGGAATGCCGAGGTGGACGCAATGTGTTAGCGCCTCAGCCACGGTTTCAGTGGGAGTCATCAGGAAGGCGTGGTCTGGTATTTCTGGAAGCGCGTCCAAGGAGCCCCAGGCCTGTTCGCCCAACACTGTTTCTCGCCGCGGATTGACGGGATATATCCGCCCCCCGAAATTCGCCCTGCGAAGGAATGTGAGAGGACGCGCTGTCGTTTTGGTCGGATCGTCCGATGCTCCAACGAGCGCGATGCTCTGCGGATGCAATAGTCTTTGGCCCAAGGTCATTTCAGGTAACCTCATGCGCGTGCGGGACGCTGGTTGAAGCGCCGCCCGAAAACGTCTTCCGCAATGCGGTTCTTGAGAATTTCCATCGAGCCGCCGGCAATCATCCAGCCTCTCGTGCGACGGAAGCAGTATTCAACGATCGATTCCGTTGAGAAGCCCGTACCTCCCATGGCCTGGACCGCAAGGTTCGCCGCGTCGAACCCAGTTTGGTTACAGGCTAGTTTCGCCACACTCGTTTCGTAGGCGGAGGGCAGACCGCTATCAGCATTGGTCGCGGCTCGATAAAGCAGGAGCTGAGCGGCCTCCATCTTCATCGCCACCTCGGCGAATTGCCACTGCAGTCCCTGGAATTCTGCCAGGGGGCGGCCGAACTGGGTCCGTTCCAGCACATGTCTCTTGGCCACCTCGAAAGCGTGGCGACCAACGGCCAGCGAGCGCGAGGCATTACCGATCCGCTCAACATTAAAACCTGAGATCTGCTTCTTGAACCCGCCCGCGCCCAGAAGAACATTGCCCTTGGGAATGCGGCACTCCTCGAAATAGAGCTGGCTCCAATGTTCGCCGCTCATATAGGCAGACGGCTGACCGACCGTTAAGCCCGGTGCCCCGCGATCTACCAGGACCGAACCGATCCCATCGACGCCGGGACCGAAACGGACATAGACAAGGTACACGGTTGCATCGCTGCTGTGGGTGGAAAAGATCTTTGTCCCGTTTATGACGACCTCGTCGCCTTCAATCCTCGCCGTAGTCTGAAGCGCCGTTGCCTCGGAGCCCGCTGCCGGCTCGGTCATCCCCAAAGCGATCAGCGCATCACCCGCCAGAAGCTTGACGAGATACCGCTCTTTTTGCTCGGAGCTTGCGTACTCGGCGAACGTGCGGATCGGACCGAAGTTGCCCGCTTGCACGACGTCCGCGCTCTTCACACAAACCGCCGCAACTTCCTGGATAGCGATCACCGCATCCATCAGGGTGCCGCCGCTGCCACCGTCTGCTTCCGGCTGCATGATCCCAAGCAGACCTTGTGCCGACAGCTTCTTCGCGAGACCGAAGTCATATCCAGCTTCGTGCGCACGCTCTAGGGCGCCGTCGGTCAAATTCGATCGCGCGAAGCCTTTGACCGCATCCTGAAACGCGGTCTGCTCTTCGGTCAACGAAAAATCCATTTACAACACCTTTATTCATTTTGTCGTTCAAGCCGGTCCGGCGCATGCGATCAAAAAGCTTTGCCCTGCAAAGAAGAGAGTTCTCTCGCATTCGGATGGTTGGAATGTCACTTGCCCGCTGAAACCGCATCATCAAGGCGGCAAGTGTCACGCTGCTATGGGCGCGCTCGCAACATCGTTCTTCCAATTATTTCTCCGTCCGCATCAGACATCACGTGACGTGCCGATGCGGCTTGTTTGCCGTGACTGCCTCGAGCAGTCGGACGAGTTCTCCCTTCGGCGGTCTCGCTTTACTCGACAAATGCCAAGTCGGGCTTAGATATGCAGTTTGCGAATAGCTAAGGACCGCTCTTGAGCCCCCTCCCCTCTTTCACCTCCTTGCGGCTGCTCATCATGGCCGCTCGAGAAAAGAACCTCTCAATCGCGGCTGATCGTGTTGGGCTTACGCAGTCCGCGGCCAGTCGACGCATCACCGCGCTTGAGGCCGATCTCGGCGTTGTTTTGCTGGAAAGACATCGACGTGGTGTTCGCCTCACGGCGGCAGGGCAACAACTCGTGGCGGAAATTACACCTGCAATGGATCGCATTGGCAGCGCGGTTGAGGCGGCGAGGGTGTCAAAGGAAGCAGGACCATTGCGGCTCCGCGTCTACTCGACCTTCGCGTCCAAATGGCTGCTCCCGCGCCTGCCGGATTTCCAGGCAAGGCATGCTGATATCGACGTTCGGCTCGATACGACGGTTAGCCCTCCATCTTTCGGCGGCGATAATAAGGATCTCGCCATTTGCTTTGGTGACGGAAACTGGAATGACGCAGCCTCCCAGTTGCTGATTGCGGATGAGATCCAGCCCGTATGCACTCCCGAATTTGCCCGGCACCATCGGTTGGGACCGGGCCAGGACATCCCGGTTGGTGTCCGCCTGCTGGAAAGCCGCTATCTGCAGACCGACTGGTCGGACTGGAGCAAAAGCTCTGATACCCCTGTCGACGGCCTCATGAAGATGCGCTTTCCAAGCTCGCTGCTCGCTTACCAGGCAGCGATGGAAGGGCTCGGCCTGGCGATGGCTCAGGCGAGTTTCGTGGCCGCCGACATCGCCAGGGGGCAGCTCGTGGCGCCTTTCATGCAGCCGATTTGCCGCCAAGCCGGCTTCTATCTGGTGTGGCCCAAGCGCGGCGACTCTCGGCGCGTACGCCTTTTCCGCAGCTGGATCGCCGCCCAACTAGCGCACGTGGACTAAGCGAGCGCGGTTGACCATTCCAACGGGCTACCTTCACCAGGATGGCAATTAAATCAACAGCGGTTTTCATTTATCTCGGCAGATACCAGTCGGGCGAAAGATTGCATGTCCGGCCCCGACGTCATCCTATCCTAAATAACCGTCTTCGGCGCCGTAGCACCTGCATCGGCCATTCCCATCACAACGTTGCGAACACGACCCCGAAGTCCTTGTTAGCATTGCCTTGAACGACCAGCGCCGCGTAGACTTCCTCTGCCTGCTCGCCCATCGGCACAGTCGCATGCACAGCGTGCGCCGCGTCCATCGCGAGGCGCAAGTCCTTAAGCATCAAGGCAGCGGAAAAGCCGCCCGCATAGCCGTTGTCGGCCGGGCTCGGCGCACCGATGCCCGGCGCGGGAGTGTAGTCATTGAGCGACCAGCAGTATCCGGTCGACTTGGAACTGATCTCGAAGAATTTTTGCGGATCGAGACCTGCCTTGGCGGCAAGCGCGAGAGCCTCACAGGTCCCGATCATGTGGATGCCGAGGAGCATGTTATTGCACATCTTGGCGATCTGCCCGGCGCCGATATCTCCGGCGTGAATGATGGCCTTCGCCATCGGATCCAGCACTGCGCTGGCTTTATCAAAGGCCTCCAGCGAGCCCCCGACCATGAACGTCAACGTCCCGCCATTGGCCGCCGCTACGCCACCGGAAACCGGTGCATCGACCATTTCATAGCCCGCCACGCTCGCCAGTGCGGCAACTTCACGCGCCGTAGCCAGGTCGATTGTCGAGCAGTCGAGAAAAAGGGCTCCAGCAGGCGCGCTACCGATCACATCCGCTGTGTAGACCGCCTTCACGATTGCGCCGTTCGGCAACATCGTAACGACTGCATCTACCGCCGTGACGGCATCGGCAATCGCTGAGAATGTGCTGCAGCCGTTAGCCTCCGCCCTGGCCCGCGCATCCGCCGAAAGGTCGAATGCCCGGACATCGTGTCCGGCCTTAGCAAGGTTAACTGCCATACCAGAGCCCATGTTGCCCAGGCCGATGAATGCGATTTTCATGCGAATTCCAATTTGCGTGCGGCGGTGCCGGCTTGTGCTCGTGGCTGCAGGTCTGCCTCTATCAATCAGATCCCCGCGCCGGTGCGATCGTCGATGAGGATCGCATCAAGCGCTGCCGCCACTTCGCCTACACCCGCCATCCCGTCGATCGTGCGAACCAACCCGCGCGCACGGTAGATTTCGATGATTGGTGCCGTCTTCGTCCTGTACTCGAGCAAGCGCGTGCGTACGACGGTCTCGTTGTCATCCGGTCGACGAACGAACACGTCACTCGAACAGGCGTCACAAAATCCCTCCAGTATCGGCCGCGCGAAGGTGTCGTGATATCCCCTGCCGCAACCTGCACACGCGAAACGCCCCGAGATACGTTCAACGAGCACGCCCTCGTCCACGCCCAACTCGATGACGTGATCGAGGGTGCGACCACGAGCCGCGAGCAGCTCATCCAGCGAGAGCGTCTGGGCCTGGGTCCGCGGGTAGCCGTCGAAGATCGCGCCCGTGCCAGACCCTATTGCGTCGAGTTCATCTCCGATCAGCGCCGAAACCAGCAAATCAGGCACCAGTTCTCCACGCTCGATGACCGACTGCGCAGCCATGCCGGTACGAGTGCCGTCACGGATCGCCTTGCGCAGCATGTCGCCGGTCGACAACTGATGCATGGCAAAGCGTTCGACCAGGCGTTGTGCCTGCGTCCCCTTTCCCGCACCCGGGGGGCCCAGCAGGATGATATTTGCGGTCATAAGTTAGCCCGATCCTCTCGTTCAACCTACCAGCGCGATGATGTCCTTGCCGAACAGCGCTTCGTCCGACGGGATCACCTTATGCTGGGCAAGCGGGCGGGACACCCAGGTCTCGTTGATGAGGTCACGCCAGGTGACGTTGTTGTTGGTGCCGTTGCCGCCCCATGAGCCGCAACCCAGCGAGAAGGTCTGGCGCATGCCGTTCCACACGTTCCCCGAGTTCGACGCCGACTGCGGCTGGTTCACCATCACGCGGCTGGTCTTGGTGCCCAGCGCCAGCTTCGTGATGTTCTCGTCGCTGCGCGAGTAGATGCCGCAGGAGTGGCCCTGCCCCTGGTAGCCCTGGATGGCGTTGGTCAGGCGGATCGCGTCGTCGATGTCCTTGGCGCGGTAGAGCGCCATAGTGACGGTCATCTTCTCACCCGAGAACTTGTGGTCCGGGCCGTAGCCGGTCTCGGGCACGATGAAGAACGCTGTGTTCTCGGGGATTTCGAAGCCGGCATAGTCGGCGATGAACTGCGCCGACTGGGCCACGACCTTGGCGTTGATATGCTCGCCGTCTTCCCAGATCGCGTTCTGCAGCTTGGTCTTGTTCGCGCCCTCGATCACGAAGCCGCCCTTGCCCTTGAGCTTTTCGAGCATGGCGTCGTAGATCGCATCGAGCAGGATCACCGAGTTGTCCGACGAGCACGAGGCCGCATAGTCGAGCGTCTTGGAGATC
>Ga0247734_1002735_pt1 | contig 11169 bp, 10 predicted proteins | sample UWRJL103311B2_FD_180933 | JGI IMG/M metagenome (GOLD analysis project Ga0247734, IMG submission 180933) | Plant litter microbial communities from Arlington Agricultural Research Station in Wisconsin, United States - UWRJ-L103-311B-2 | ecosystem: Environmental > Terrestrial > Plant litter >... | reverse complement strand
CCCCAACATTTGCCTATATCAATAGCGATACTTCCATGCCCAGCCTTCTGGAACTGTCAGAATATATTGCAGAGGTCTCCTGGCGAACAGGGTACTATGACCCTTTCACGATAGTTTCAAATTTTGCGATCAAAACTCTGATCTTGCTTGAAATTCCCAGGAAGTCATTTGGCCACATCGTTAACGAAATCAAGACCTTACTTTTGAGATATCGATGCCAGGAGATAATTATTGCTCAAGCACAGAAGGACCAGGGCTATCATCATAGGGCACCGCCACTACTTTCTGGGCTTCGAACTCTCCGGCTTGAGTTTGCCTCTCCTGAATTTGACGCGCTTATAAACCATTCTATTTCAGGAGATCCCGATGCCGCAAATCTCAGCAACGCTTCCTCAAGGGATTTCTCGTTCTTCTCAAATCCTTTCACGACATCTTCAAGGAGCAGAAACAAAGTTAAGAACCGCAGACGGCAGTCTGACTTCTCATTCTTTACAGAGCAAGAAGCTCCCTCGTCGTCGTCAAGCAATCAATCATCTGGCCAAAATTCTCCGGCAGAACCACCCTTTGAAAAGCCACCTTCCACCTATTTATCGCTCATCAAACTGCCAGCTTTACCATCCATGAAAACTAAATCGACCGGCCGGGAGCCAAAGTTCCCTCCGTCAGTCACTGGTGTAATTAGTGACTCAAACGATATGTATGAACTTGCTGTCAGGTTCGTCGCTCTCGTTACTCCTGATATCGGCTCCTCGCCTGTATATTTTAAATCACCGTCGTCTGATCAACTTTCGCCATACTTCAGCCCCCATCCTAACTCCATCCAACCCGGCCCAGCTTCGCTATGCCCTCCTCCTCTCATTGCACCCACCACTGTATCTTCTCTACCATCGGCCTCGACCCAAATTCCCTCACAATCAACTCTCAGCTCTACGCCTGTATATTCCGATTCGTTGACACCAGCTGCACTCAACTCAGATTCTGCATGTTCTGGACTTCCTTCATATCTGCCATCGCCTACTGCTGCAATACCTGAGGACAATCACAAGGATACCAAAGGCAAGGCGAAGGAAGCGGAGCCTGTCTTGTATGATGTTATTGAGGAAATCAAGAAGTTCAGAAGAGAATGCACTGCTGACCTGAAGTGGACTGGAAAATTGGAGCTTGTCTATACGGCAAAATCTAACTAGATAGAGAGTTTCACAATAGCAGTAAAGTTAATTTCTTCGTGAGAGTCTATATAGTTGCGAGCGTCGTTTTCAGAGTCAAAATGAAACGAAGTCATTATCAAAATGTACGTACTTTTCGGTTAATCAAGAGTTGCTAAGCATACATGATTTTACATTTTGAAGAGTGGTTCATTTGAAAGTTGCAATAAATTTAAAATATGACACCTCGTGCAAAAAATTTCCTTGATTTGTACCTAGCTTATTTTTCTTCATCTCTTAGATAGGACGCCTAAGTCACCAGCCTCTAGTCACAAGCTGTACAGAATCGTCCCGGTATGGAGCTGTTGAGGTAGGCGTCGCATCTGCCAGGGCTAAACGCAAGGCTGACCAAGAGGCGCCTCCAGCTAATTTGACGAACGAGGTTCGACGTAGAGATGCAGACTTCATGCACATTGACCGCTCAGATAATTCAGCGCCGAGATATGACTTCAATCTAGTGAGACCTCATTACAATACCAAGAAAACATACTATTTTTCGGACTCTGGGAAATTCTCTCACCTTTTAATGTTGCAGGAACTCTGTTGACCATTATCCATAATGTCATTCGGATATTCCATTGGAGATTTCATAGCTGGCGCCAATCTATGCTACAAATTAATCCGAGCGTTATCAGAAACACGAGGAGCATCCGTAGAATACCAAGAGGCGATTCTGGAACTAGGCTGCATACAACAAACATTTTTCCAAGTGGGACATATGTTATCTAATCCCAACTTAAGCATTGCAACAGTGAACGCTGCATCGCATATCGTGATGTCGTCAATTGATATGATAGGTGATTATTTGGAGAAAACCAAGAAATATCGACAGACACTATCTGGACATAGGAGTGGGAATGCAATTTCGGACAGTTGGCAGAAAATGGGATATGCGCTGTTTAAAAAGGAGGAGCTGAAATCTCTGAGAGACTCGTTAAATCTCAAAATTAGTAGCATTTCGGTACTACTTACAACGATCAAGACGTGGGTAATCATTCATTGCCGTTCAATGGTCATTAGTAATGTTTTGAACAGTCATGAGGCATTACCAAAGTCAATAGCAAGATACGAAGTAGAATCATGCTTTCTCCTGATTTGCCATCTCATCCTCATTCGAAATTAGACGACTTAACCGATCCCCTCGAATACGAGAATACGCAAGCTAAGCAGACAGATGTAGTTTCTTTCAACACTACTACTGATGAAGAGACATCATGTCCAAGCAGTGCCCAAAACTGCGAAAGTGTATTATCCGAATTTCTCGATACTAAAACAGACATCACTTCAGATTCTCTTTCTCGGCCCCATTCATCACGGCCTCTTGATGAAAAGCAACGAGCTTCAGGAAGTTCTTTACTACGACCTGAAGAAGTCAATAAGAAGCAAATTAAATTCAAAGACGCTATTGGAAGGATGTTTTGTTTTCCGATTAATCTTGTCAAAACCTGGGAAGCAAGTAGCATCTTCGAACCCCCTCCCCCCGAGCTGAGAGCTGCTAACATTAATTAGGGAATGGAAGAGCTAATAAATGCAGCTTTCATGCATATTGACATTATTGGACCACATGTACAACATCACCACTATGATCTAATGGACCCAGAAGGCGCAATCATTCTACCACAGTGTTGGGATGCAATAGTTAAACCAGACTTACTGGTCTCGATGCATATGTGGCCACTACAGGAAATAAAAGATCAAATGCAACAACATCCCCCACATACACTACGACGTCCACCTATTCGTACCGGCCTACAAGTTCCGGCTCCACAAGAAATAAAACCCACCGATGGCTACGAAATCGTTCTTTCAAGCCAGTCGAAGTCCAAGTAAATTCTCTTTTAGGTTGCCTACCAGCAAGACATCGAATACTGATCAGAAAACAGATAAACTTATAACTTCTAGATCGAAGCATCAATTATCTAGAACAAGCAAAATATTGATGCCAGTCAATGAGACAAAAAGTTAAGAACCTCTTCAGGGAAAACAACACCTCGGGGCTAACTTTATCTCAAATGATCTTTTTGACCGATTTTAATTAGTGAAGGTGCTAACTTTCCATGTAGCCGAAAGCTTTTCTATAGAATCATATTTCAGGAGTTTTTGGGGAGGGGATGATCAAGTTTAACCTAATGCAATTCATCACAAAACTTCTATGATGGAAGATGTAAACATCTTGCCACAAAAAAAAGCGAGAAGTTGAGGGAACCAGCCATGAAGTACTTTCTTTAAAACAAGTCAATATCGTAGAGAAACGTCTTCTTATCATCTATCTACATCTTCATCTTCATCGTGCAAATCTGGGGGTGAACACCACTCCATTAATACTCCTTCCAAATGATATTACCAAACTAAAAGCTAGCCACCATATCTCATCTCATAAGTGAAGTTCGTAAGCAGCTATCTATGCCCACGATCTTGAAACAAAACGCCAATCCGATGCAGATCCCCTGGCTTCATACAAGACCAATCTATACACATATACGACGAAAACATTCCGTCTATATCCCTCACTTCTGACCTTTATCGTTTTTCTCTAATGTGCTCCCTATCAAAGATCCTACCGCATCCGTTAGCTGACTCACTTTGCTCGGTTTGCCAATTTTACTCGACGTACTTGTCTTTGTTTGAGATTTGACTAAATCGTTGCCTTTATCCATGCTCGAGGTGCTTGACATTGTCGGAGACTTCGTCTGTTCGCTGAGTTTATCAGACTCGCTAGTAACCGCCCTAGCATCCCTCTCCCTGTTCGCCTCCCAGTTATCCAACAACTTTCCTACCTCCTTAAACGCCACCGGCTTCGTCAAAAATAAGTCAATACCGCTTTTGAATGCCTCATTCTGATCACTACTACTTGCCAGCCCTGTCAATGCAATGACAAGAGCCGGCGTCCGTCCATCAATACCAGCCGTCAATCTCTCCAAGCCGGCTACATCCCCTGGTTTCTCAATGATTCTATCAACTGCGCCGTCCAAATCAAATGCTTTCCGTCTGCGTGATTCTTCGATGGCACGAATTTGGCGTGTGGCGCCGAAACCGTCGAGTACAGGCATGCTAATATCCATAAAGATGATATCGTATCCTTCTTCCCGATCGTTGAATTTATTCACTGCTTCGAGACCGTTTTCAGCTTCGTCAATAATATCATATTTGCGTTTGCGCATGTAGGTGCGGAGAAGGGTAAGATTGATTTTGTTGTCATCTACAAGGAGCAAGCGAGGGGATTGGAGCTGTGGCTTTGGTGGGGATATAGTTGAGATGGTGGGTATCGAGTTTGCTGCTCTGTTTTTCTCCATGTTGCTCAAAGTGAGAGATGCGGGAATCGCTGTTGCCAGTTCTGGGGCCAGTGGTGGTATCGGTGCCAATGTCTCCTTATCACCTGGCATTGATTGCGAAATGGGAATTTGTGGTCGTTCGGGTACTGGGAAGGGAAATTCTTCGTTCTTCTCGGTGACTGCGTTTGGCGTCGGACTTTCGATAGCTTTTCTGGCATTATCGCTACTTGCGGCCATCCGGCTATTATCTAATATTTCTGCACTGTTAGGGGACAAAGACAACTCCTCAAACACACTACTGAGATCATTGCTCTCAGATACAGCTGAAGTAGGATCAAGATAACCGGGTGTTGAAGGTTGAGCACCATCAAGGCATTGCATCAATGCTCTTGCCAGCTTGAGAGGGCCAACTGGTTTTGCAACAAAGCCAATATTAGCCGCTGAACCCGTGCCAGAGATTTTCCTATCAAAGCGGGACGAATGGGAGCAAAGCACTAGGATCGTAGGAGGTTTTCGATTGACTGTACCCTCCCGGACTAGCTTTGCGATAGCGATGGGATCGGCTTCATTTGCAACTATGAAGTTGACTTTCTGCCCAATTGGAACCACTCGTAAACCGTACCATTTTGTGAGGAATTTTGTGACGGATTGCTTCAATATTAGGGATGTTTGCTTGAGTATGACATCTGGAGTATTAATATCAAACCCATAGAGTGCAACCTTTTTTCCAGTTACTAGTGAACGGAGCTTTTCTATCGCATCCTCTGTATCTCGCTGAAGCGAGGCGGCAGATCGCGGTGTAGTTATGCTACTCGAAGAGTCGGGTTGTTTCGGCATTTCTCGTAATAGAGGAAGTGTTACTCTGACCTCTGGAATATTGTTAGAACCTGAACATATAGGCGGGAAATGAGTACCTACGGGTTCCACGACCAACCTCGCTGTCTATTGTAATATCGCCTTCTAATAAGTTGACAATGCTTCGTACGATTGACAGTCCAAGTCCAGTACCACTTGACAGAGAATTCTCTTGTGCAAAGGGCGTGAAGAGTTTCGATCGAAGAAAGTCGCTTGATATACCCTTTCCAGTGTCTGTAACTGTTAAGGTGACCATATTACGAGGTACGGACTCTACACTACCGGGAGCATGTAAATCTTCAATCTCTGAGGCTTCCAAAGTGACACGAACATAACCATGAGAAGTATACTTCAAAGCGTTTCCAAGAAGGTTCATTATCACCCGACGAAACGCGCCAGGCTGTGTTATGAAATGATAGTTCTGAACATCAACGTCAAGGATAACAACTACATCCGGTTGCTTGTGTTCGGAGTCATTTGTAGATGCCTCATTTGAGAGTGTTTTTGAGCTCGCCATTTTCCCACGTACATCTGGCACCATATCGAAGCTCTGGGCTGTAACATTCTGGAAAACGTGCCCTGCAAAAACACTTTCAACCACTTCTTCGCAAACAACAGATATATCGACATCTGCAAAAAGATTTATCATTGGGAGATCTGATTGTCGAAGAGCCAAAGCACTATCAGTAGTCCGAGGAGTTGGTCTATTGCCACTACGCTTTGTTTTCCGCCAATTCTTCTCAAAGTGATTGATTTTCGAGAAATCAAGAATGTGGTTCTATAAAGACATTAATAAATAGCTTGAAATATTGACATGGTGTAAAGGTATCTAGTAAGATCGTCTCTTAAAGCACCCAAAAACCGAGAAAGTTTGGCCAGACGTGGACAACAGCTTGAGAGCTTGAAGCTTGCCTCCCAAAAAATGAATGATACATGGAGAAAGATTAACATAGAAAAGAAGGAACTTACGATAGTGTCCAGAAGCGTCCTGCCACAACTGTCGATGGTCTCAACCAGCCCTCTTTCGAATCCAGTTAGTTCTTCTTCGCCCAGAAACTCGGCGCTCGCAAGTATGCCATGCAATGGAGATCTAAGTTCATGAGAAATGCTTCCAATAAAGTCACCTTTCTTTTGATCAGCAATCTCTGTGTCAATTCTAGAGCATTCAGCCATGACAGAGTTTCCGAAAGCGCTGAGAAATGCCAATTCACTGGCTTTTGAGAGAACGCGTGTAGCTTCTGTTGACCACACACAGCATCCACTAAGCCAACGAGTTCTTCCGGCATCCCAAAGCGGAATGAATAACAATTGACGGACTCCGGGAAAGTGCCTGGATAAGAACCGCGCGTCAGACTTTGCTCTAACAGTCCTTTTTCTGCGCATTAACAAGTCCTTCGCGTACTGTGCAGGGTCCCTTTTTCCATTTTTCAAAGGCTCTTCTTCCGACGAAGAAGACACTGCGCCGTCTGAGCCAAAAGTCCACAACTTTCCTCGAGGATAACGGGATAGCAAAGTGTGGAGAGCCTTCTCATCAAATGGTACGAATGCATGTGGTCCAGGATACTCATCACCACTTAACGAAGATGCCTGTGCTGTCGAGAAGCCTAATATTTCGACAGATTTCTTAGACTCCTGCGAGGATCGAGAAAATAACCCCTCCCCAAGACCAGGCGAGTCTACCGGCTGGCTAGCCTTTGAATCTTCATGCTCTGAATGAGTTTCACCAGCGGAGGTAGCATCATCTCCACTCGTCGGCTGGCTATCGTGATGCAAACTTGATCTACCTCCTTTGGGCTTCTGGTGTAAATCATTAAAACCCCTCTGTGCATCGTAAAAGACAGCGCCTCCGTCAACTTCAAATGCTTCTCGGATAAGATTTGAGGCTCGTGAAAAAAGCAACTTCATGCTGGATCCTTCAGATATAGTCTCACCAGGAGATACAATGCTTTCAAGTCGATCAACGGGAGGAGAGGTAAGACTCGCACTTCCTGCAAAAGAGTTCGGGTTGGATTCAGCTTCAAGGGCTGGACGAACTTCTCGGATCTCTGGCTGTTGACTATCCTTCCCTGATAGTAGTGCCTCCTCAGCCTTCGCTAAAGCAGCTGAATACTCTTTCTCCCTGCGATCGATGTTCGCAGCTGAGGCACCTATAGAACGAGAAGTTGAATTTCCCGAGTCTCTTGAAATTGTCCTCTTGATTGGTTTCTCGGTCTCAAACTGGCCAACGATTCTCGTTCCCTCTCCATCTTCTGTTTCAACGTCGGCTTCAGCAAGTTGGGAGCGTCCTTCAACAAAAGACGCAAGGCCGCGACTCATTTTCATTCCTCGACGATGTTCTTCTACCTCCCTAGACATCTCCAAGTGTTTCATTATTGTGTTAGCCATTGTGCCCATGAAGTTGATTTCATCTTGGGCGAGTCCATTGGACCATATTCTACTGTCAACAATAAATAGGCTTCCAATTGGTATTCCGCGTTTGGTGATTAGTGGAACCCCGGCATATAATTTCATATATGGCGGCCCAGTGACAAATGGCAGCTGGTTAAAGCGTTCGTCTTTGCTCAGGTCATTTACTACAAAACTGGGATAATCGCCATTTGTAGTAGGTTCAACTGCGATTGTTCTGTAAGTAGTCAGTGCCTAGGTTCTCCGAATGGCTCAATTGGCTATACCTTTCGCATAATCTGCCAGCTTTTGTTACACTTCCACAGCCCATCCATAAATCATCCCCAACCAAATGTTTTGTGTTATCTACCAGATCCAGAGTCTTTGTGCTCTCTGCAATAAAGTATTGAGTAGAAGAGTCAATGACACTATCTTGTTAGTCTATTCCAATCTAACAGTAGCATCAACCCCTTACCTTATCATAGCCCTTTGTGCCCCAGTTCTCCATGAGACCAGTTGGCAGAAGGCAGTCAATGCTGTGTCTGGAGATGACTGTGGTGAGGAGGAAACATTTGACGTGACAGTCTCCGAGTTGGAAGTTGGTGTGGCGGTGTCATTGTGTGCCGATGGGATATCTCTAGGAGCAGTCCGTGGGGAGCATGCGTCTTGGTTTATATCTAGACTTGGTTGGTAGTACCTAATAAAGGAAAGATGGTTAGATGTCACCACATGGACGCGATCTTCCTGCTCATAAGCCTCTCTAGCATTGGGACATACTTGTATAACTCTCTAGCTCGGGCATCGTCAGAGACCCCTTCTTGATGCGAGACCACATCAAAGGGGGACATCCCACCCTTCTCAGCCCGTTGAGGGGAGCCAGGTTTCTGATGTGATTGTTGAAGCCGAGAGATTAAGTCAATAATATAGAATGCTCCTAATAGAAAAGATCAGGGGGTGGATGGAGCCTGTCGCTGGTGGCGTGCATAGATCTCGGGCTGATTCGAAGGGGCTGTAATAGTCTTCGGGGACGTCGTGATGTTCCCAAAATCGGGACAAACAGTAACAGGGTAGGATTTTATATGAGAGCGTGTGGCTTTGTTGATATCTTGAAATTTGCCTTTGGGGAAGGGGGTCAATTCCGAGTAGTAGGTGTGGTTGGTTTGCGAGGCTCCAAAGTCGCAAATCCTTCCTGCTATGCAATATGACGTAGCCAAGAGGCTGGGCCCTTGGTGGACACCTCAGAGGCAGTTGGAGATCTTTATTTCTTTTTTTAAAAAAAAGGTTAAAAAATAATTATGCTGGCTTCTTGTTACCTTTCAGCATTGTTGAATATGAGAATTGGATGTGAAGAAATTCGGATTATTTAGAGAGAGGAAACCGCAATGCACGGCGTTATTAATGTGTATAGCGCATTATGTACTGCAATGTTTCGCATTTCCAGGGTCAGTGGATCTATATTTTGGGCTTGTTGACGTCTGGCATTTGGTGGGGTGATGGATGGATGTGTGGTCCCTGAACCAGGCCAAGCTCTCGCTTAACGTCTGCCAATGCCATGCTGCTCCACATTCCTCATTGGACGGTGAGACGGGGCAGTGGAGCCATGTTGTGTAAGAATTATACTGTACATACATACAATATATTGTATGCCAGGGACTTTCTCTATGTTCTTGTTTTGTTTTCAAGATATTCATAAGAGAAAATCCTAACTCTAGACCCGAGACTTCTCCTAGATCTGTATTTAGAAATGCTAAAGGAATTGCATCCATCGGTAGAGTAAAGTTAATTAGGCAGAGAATGAGGACCGCAGCGAGCTCTATCTATGAACGTAGCTGACTGCACTATAGCTCATTGTCACTAGCTATTCTAGGCTATCCAGGCTAACGTGACGGTGGATATCTTCTTCCTATTTGAAGTACAAAGGTTGAATTGGTGCATACGATTTGAGCTGCGCAAGACCAACATTTGCCCCATTCCAGCCATAAGCAATCTGGATCTCTTGAAATTTCTGATAGTATACCTTCTAACCGCATGAGAGTGATCTCTAGATGTTCCGTGTTTTTCGTACCCATGCAGTCTATATTTGTCTCCTTTTAACAGTGGTTCTTATACTGGATTTTGCTACCGACTCAACTGGACAGCCAAGACAAGAGGAATAGCAAACGTAAATAAGGACAACTGATCAACTCCTCCAACTCCTGCATGACTGTCCCTAGCTTTGGTAGCCGAGTTCAATTACTAATATGCTTAGAGGGACCAGACAGAAGTAGTGAAGTTTGGTGGTATTACAGGTTTATGGATGGAGAAGGAGAGGAGGAAATGAGGGCGTATGTTTTATGCTGCGTGTGTTTACCATAAAGGAAACGACAGCAATAGGAGAAACTAAGTTGTCTAATTTGAAAGCATCACGATATATCTGGTGCGAGTAAAATAATCGTGTAGCTTTAAATGAGCTGCCCTTTACATCTTAGAAGTTGCATTTTGAAGATGTTAGATGCCTCACTTTTTAACTAAATATTGGGGTTGAAGTCGCAGATTCTCTTGAGTAACAATCAGACGCAACAACTCAGGCCTCAGGAACTCAGTTTCTAACCAAAAATGGCGAGAAAATTACACTTGAAAAAATCTGGGTGGCAGAAAAATAACAACAAATGTAGTATGGCTAGATAGATACCAGACCACTGAAAACGTAAACGATCACTTTCTAAAAACCGACATATTAGATGAAATTGAATGGAATAGCCTCTTTCGGATTGTAACAACGCTAATACGATATACCACAAATCTATTCGAACCGTTAAACCAATATTAAAAACATACCCCACTACCAGGTAAAACCAGTGCCAACCTACATTCTAAGCAATTGAAACAGTTTCCGAGCTAGCCTGAAGGATTCATGCTGTCTTGAGGCTATTTACTACTGTTTCTGTCAAGGTGACCATAAACCAAATTACTAAGCTCTTGAGATAATCTAAATCAAGTTTCTTTAGATATGTTCTTTTCTTTTGTTCGATTTTCTGGAGTATCAACACATCGGTATTTGCTGTAGTCTGTTGTTTTCCGAAACCAACCAGCCCTATCCATTGCCGGTGTACTTGATTCACCATATATTTTCTATGCATTTGATCCATAAGTCACAATCACACTTTTAATGAGTTACAGCGAAAAATATCACGTCTACAAAACTACATTAGTAAGCTCAATATCCCAGAGCCAACCGGCGCAAAAAGGAGCAGCTCACAAACTATGCATTATTTGATGGTTCCCATCCTGACAATCCTACCATCAGCTAGATTCTGTTAACGAATCCAGCAAGATTATGCCAGAATACGGAAGCCCAGATGACTTTTACCATTGAGTATTACAGCATCATTCTTCGAGTCAATATTCCCAGCCTCGGTTTTATACCTCCAGGTTTACTAGCCGAAACGGCAGCTAGTACAGGTCTTGGCACG
>Ga0247734_1002734_pt1 | contig 11171 bp, 10 predicted proteins | sample UWRJL103311B2_FD_180933 | JGI IMG/M metagenome (GOLD analysis project Ga0247734, IMG submission 180933) | Plant litter microbial communities from Arlington Agricultural Research Station in Wisconsin, United States - UWRJ-L103-311B-2 | ecosystem: Environmental > Terrestrial > Plant litter >... | reverse complement strand
CCTAAAAGCGTCTGCCATCCCTTCGCAATATCCTCTCGCTGTATGGTGGAAAGGAGACGATGATTTGGAATATTTCACGTTACGCTGCAGACGCGAGGAACAGATGAGACAATGGGAGGCAACGATAAACCGTTTGATCAGGGAAGCTGCGCAACGGCGCGCCTCTGAGCGTAGCATGTCTAGACTTGTTGCCAACAGCACTAACCCTGCGCAACCCCGGTTCACGAGCGAGTACTCTGCCACAAGCCCAACATACGGCCAATCATACACCAGCCGATCAAGAGGCGACAGCGTTTACAGTCGGCACGGGGACGACCAGCAGTCTTCAATCTCAAACACATACGCGTCAAGCTCATCCTCGCATCCTCCTCATGGTGGCTTTGAGTTTGAAGGGGATGATGAAGACTTTGAAGAATATCCTCCTACCAACGGTGGTTATTCTGGTCGTGGGACGCCTATGGGTACCCGTCGAGTGCACAGCAACACTGTCGGATTACCTGAACATCCTGGAGCTATTCCTGACCGGGCTCGAGCCCACACAGATGCCGTTGATCCAAACTGGAAGGGCTCCCCAGTTTTGCAATCTAGACCACCTGCCTTCTCGCGAAACTCGAACGTGAGTAGCGGCGTGGGTGCGCCACCTGACGTGAACGGAAGACGGCCACAGCTTAGAAGCCAGTTCAGCTCCACTCGGTTGCGCAATGGTCATGATAGCGGCGACTACAGATCGACGATGCCTAGCAGAGCACCTACTCCGTCTGGTCAAGCCCCTGTATCTGTCTCTACGAGCCGCTCGCGAAGCGCTAGTCAACCTAGTGCCTATATTCCCAAGCAAGCGCCCCCTCCTCTTCCTCAGTGGAGTGTCTCTAGGCCACCAACCTCAATGAGCACGAACAAGCGGGGCAGTGGATCCAGCCAGTCGACAGGAGAAAGCTCAGACTATTCGCCCAATTCATCCTCATCCCCTATTACACCTTACGGTTCTAGCGAGTCATCATTAAATGGCTATCCATCCTCACAGACGAAGTCCCTTGATCCTCCAGTGAAAATCAAAGTACACTATAACGAAGATATTTTCGTCATTCAGATGCCTCGCATCAGTGAATACGATACTCTCGTAGAGCGTGTAGGGAAGAAGATTCGGCTGTGTGGTCCTCGGAGAGATGATGGACCTCTCCGTGTCAAGTACCGAGACGAGGACGGTGATATGGTTTCCCTCGGTTCGACGGAGGATGTACAAATGGCATTCGAGCAGTATCGGCCAGGAAGCCAGGTGACTCTATTTGTTACCTAAGCCTGCTGTCCGCGTTCGTCCTTCTTCCAACTTCGATCTTCTCCTTTTCTCTTTTTTTCGCTTCCGCATCGTTCAATCGTCTCGTTTCTCCCCTCTTATGCTTACATTATTATCTTCCGGCATGGCACTTTGACATTTGGATCACCTCTATCTCTCGCCTCCCCTCACCGCACCGCATAGCCCATTCTCATCCCTACCCACTCACCCCAGCATCTCCCCCTTCGCATGTTGTGTACCATCAACATTGTCTCCCTTGGTTACCCTCACTCCCTTCGTTCGTTTTCTTGGATTCTTCTCCTTTTCTATCTCCCCACTGTATTATAAATGTTGCGACTGTAGTTCGCTCCACTATCCTTCACTATTGTCTTACTTAAACCACTCCTTATCTACATTCGTCTGGTGTGCAGGACCTCATCTGTCCCCTCCTTTTCTAGTTTCATTCTGAATTTGTCACCATCTATGTCGGATATCTCGTAGCGGGAGGATTGGGTATAACTTTTATGTATCGTTTCACTATTACTGGGCCTAGAATAAAATCAAATGCTTCTCTATAGCGAGAATACTATTTGCATTTAAATTCCGAGCGTTCTGCCATTGATCATGATACTAGACAAAATTCTCTTGATCTCATCTTACGTTCGTATTCTCATGACAAGCGTCCAGAAAATCAGACGTATGAGATCTACAAAAGTAAATTGACAACAATACCATCATATACTAATGAACCTTTTTCTACTATATAGCAAAACCCTCGGATACAAAAGGCACAAGTCCATGCGAAGAGAAATTATTTCTAGTGTTGTACGTGCAGAAAGGATTAGGAAGACGGGGAAATCAAAGAGCATCAGGGGATATGTCGCCCAGGGTATGGCTATCAAACTTGCTGAATGTACTAAACTGGCTGACAGCCGACTTTGCGTCATCGCCATACTCTGATTCGATAGTTTCGTCAAAGTAGTGGTGGACGATACCTCGGGGGGCTACCAAGCAGACTTCAGCATTATGACTGTGTGACAGAAAATAAATTGACTTACTCCGAGGTGTCTTGGGTAGGCGACAGCTGACACCGCTTTGAAGAATATGGTAGGCTACCAGTCCCGACCTGAATGACAAGGGTTAGTCAGACGCGAATCCCTGTGGATAATCCAAGTTGCTCACCATCCCGTCTGATGGGATGCTCCCAGCCCCTTTCCATTGTCGGCATGGAAAAATTCGTAGAACCAGACATAATCACGGAAGTGGGGGTCGTGGTCCAACTTAGGGTTCCCTCCATTTGTTGCTCTACGGCCATCTATGTCGCGGCCAAAAATATGGATGATCCGGTGTTGTATCTCTTCTGCCACCCCAACAAGGTTCATATACTCGCCACTACCAGTAGGGCATTCGACCTGTTGGAAATTTATCAGTATAGTGAGACGAGCTTGGAGTCCTGACAAACCTGTAAACTGTCTCCGTAGTACTGTGCAAATCGTTGCAGCGACTCGATCAGCAAAAAGTTCACCGCAAGCCCTGATCATGTCGCTGAGCATCTGTATGAATCAACTCAAATGAACTGTGAACTTACAAATGGGTCCTCGCCAGTTGGAGTTTCCTCCGAACATGCCTGACTTGGAGTCTCCTGGCCAATAATTCACCTCGTGACGTTCTCCATTGACGTCCATACCCCAAGGTTGATCTTTATGCTTCTTCGAGAGTCTATAAAAAAGATCTGAACAACACGAAAGGGCATGTACGAGGCATACTTACGATCGGATACCATGTTCGCTGAGGAATTCAGACTCGTCCAACATCTTCTCTAAGATCTTCACCAGACGCTCTTTGCTTGCTAGCGCAAGCAAACGACGTTCTCCTTTACCCCCGGCTACAGAAAGGTTAAAAAATGGACTTGGTAGGTCATAGAGAGGGGCATGCCTTTCATGTTCGCCATGTTCCTCTGCGAGACTTCAGGTCGGTTGTCCAAGAACCACTCAACGCGCTTCTTAAAGCCAGGGAAGCGGTTCAGAGTAGCAGGCTCGAGAACCAGTGTTCCATACAGCGGGATAAGACCCACAAGACTGCGTACAGGGAGTTGCATCGAGTTTCCGGGGCCGAACTGGATTGCATCGTAATACATTCCATCCTGCTCGTTCCAGAGACTGAGCTCATTGTCACCTTCCTTGTATGTCATTGCATCTGCGATGAAAATAAAGTGCTAGAGAAAGGCTCAGGAATGTGCATTAGGTTGCTATAAAGGATGGTACCTCAAAGAATTTGGAAGCAATATCTTCATAGACAGAGTTATGCTTAGCTAGCTCAAGAGCCATGCTCAACCTAGAGTGGAATGAGAGCAAGATTAGGGGATAGGCATAATTGGCGTACATATTCAGGCAATAGAACGCCATCCAAGCGGTACCATCTGCTTGACGCAAGGTGCCTCCAGTTGGCAACGGCTCCGAGCGATTGAAAACACCAATATTATCCAATCCCAGGAAACCTCCTTCAAATACGCCACTTCCATCAGTATCCTTGCGGTTAACCCACCAAGTGAAGTTGAGAAGCAGCTTCTGGAAGACACGCTCCAAGAAAGGCACGTCCTCTCTGCCATGAAGCTTTCGTTCCAGCTTAAACACACGGAAAGTCGCCCTGTGCGATGAATGAGCAGCCTGGCGAGAGTGAAAAGAAAATGAAGAACGTACCATGCATGCACTGGTGGATTCACATCTCCAAAATTCCATTCATATGCAGGCAATTGACCGTCTGGCGCCATGTACCACTCTCGGGTGAGAAGATCTAACTGTTTCTTCGCAAAGGCTGGGTCCACAACGGCCAAAGGAATACAGTGGAAAGCGGTGTCCCAAGCCGCAAAGAAGGGATACTCCCACCTGAGCGCATTATCAGCATCTGAAGGAGACACTCAGGTAATCCCACTCACTTATCCGGCATGGAAAGAATGTCTGCGATATGCAGATGGCGCCATTGCTGTAATTCGATCAGAAAATAGTGATCAAAGGACGTTAACTGCCAGCCACTTGCCTTGTTTCTGACTTCTCTGCGCTCGGGAGGAGGGGCCGGCTGAGCTGGGTCTCCCTTGATCCAGTCCTTCTGAATGAACTGGTAGTACTGTTTCGTCCAGAGCATACCTCCCAAAGCCTGACGCATCACTTGCTTGAGATCATCGCTGATAGGTCCAAATACGAGCGAATTATAGAATTCGTCGGCTTCTTGGCGACGAGCCTCAATCTCGTCATCAAATATACCTTCGTCTTCCAAGCTGGCATCGCGACTGGGGGTCTGAGGGGTCATTTTGAGACGTACTACCGCACATCCACCATTTCCAGGAACGTCACGGAAAACATAATGAGCTGCTGACTTGGTTCCTTTCTTTTCTGGGTTCACAAAGGATTGTTCCCTCGGGAAGGGGGTCACAGGCCCTTGCTCATGCTCAAGATCAGAGTGTGGAGCGGGGGGACCGAAGCTGGACGCAGTCCTGGGACGGGTACGGGGTGAGAAAAAGCTTTCCTGGGAGTCTGATGCAGGTGGTCGATGAGAAGGGATAATGTGATCGTGGAAGGCATCTTTGACAAACGGAGTGTCATTTGTCCCACCGTACAACCTGCTGTAGTTAGTGTTGTTCTCTGTGAACAACAAGTCTGGCTCGACAGCATTGGTGTCGGGGTCTACGGCAAAATTTCCATCCGCTCCGACTGGCGGAGGTGAGGGAAGGCAGTAAAGATGGGTCTTGCCGAGCGTGGGATGTTTTGCGGTGATGGTGTTAATGTCATGGCGGGTGGATCCAGAGAGCGTAGGCATGACCGGCTTCTCCGTGTTCCAGGACCATGTATTGGGGAACCAAAATTGGGGAATGATGTGCAAAGTGGCAGGATCTGGTCCACGGTTATAGCTTGTGATACGGATGAACAAGTTTTCGGGATCGTCTTCATCCTTGGCATACTATTGGTGGATACGGTTTAGAACATGAAAAGTGGGGAGAACTGAACGGTACTTACTTCGACGAATACATCCCAGTAACGATCCTCGTCAAAGGCATCGGAGTCAAGAATCTCAAACTCAGACACCTCCCTGCTTCTGTTCTGGTTCTCAGAGACAAGATCCTCGTACGGATAGCGCCTCTGCGGATACTTGTAAAGGAACTTCATGTAAGAGTGTGTTGGTGTAGAGTCTAGATAGTAGTAAAGTTCCTTGACGTCCTCCCCATGGTTGCCTTGATGTCCAGTCACACCAAATAGGCGTTCCTTCAGAATGGGATCTTCTTCGTTCCACAAGGATAGACCAAAGCAAAGACGCTGGTGATTATCAGAGATGCCGGCGATGCCATCTTCTCCCCAGCGATATGCACGAGAACGCGCAGCTTCGTGAGGGAAATGACTCCAAGCATCTCCATTAGCAGAGTAATCCTCTCTGACAGTAGCCTAGACATTTTATGATATCAGGACACTTTCCATGAGCCTGAGAAATAACAATAAAACGCACCCATTGTCTATCGCTGAGGTACGGTCCCCATCGTTTCCAATGCTTGTCCTTTCTCTCGTCCTGCACCAAGCGGTAGCGCTCTACACCTTCGTAATCTTCGCCCAGCTTCAATGCAAGCCTCTCGCGATAAGACTTGACATCCTGTGCTTCGGATGTTTCATTTTCGTTCCCACCTGAGAATTTTGGCGGAGGATTAGGCGCGGCAGCAATGCCATCGAAGTTTTCAGGCTTTGGAATATCGACGCGAAGGCCAGGCGGAGGTGCAGGGGCACCCTCGCCAGAGTCGTTTGGTCCTGCGCGTCCAAAAATCCTGTCCTGTAGGTTCTGTACAGCATCGGTCGCCATCGTGGAAGGTGCGGGAGGCGATGGAAGTACTGCAAGAAGGGGGCGTGTTTCGTTTATGACGCGTATAAGGCGCTGGGCTATATGACGCGGTCCGAAAGGGTCCGAACCTGCATCAGAAAATATTGGACCCCTGAGGCCAAACTACTACGGCAATTAACCTGGTTGAATTTATGGGCAGAAATCCATCGAGTGTTACATGATGTCAAAGGCAATGATGGGCATAAACAAAGAACTGGGATCCTCGTCGAGTGTGAGGGTATGGGGTTGGAAATAAGATTAGGCAACTTGAAATAGGTACTTGATGCACAGAAGAAAGCAAAACGGAAAACGAGCAAAAAGGAAGATATCAAAGAAAGAGATAATATGATCATGAAAGAGTCCATCCATTGGGATCCGCTGCTAATAACACGCTGCGAGTCCAGTCCTCTTTGTCTTCTTCCTCATTGTCATCTAGTATTCCTAGGTGGTTGGAGGACGTCGGCGCTCGTCCTCGTGTGGGACGGGATCGCAAATGCGAGGGACCAGCCTCAGAAACTGGCGTAGAGGGACTGGCAGGGGATCCGGAAGGCTCATCAAGACGGTCCTCATCAATGGGGAACCGTGATGTCAAATAAGTTGACTTCGATGGGGATTCTGTTGGAATGGCAAGTAGGGCTTCGTTCTCTCTCTGCATGGGCTCCACAGGAGATGTAGAGTCCAGCCCCATACCTAATTTAAAGGGAGAATCGTCGATTGGGGTATCCAAAATAAATTGACTTGTGCGAGAGGTCACACTGACTGGTGTAGTCGTGGCCGAATCGGAGACTGCTCGAGGAGGATGCTGACTGATAGGGCCAGAGATAACTGGCCGAGCGCTAGTCAACGACGACGCCGAACGTTTCGAGAATAGTAAAGTGAGGGAAGGTCGTTTCATCCGCTTGCGCGGTGAGGCTGCAGTCGAGGTTTGTACAATGTCGGATCCGGCTGGTGAGTTCGTCAGTGAAGGCATAGACCGCTTGGACGACAAGCCAGGTGAAGAGGACCCATCCTCAAATGTCGGGAATTGAATACCTCCGATAACAGGCATTGGAGCAGTGATGAAGGAAGAGTCAGAGGGCTCGGACACGTCAGTCGTTTTATCCTTGTCCCATCCAACAATCTTATCAGTCTGGAGAGGTGGCGACTGGTCAATAGACGACACAGCCGACGAGCCTGACGGACTGGTCAAAGAGTCTGAGGAAGAGAGCGGAGGAGGGAACATAGAGTTGTCTCCTCCATTCGCATGCATGTCGCCAAAAATGGCAGCGGGTGCGTTTGTATGGCGTGGGCCGAAGAGCTGATTCCTACTCCGGGAATTCCCATCCTCAGAATCGTATGAGGTCCGCCCCTGGTCAAACTGGCGACTAGGGGGACGATACATGTCGCCGGACAACGACTCGTCAATGGACGGCCTCGATGAGGATATGGATTCTTCCTCGGTGTCAGCAAGGCGACCTGCATCTAAATCTGAGTCCTCAGCAGCGACCTGGTCTTGAACATCCTCTTCTTCCTTCTCAACAGTGCTGCTGGGCAAATCCCAGATATCATCTGCTTCGCATAGTGCTCGCAACATGGGCGGGTTCATGCTCAAGCTTGGGCAGAAGATGAGAAGCAGGTTGTTCAGAGGCATCTTGGTCGATTTGTGTTCAGATGCTGTAGCATTAATGAGCTCAGTGACAGTGCGCAATAGGTCCCGGTTCTCAGCGGGTAGTTGGTGAATCAAGGCGCGAAGGGCGTTCTTGAGAGGTTGCGAGGGAGGACGAGCACCGGAAAAGTTGGGCATAGACAAGGTAGAAAGGGAGGGAGGCTTTCGAAGGCCGGTGTCCCGGGGATTGGAGGGCAGACCTGGTCCTCTAGGTCCAGCACCGGTTCGTTTTACCTCAGAACTCCCATTTGACTGTAACGAGTTGACATCTGCCTCTTGTGACAACGCTTCCTCAAAGTAGGGGATCATGGTGTGAGTTAAAACTGGCTCTGGCACTGTTCGGATGGTCAGTAAAACACATGGGACAGCAGGGAATTGTGTCTTACTTTCACGCAAAAAGGCCTTGAAGACACCAGCCACAGCATGTGGGTCAATCTCTCCGGGAGAGCAACCCCGCATATCATAGTCAGCACCTGAAAAGAAATCAGGGAAAAAGATTAGCATGAAGACTCGAGTTCACATACCCTTATCAAACTCGGTACGCAATTTGCTGACATGCGACGGTCGCCCGCTTACTCTGCAGCAGTGTGTAAATGCATGGATTCGGAGGCGAAAGAGAATACTAAGCATACCGGAAAAGACCTTCCTCTTGTACACCCCATAGCAGTATGTGTTGAGCGCATCGTGCAACGATCGCAGGCAATTGACGGGCTTCCAAAGGAGCCAAGTTGTCCTTGGTAACAGTGCCTTCCGCGTCACCCACTCCGGTAAACTTGATCGCAGTATGCCGCACAACAATTCTTAATTCCTTCCCAAACACTACACCTCCCTTCTGTCTTAGCGGTGAACGAACCATATGCCCAAGATCGGGACCAGAAGGGCCCTCCGAATCTGAGACAGAACTAGAAGTTACAGAAGAACTCACGCTCCAAGCGCCAGAGGGCGCGTCGGGTGTACGCCGGTTCTTGCCTTTGCTGCTATTGGACTGGTAGAATGACGGTCGGGATTGGCTTGAGGAGGTCCTCCTCAGATTTAGTCCATGTTCAGCCCACGCTGTCGGTGGTGCCCCACCACTGGACGACGAGGAAGCATATCCTGAGTTGCTTGATGACGACGCTGAGAGACCACCCCAAGCCCTACCCATTTTCTCAACTGCCCGTTTGGCTAGACCCGCTGCAGGGGCTAACCCATTGCTCATGCTAATTGCCGTTTGCCGGAATGAATTGGAGCTTGGAGGTTTGGGTGAGGCGGTGAAACGAGGGGGAGGCGATGGAGCAATACGTGGAGGCGGAGGCGGATATTGCGAGTTTGCGTTCCATGCTTCCAATTTTCCTCGGATATGATTTCCCGCGGGTTGAGATCCATAATTTGAAGGCGAGATGAACCCACTGGCGGCGGTAGTCGTGATCCTCGGGACGTCGTGATAACTCGTGTGAATACCAGGATATCCTCTCATGGACCCATACAGATCGTTCACGGCAGAATCACTGGGAGAAGACGCCAAGACGATCGTCGGTTGCGTGGCTCTGACGCTCATTGACGTGGATCGCCGGTGTAGCTCACGCATTGAGGGTGTAGGGGAAGACTTTGCAGTGACCATGATGGGTTCATCAGATGCGAGATCATCCTCCTCCGGCATAGCCCAGTCGGCATCGTCAATGAGAGCACTCATCCGCTTGTTTGCTAAGATAGTATGAGTGGACTGGACAGACTCTGCGGTAGAAACTGGTCTTGAGGCCCTTGGTTGTGCCAAAGCACCTGGTCTGATGGTCGAATGGCCTATCGTAGAATCACTTTTCCTCCAAGTTTCCTTGTCGGCCGCCGGGTCCTTCTCCCGTGATTGAACTTTTTTCAATGTGGCACTGGCAGTATCATCGTTTAGAGACATACTGTACGAGACAGCTGACGAGATTGCGGGAGTCATGGTAATCAGGGATGATCGCTGTTCTCGTCTGCGAGGAAGAGGAGGGGAGAGAGACACGGCCGGTGCTGCTGGCGAACTCTTGGGTGGAACAGGAGGAGGAGTATCTGTAGCTGCTTCTGAAGGAGATGACGAAGAAGTCGAGCGTCGACCACCAAACACCTGAGCAGCCAACCGTAGTGAGAGTTTGCTGCCACCAGGAGAGTTAGCAGAGTGTTGGCTCTCAGCAGAGGTTCGTGAACGCGCAGGAATGTGAATGGAAGCGCTGGAAGCAGCGGATTTGTGGTGGTGGCCTGCACTCAGTACTTTCGTCGTATCTTCGGACTTCGTCTTCTTGCGACCACCGCCAAAAGCGCGCTTCAACTTGCCTCCTGTTGCAGCTGCAGCTGCCAGACCTCTCTGTGCAATCTGAGCTGAGCCAGAGACATGTCCTACGATGGTATCGGGCTTGGAGTAGCTCTGGCCCATCGCAAGAAGCGAAGAACGGTGGCTGGCTGGAGGAGGCAAGACAGCCAACGAACCGTTGTTGGCACGAGGCCGTCTAAAGGCCTGGGTATCATGATCGGAGGGGGCAAAATCAGACTGGCTTGAGGCAGCAGGGGGCATATCTGAAGTCGATGACCTCGAGGACGATTGAGACGACGACGATAAGGGTGAATTGCTTCTGGCCCAGCCACCGAACGGAGACGGACTTCGACGACTATTGCTTGCGCCCAGCTGTAGCCCGACGTTCATTCGTGCAGACGAGGATGTTATCCTGAATGCTCCACAGGGGGGATAGCAGAGATGTGGCTATAGTCAAGGTTCTGCAGAACGAATCGTCAGTGACAACCGTCGCGTGGCAGTAGCGTGCACGTACATTGAGTAGGCGCAACTTATCTACGCTGCTTCCTTCACTTAGAACGAGCTCATGCGCGCTGTTGGAGGTGGCAGCGAAAAAGAGGCCACATGAAACTGGGTAACGATGGTTGTTGGCAAAGTGCATCAATAATTGGGAGCGGCCTAAAGCGGCCACTGTAACCAGGGACCTATACCCTGCAGCATTTGGCAGTTGTTTACACTTTTAATTATCCCTCCTCCCCGGGTGTCGGATTTCCTAATGCGCCTCTCAAATCTCGATATCCTGTATGAATAAATGCTGGAGTCCTCCTGTAGGCCAATCCTGTTTATAGTAATAGTTTCGGAGCTATCATACTCTAGTTTCATTGTTACCAGAGGGTCGAAAACTTTCCATCAGGTTACTTTTTCTGTGCATGTAGGTATAGGTAGCACTGAGGCTGAAGGAAATTTGACCAAGAAACTGGAGAAAGTTTCAGGAGATTCCAATTTACTACATTTCTCTCTCCCACTGCTGTTATAACACTTCTGAATACGAAAAGCTAAACACGGTCACATGCTCGATTTATACCCAACTTCACGCCACTCAGCACGCGTCGGGGGCATAGGAAACAAATCAATCAACGATCTCAAGTCCGAAT
>Ga0247734_1002733_pt1 | contig 11172 bp, 7 predicted proteins | sample UWRJL103311B2_FD_180933 | JGI IMG/M metagenome (GOLD analysis project Ga0247734, IMG submission 180933) | Plant litter microbial communities from Arlington Agricultural Research Station in Wisconsin, United States - UWRJ-L103-311B-2 | ecosystem: Environmental > Terrestrial > Plant litter >... | reverse complement strand
ATCTCAACCCAAGAATATCTTGAATCCCCCCTTGCTTGAAGCCGCATCAGAAAGGCACCAATAATGAGCCAGATGCTTCATTTATGCATCACAAATCAATATATCCATCGCCTGCTGCCATGCGGTCGTTGTGGTCGTAAAAGGAGTGACGTATTTAAAAATGACCCACGCTCCCACGCTATGCCCGTAACTCCATGCAATCAAATACTAAAATTACCGCTCATCTATACATCATAGTGTAAAAATCAAAGTACACCTATACCGTCAGTACTCTGACCTAATAGGGGATTTCGGGTCACAAACTCAAAGTCAAATATCCTCCAATGGCCAATATGAATGCCATGATTACACCCGTCCCTCCGGGCCCTCTGGTTGCATCATTAGTCTGCAAGCCAATGGAACCTGATTTTGTCTTGCTAGCACCACCAGCAACAGTTTTATCTGCCGCACCTGCCTGAACTATGGTGGTTCGGGTTATTGTTGCAATGTCACCATTTGCACTCGTCGTTGTGAAAATGGCAATTGATGTGAGAGACTGCGGTATTTCTGTAGAGCTCGGAGGTGGAGAAGTAGTAATAGTCGGCGCTGTGATAATGTTAGATTCTCTTTGCGAAGATACAGTAAATGTAGAATTATAAATAACGGGAGAGCCCGCAGGATTTAAGGCAGATGATCCGTCAACTGTGATGTTGAAGTTCGGACCACTCGAAAAAGACGTATTACTAAGAAGTTCTGAACTTGACGCAGTAATAGGTTCTTGTGTTACAACTGGCGCAGGAGGACCGGAAATGTAACTCGGAAAAGTAGCATTCGCCGCTGTCGTGGGCACAGATGTCACAAAAACCCCCAGACTCGTAGTCTTCAAACTCGGTAGGATTGTACAGGTAGGATTCACAAAATCAGATCTCGTATCCGATGGCCCAGAGCTTGAAGCTGGAGACAACGTGGAAGAAACCATCCGACCAGAAGCAACCGAATCAGAGCCAGAGCTACAAACTGGGCTTGGAATATGAGCCGTTGTAGGAAAAGTATTTGATTTTGAGGCACCAAAGCTTGAGTTCGATGAGTTAATAGGCTGGGATATCGCCAAAGAATTCATCGGAGCTGAAGCTATGGAGCTTATCTTCGTTGATACTAACCGATGAGACATCGCGGAAGAAGTCTTGGCATAAGAAGTTCCAGAACCCAAACTTCCCGAACTGGTAATAGAAGTCGAAAGGGGTTTGGAAATGGTAACCTCGGAGTTTACACTCGCGGGATTCGGGGACGCTATGAATGGCGACTGGGAGAAATCCGAAGACCTAGAGCTTATATCCACTGGGAAGGCAATAGGTAGACTGGATACTACACAAAGAGAAAGCAATTCCGTCGAGTGTGATACTCTCGCACCCGAAACATAAGCTCCCCTAAAAAGAGAAGTGTATTCCGAGGTGGCTGAGTCAAAACAAGTCGAATTCGCATAAGGAGCAAGAGTAGGAAATGGAAGAAATGAGGAGGTCGGTCCGAAAATGCTGCGCGCAATCACCCAACGAGTTTCTGTATACATACCTTTGGTAGGAGCTTCACTTGGTGTGGGTACTGAACTGTCCTTCGTCGTAGCGCTGGGTGGAATGTCTTTTGAAGTTTCGACGGGCGGAGGATTAGTGGTCGGACTAGGTGGTGTTGTAGAAGGAGAAGTAGTGGGAGATGCGCTGGGAGCTGTGGTTGGGGCCGTGGTGGGTTGGGTTGTTGAGGATGAAGTCGTAGGATTGGGGGGTGGTTGTGTTTCTGTAGTGATTGTACTTGAAGTAATGGATGTTGTCTCTGTGGTTGTGGCCGTGGCAGTAGTTTGAGTGGTTTCAGTGGTGAGGCCTCCTGGTGGTGCAACAGTTGTTCCATTCGTATTACTGGTTTCCTGCCTCTTCAAAAAGTTGACCAAACTACTCGCAGACTCCTCATTTTGTTCTTCTTCATCAGCCACTACCACTTTGGCCTCATTATAAGCATCAATTTTGTAATTACTGAGATGCTTGCGCATACTATCGTGTAACGACGACGGTTCCCCTCCGGTGCTGGCGATAATTTCTTGGAATTTCTTCTGATCCTCCAGAGTTGGACTTCGTGGCACCCGGATTGGTGAGAGACCAGAGACCAAAGTCACAGCAACGAGGGATACCGTGAATATGGTGAAAATAAAGTGCCGAAGAAACAGCATTTTGTTGCAAGGCTTTCTTTCGGGCGCGGGCGATGTTCGCTTTTCGTCTAGTGCACAGTCGCCAGGAAAGTTACTACGCTTCACAATATTTCGCTCCACGTCTCTAATGTCATCTTCATTAGCAGTGTCCATCATGCTTTCAGACAAAGCTGGGCGAAGGCCAAATGGCCGGTGGGATATGGCAAGGTGGAGGGCTGAGGTGCAGGTTGGCGCAGAGAACCCCCAGATGTATAGATAGCTTGTGCGGTTTTGCGGAGGATCGGTGATTGAACGAGTGACAAATTGAACCAGAAACGAGAGTTGGTGAAGTCAATTGAAAGAAGTGACTTTGCTTCAGGTTTGGAGAGGGCTGAGGAAGGGATTTTGGCTAGGCCGCTATCATGACTAGGTTGTTTGGAAGGTAAGGCGCGCTTGGTCGAGCAATACGAGAAACGGTCGTCATGGCCACACTGGCGACGGCAAGATTTCACCACACCACCCACCAATGCTCTGCTGCCACACGGACTGCGACATGGCGTGTTTTGTAGAAAACCGCAATTGATCAGAAGCAGCAGCAGCAGCAGCAGAAGAAAAAGAAGAATGGAAAAATGTTCAAACTCACCAAATAAATGGATTGATCCAAGGTTCGTTCCCTCTTTCTTGCACTGGGGGTTGTTGGTTGTTTTATCAAGGATTTTCAACAAGGTGGAGGACAAGCAAGCAGCTGCAAGTATGGTGTGGTGCTTTGCGAGGGTAGCTGGTTAAGATATAGTTTCAACTGTATGATCGGCACCAGTACAAGAGGAGGAGAAGGGACGAGTTGAATACGAGATGCAGACCTGCCTACGTCAACAATAATAATAATAGCAATAATAATGGAAGTGGAAATGGAAATGGAAATGGATATACGAAGCAATACTAGTGGCGGACGAGGGAGTAGTAAGTACAGTAAGTAGTATTAGTAGTAAATAGTAGAGGAATGCATGTTGATTCTTTGAGCAAGTTCATACTAACTTAGCTATAAGCTATGCTACTTACAGTACAGTACCGTACCGTAAAGGACAGGAGGAAAGAAAACCGGTATATGAGGTGGATCCTGGTGCTATCCGTCAGTAGATTGAGGAGAGTAGACTCAGTAGAGAGATGGCCAACGCGCTAATCATTCATTCGGTTCCTGCAAGGACATCGGGACATCAGGACATCATCCATCAAGTAGCCAGTCACCATTATTGTAACTGTACTGTACTGCACTGCACTGCACTATGCTCCGTCCTGCGTGCCATCACCACTGCTCATATCTCGTGATGGTGCTCGTACCGTACAAACTAACAGACTGCAAAGCAAACCACAGCAACAGCAACAGTTGCAGTAACAATCAATGAAGCATTGTCGGAATGCTACCGGTAGTGCCAGCTTCTGCTCGACCCCCTCGTCCAGCGTCAACAGCTTGCCAATCGAACTCGTCATCGCCCAATTTTCTACATAGCTATTTCCAAACCTTTTGAACATATATAGTGATAGATATATACAGCTAATACAACCACCTACCTATACAACCATCAATCGCACTTCCAGCTGCCATAATCCTCAATTAAAAATAAAGGTCGAGTTTGTTTCCTGTCAAACACCAAACCTAAAGATCTTTAAAAACGCCACCTGCAATTCTAGGCCATCGATGGCGTAGCGATCCGCATGTCAGTGTCTCAAGTTCCCAGTTGCTGGAAACCTTGAATCTATGAATAGAAACTCAGCAAGGGTCCCTTCCCGTATCCTTCGTAAACACGTACTGTACTGAGCACCGAGCCTCTCGAACCACGACCTTGGCGAACCTCCTCGTCGACAGCTACCTAAAAGGTACGTACTGTGCAATTGAGATGGATTTGATTTCAGGAATAGCTAAAGATGGAATGCGTAGACATCGTCTACAGAGTCCGGCTTGACAATAATGCTAGAGCTGGCCATCACCCCCAGCCTGCTACTACTCTTTCCTTTCCACTCATCGGCTAACTGTCCGTACACCTCTTCATAAAAACCTACCAGATACGGTGATATAAGCACTTTGGAGGACTTGCGATTGAATTCTACTTCATGCTCATTGATTGATGATGAACTGCATTCTGGGCCTCCATGTGATCATAACTGTTTGAACAGGATCAAAAGTCAAACTATACTATACCAGGATACAACCTGCAATTCAATCACTTAACATAGTTCACATAGTTCACATAAAATGTTAAACGTATTTCAAGATCTGATTCGACTTCTATGGAGCTTAGTTGCATTTTCAGATTCAATCCCCGGACCCCCGGAATCCCTTAATACATCCTACAAGAATGGAACTTCCATATCCTTCTCTCCCATCAAGCAAATCAGACAACGAGATGGACTCCAAGAAGATTCTAGCCAAGTCCTCACGACTTAGCCACATATCAAATCTTCCAGATACTTCTCCAAAAAGCCCCGGTGTCCGGAAATATAAGGGGGAATACATGTTCAACTTTTTTTTCTCTTTTTCAACCCTAACAAATGCCCGAGGTTGACCGTAAGTCCCTCCTTCCCACACGCCGAAATGGAAAACGAATTGAATAATGCCATGGGTATCGATCTCTGAAAATCATGAACGACCACATCAAACGCATAAAGAGTTCCCGCGCCGTCCTCTGAACTCCGAGAAATCAAACGAAAAGCTACAGGAAGCACGGGTGCTACATTTCATCATTCATCTTATGATGTATCTTGTGCAGGTCATCTTAAATTACCGTGCAGATTGAGGGATTTGGTCATCAGGAACCAGGTCCGGATTCTCTCGTTTGATGTCCATGCTCTTTCCTCTATTAAGCCTCTCTGTGGAAGCGGGGGGGCTCTTTGCCCTGTCTTTCTCCGCCTCCTCGCGTTTCTCTCTAATCTTTTTGAACCAGCCAAGTGGCCCTTTCTTATCTTCGCTTGGTATAGCAGAGTTGCTGTCGATGGCACTGTTTGGAAGAGCATTGTTTGTTGGAAAATCGGTTCCCAGGGTCAGAGGCTCGCCAGTTGAACTCTTTCTTGGACGTGCTGAACTCCCAATTGAGCTGGAACTTGCTCCAGCTCCAGCATCAGATCCAAAAGCCTTGGGTGGGCTTAATTGATTGTGATCATCACGCTCCTTTCGGCGGGATAGTCTCCATATGTTTTTCGATCGCTTTTCCTTCTGCTCGCTAGCTGCTGCCGCATCATCGGCATGATCAAGATCAGATTGGTCATTGAATGACGAGCGAGAGTGTAGTGAAGATACAGGTGACTCTTTTGGTTTTAGAGTTTGATCCGAAGAATGATGTGTGTCCGCAGGTCGAGATGGTAACTCTATTCCAAGATCATTCCGAGGAGTTTCATAGTTAGGCGCAGTAGTCGTATGATCAGACAGTGCTGGGCTCGACAGAATTGTCTCCAGTGGCCGGTTTTCTACAATATCATGCACGTCACCAGTAGGATGAAGTCCGGGTGACACTGAATCGGAACGGCTTTGGTGGAGGGAATGTGTTGAGCTCTGCGCACTTGGGTTTGAACTAGATGGAATTCTCTTTTTTCTTAGTTTGTTTGGCTTCCGTTCGCTTTCCACGGTTGGAGATCTTTGAAAGAAGCTGGAAACGTTCCGCTCTTTTGAAGGTGTCACGATTTCAGGATGCTTCTCTGAGTCTCCCAGCAACCTATCCTGGCTAGTGACTGTCGATGGGCCGTGAGATGATGATGCCAAACTTGGGGGACTAAGTAGTGAAGGGGGAAATGTAGATGAGGTAGGCGAGGCCCTGCGACCCATTGCAGCATTATGATCGGCCGGTGAAAGCCCCCTAGGTGCAACCGTTGACTGTGATGATAAATTGCCGATTGCTCCAACTGGTGATGGCGAACCGGAGTGTTTCTGCATTCTACCCTGAGCAATATTGGGAGATATTTTGGAAGGAACAGTATTGCTTCGATGCATTCCACCACTTGCCGTTTGAGAACCATATGTTGGGGTTGCTGGGCTTGGGGCTCCATTGGATTGTCGAGAATGTCTAGAGGACACTGATACATTTCTCCGCACTCCACCAAATTTTCTCACACTATCTGCCCCTGCGCTCGCATTCGAGGCGGATCTCCCAATGGTGTTACTATTTCTGGAAGGTGTTGTTGGGGTGCCTGCTCCACTTTGAACTTCATTTACAGTCTTCTCGTCTGCTTCTGTTCCCCTCATGCCTATTAAGAAATGGTCTTGGTTCTCAATCAGAAATATTAACACGTCTTGACTTAATCGATACTCAGGTGGCGACATATCATGCATTGGGTGTGAGAGCATTCCTGGTTGGAAAATTGCTGCTAGGTTTTGTGATGTCATGCGATTCTCGTCCGACTTAGATGCAAATACCGCTAAAAGGTCGAGAATATAGAGAAGCAATTGTCGATTGAGTGGCGGCAATTCTGTTATTAAGTGCTGGTAGGTAACGATAGCCGTATCAACGTCAAATCCCGAGTCGAGTTGAGTACCTTCATTGTCCCCAACAGCTTCCCTTGTATGTCCACGAAGCGGCGCTCGAAATCTATCATATAGATCCAACGGAACGATGGGTTCGGGAAGCTGGTTAAGATACCTCCGCAAAACATTTGCTGCATCGTGGACTGTATAACCAGCCCAGTCTAACCCCTTCCCATAGCGATCAGGCGAGTCAAAAATGGCAGCAAGCTCCTTAATACGCTTCGCTGATCCACTCAAACGGAAAATACCTTCTACATTAGTAGCTACATGTGTGTTAGTCGCAACATGTCTCAAAGCGGCAGCATACCACTTACCTTTCTCTTTTAGGTATACACCGCATTTAGCCACAACAATTGGAACATAGCCGTATATGTAGCTTTTCCCGTTCGCATCAACTAGTGATATGGCTACATTCGCATATGTGATGCTTGTTCGAAGTGGGATACCAAATATACCTGATGGTGGAACTATAATCGCACAACGTTTAGCTTCTAGTTTTGTAGATATTAAATGAGAACAACTTTGTAACAAGTGGGAGATGTAAAGTTTCTTTTTGGGGATGCGGGTTTCTTCTGCAAAACATGGTGCTTCGCTTATGCTTCTCAAAATTCCACTTCCAGGTCCTGCAGACTGGGCTGGATCATAAGAGCTAGATGTTGGACAGGGCAAGCTACTACTTGCCCGAACCCTGCTATTTGACAACTTCCGCGCAAAAGGAGTCTCGGCTTGGAATACCTGAGATTCAGAGTCTCCGCTACTTGTCTTTTCTAGGTATGATGGCCCTTGACCAGTGTCTGGTATGCCATCTAAGGTGGGTGAACTATCATCCATGGGGCTTTCGTGAAAGACAGACTCATAGTTGCGAAGAATTCTGGAAGCCGAGAGCTGAGAAGATCGCGCAACAGGAGAGAGGTAATTACCAGGTGCTTCTTGACTCTTCGCTGGCGGTCTGAACCCTTTCCACCACGATTTCAAACTCTGTTTTGTTGGAGGAGATGTTGCGGGGACAGGAGCAGGTTGAGGTTGCGCGTAAGGCTGTTGTGAGGAGGAAGGTGTTGGGATTTCAGTCCCCATTGTGAGCTTATAGGAGCAGGTCTGCTCTCTGCCGAAATAAAGGATCCGAGTGTTTGTAACTAGAGGTCCTTGGTTAATAAATAAATTGCCAAAGCAAGACTGGATCGTGGATGTATATACCCTATTCTTGGGATTGGCGATCGCGTTGACTTCAGTAGGTAAAGAGTAGTCAAACAGCTGGTATTGTGGCTTTGAAAACAGGAAGATGCCTGGAGGCAAGCAGGATGATCTGAGATTGTCAGGATGCGGATATCCAGGTATGGTCGCTGGGGGCGCAGCGCTTCAACGCGACCAGTGGAGAGCAATGGAGGAGGTTCGTGGTGATAGGGCGCGGGATATGATGTAAGGCAGAACTCCTGACCGAATAGATTGAATGTAGTGGTGTACCTGTTGCTGGTATGAAATTCGCCAGTGCCAGTGCGCGCGACGAGGTGCAAGATGGCTATTGCCAGTGAGTGGAGTTTGTGTTGCTGGTGTCTAATTTGGTGCTGGCGCTTGAGTTCTTGAGTTGGACCAAGGTTCGCCTTCCTTACAACTAGTCTGGATTCGGCCTTAGGCCAAGACGAGGTCTTTTGACCTCAAGCTTCAGGGCAATCTGATGACGAGTTGATCCCAGCGGATGAATAGATGTTGGCACAACAACACCAGAAAAAGAGATGGGAGAAGAATCTATAACGTGTGTAGGTGTGATGCCGCGCCAAAAGCGATAATGTCTTTTGATGGCTGTCTAGAAGCTGTATGAATGCTCATTCCTCTGGACGAAGCGACGTAAATAGCTCTACCAAGCCAAGCATGCTTGTACTGTGCCTGGCATACGTAGTAGGAACTTGGAACTGCATCCAACAGACAGTTACGTTAAATAACGTGAGAGACCTTGAAGAATCACCAGGGTCCAAGCATGAAAAATATAATATTAAGATATCATAGCCGTATATTAATCACAATCTGTGATGAAGCTTGCTTGAGTAACGGTATAAAATATATATATATATGATAAAAATAAGTTTGTCGATATTGTAGTTCTATTACAGCACCAGTAGTGCTCAAGCCAAAATGGTATGCTGGGTCCACTTTTAAATTGATCAGTTTGACCTCATCAAGACCGAGTTAGGGACCGTCACTTTTTCACAATCCACGCAGCAACTCTAACGCCCTACAATACATTTCCTGCTACACTTTGATATCTGGAAGCCTATATACCTTCAATCCCCCTATTCTCCATCACTACAAAACCCCAAGTCATCAACATGGAAGGGTTGGTTACCAGACAATAACGAAGTTTGAACGGCTGTGCTAACATGTTGACAGACTCACAGCATCGGAGCAAAGAGAATTCCAATCTCGTATGGAGCGCAAGCAGATGAAGGAATTCATGGGCGTAAGTAATTTACTTCAAGTCGCGGAGCTAGCTCTTGCCAATTAGCAAGGCAAACAAAGCACGATGTTGCACAAATCCCCCAGCGAGCCACGAAGTAGAATTGAAGCCAGGCCGTCAGAACTGCTTACGGCATTGTGATGGCTAGGATGCGGGTATGCTTTGGAACTATACGGCAGATACAATATGCTTGGTGGCTCATTTTTACTTCTCCCGCGCAAAGTTCAACGCAAAGTTCAACGCTCGATGCTAACCCTTCTCCTCGCAGATGTTCTCCAACCTCGTCACCCACTGCTTTGACTCCTGCATCGACAACTTCACCACCAAATCGCTGGTGCAGCGCGAAACCGATTGCGTTAGCCGATGTGTACAAAAATTTATGGCGGGCAGCGAGAGGATCGGGCAAAGATTCCAAGAGCAACAGGCACAGATGATGAACCAGCCTCCCCCGGGACGATAGAGAAGCCTCAGATGAGCATGGTGGTCTAGATATAACTTTGGGAAAGCGGCAGATGTACGATAGGCGCGAATACCGGACGGGGATGTAAAGACAAAAAATTCTTGTACGGCGTTGAGTTGAAAGATGTCAACTACACCAGGCCATAGTGTTTAGAATGTAGGATGAGGAATGAGACCATATTCAGCTCCTTCAACGATTAAAGCCTGTTTAGCTATGACATATCACCAATGTGGGTACTGGTGAAGAGAACAAGGGACAGGCAGCTCGGGGTGAAATCGACGTCGACAGTTGACTCCCCCCATCTTACGCGAATATCATGCTCTCAGCTCACAAAACCAAAGGAGTGTGTCCTCCAGCATCCGTGCTTAGCCACTAATGATAAAGGAGCCTACAAGTACAACATACCCCATCACATGGGTTAGCAAATCCATTGCCTTGTACCTGTACCCAGTTCTCCGATAGAAGCGCTGCAACTCAAGGAAGTCCCGAGAAGCAGCTGCATCAAGTTTGGGATTATCCATGCGATTGCTTTAGTACTTTCCATGCCGGTGTGTGGACCTGGGTTTTTGGAACAAAATTACTATTCAAAGTGCAAGTGTACAACCTGATGTAGCGTTTTGAATTCATTTTGTAGCTTTTTATAACTTTATCTGTTCAACCTTCACGGCTCGTACCATTCATTATCTGCCGCTTTACGTCTCCCTTCCCTTGTCTTTCTTTCTTTTTTGGGGGTGGGCGGAGGGGGCCAAAACCCTTTCGGAAAGCTTTAGTATTGTTTAATGCCACCGGTAGCTTGTCCTACCTTACTATCACAGCTATGATATCTCCAGAGGCAGCTTTCAATAAAGGGCGTAATATTGCACGAATAGACTGCGATCTGAAGTGCAGGATTTTCATTACTGATTGCAGTATTTATCCAAGGGAAAGCAGATTGAAATATCAGCTTCGGGTTTGAAATGTCATTCATCGTCCAGCCTTAGTACTTGGGTTGTGTTGCAAAGGAGAAAGTGGCAACATACATATATGCAAGTTCGCATGCGGGAAGCTCACACCACATTGCGTGAAGCCTGGTAAACGTCAAAATCATACGTAACACCCCTTAGCAAAAAGGCAACATGCAACATGTGGGTGCATGCAGGAAGCTCACACCACGTTCTGAAGCCTCGTTGTATAAAATATAAATAGAAAGAGACCACACGCCCCAGCACCTTTGGTTTCGTTATGCTCCAAAATCGTTACCCCTCTTGCTTCAAAGCAATATCTATATACTTGAGAAGAAACCAAATTCCATAATATATATATAAACAGAGGGGATTCAACTCGCGCTGAAGACTCTACAATTTCGATCGTCCCCATACTCGATTGTTGTTATCTGCGTATACCAACCCACGCACCATGACCAGCGCGCGCATCCTCTGTGTCGACCGCATGCACGACGGTCGCAGCCTCTTCGCGCAAGCGTATCTCGAGCTGCTGCGCATCTGGCTCGCCGACACCACGGAGTCGCGCAGCTGGGTGTACCAGGAAAGCTCGTCGGCGGGGCTGATGCTGGAGAGCAGCTTCAGCAGCAAGCACGCGCACAGCTTCCCGCACCACGACAG
>Ga0247734_1002732_pt1 | contig 11176 bp, 6 predicted proteins | sample UWRJL103311B2_FD_180933 | JGI IMG/M metagenome (GOLD analysis project Ga0247734, IMG submission 180933) | Plant litter microbial communities from Arlington Agricultural Research Station in Wisconsin, United States - UWRJ-L103-311B-2 | ecosystem: Environmental > Terrestrial > Plant litter >... | reverse complement strand
GATTGTTTACTTAGTAACGACTTCAATTCTATTTGAAGACCCCGAATTCTAGTTAACTACTTCTCCCTCAATACCAACCCGACAACCCTTTAGCCCTACTAGGTAGGATATTAGGATCGTTACACATATATACAAACACCCTAAAATCACATTTTCAAAAGCGTTGGATTATGTTCAGAGTTACATAAACCTTATGTTTCAATGAGATGTAGGACCTATAGTTTCCCCGAGCTCATTTTTACTAAACAGATTGTTAAAAAAACTTCAAGGCGCAGATTAAGAGTATATCGATAATAGGTATCTAAAATTTCGTTTTAAACCACAAGTGTTAAGGGTAGATGTATATCATGCTTATCTGTAACAATCTTTAGTCGCCACGAACCAGCCTATGAAATGATGTAAAGAGGGTCACGCAGAAGTAGGTGCTCCTGTGTTTGCATCCTTCGCAACTATCAGCACAATGCTCCCGGAAAGTACTTAGAAATGACTTGCTGATAGGTTTTGAGACCTCTTTGGAATGGCAGAAAACTGCGAATTGTAAAGCTTAAAAGACCGTATTCTTCTTTCAGTCAACGGGTGCTTGCTTGTGTCCACATCTGGCAGAAAAGACCGCAGCATATAGAGTGTTGCTGACCTGTGATTGTAGAAGGCAGATTTGAAGACAATATGCTGGAAGGGATATCTGGAGGCTAACCCGTGATAGATTGATGTCTTTTGTGTCTAAAAAGTGCAGATGAGATGAGCGGGCGAGAGACATAAACAGGACTTAGTTTTCTGGTGTGTTGGTAAATCGTTTGCATATGAGAATGCACCTGGCGGAGATCATCGCAGTCTGAAATGTATGTGCATTAATGCACAAAGATTCGCAGGAAAATGTCGCAAGGAGTAAATTGTCATCCTCTTTATTAGTAACAACCGACTGGGATAGTATGGGCAGCGCTTTAGGAATTTCCTTTGCCACAGCATGTCAAAATTGAAACTTAGAAAGTTGATTACAGTCGAAGCAGAGGAGCTTGACATAATCTTTGCACATCTTCGTTGCAGTAGCCAACACCATATGTTGGACTTTCCTCCTCTTCTTATATAATAGTCCCACGTCGTTTGGTACCAGTCAGGTATCTCTTCCAGAAGGAAGACGCTAAAAGCTTATTAAACTAGCCTGTTTGTATCACACTGGCAATCAATCTAATCTCTCTATGTTCTCTGGCTAGCTAAATGAAGAGATCGCTCTTAAATCTGTCCTGTATATATTATAGGCGGCAGTGAGTCGGGTAAGGGCCTTTGGTGGCAGCATCTGGTATATGCTTTGCTGTTTGGCCCAATTTCCAACCAAGAAAGTGAGGATTGAAATATAATACTTCCATGTAACCCGAGTGGCTAAGCTTGAGCTGAACAGGACCCAATTCTCTATATCCTTGTAATAATGCCGTAGGGCCGAAGTTCGCCAGTGTATTTGCACTTGGAAGGGTTGGGTGTGAGGCTCTCTACCATCGGTTGATTTGAAAAGGGAGTTTCGGAGCCAGGGAAGCCTTCTATAATTGGACTAGCTCAGTGGGAACGAAGGGGTATATTCATAGGCCTCCTGTTGATGTAATTAGGGATCATAGATTATTCTTGTATCAATTGGAATACCTGTTCCTAGGGTTATACTTCGTTGTTACTAACAATCCTCACATTGGGCGTATTTATAGTAACAACTAAACACTCGTTGAATTGGGAGCAAGTTCCACTAGTAATGCCAGATATGAAGTTGTGTTAAATATCAGCGTCGCAATTAATACGAGAACGTTTTTATAGGGTAGCGTTAAGATTACACTAGTTTGCTGAGAAGTGCTGCTGTTGGGGAGCAATAAGACCTTTATCTAAGATATTAAATCTTATCAAGTTGTTCAAAATTGGTTAAGTCCTAGTATGAGCTGTGTAGAAGGCCCCTTGCTCATACGCAGTGTGCTATGCGAGGTCATGACTAGATTTCTTTGATTTCTATAATTTGACCCAAACTGACCTACGGTTGGACTGTTGCTATTCAGTTTCTTATATTGCGCATTTACAAAAGACCAGGTCCATGTCAGAAGAACACATATTCCTAATCATTGTGTACCATTTCTCAAGGTAAGCTTATGCGCAATAGTCAGGCTAATCTTAGACAGAAATATGACTTTGAATGTATTTGTTAAAATATTACTACAACTCCGGAAATGGTATATTAATATTAACTTTTCATATGTTATTAGTATAATCATTTTCTTAGTGTCTCTGAGAGTTAACGAAATTATTGCTTTATTATTAATCTTACTATGTAGTTATAGCTGTTATTTATGTTATATATCCTTTATAGCCGTTGTTATATATGTCACGACCTAGTAAAGGTGCCCGCTTTTGGGAAGGCACCCATGTAACGATCCTAATATCCTACCTAGTAGGGCTAAAGGGCTGTCGGGTTGGTATTGTGGGAGAAGTAGTTAACTAGAATTCGGGGTCTTCAAATAGAATTGAAGTTGTTACTAAGTGAACAATCTATATTGCTAACTATAAGGTTTTGAGCACAAATCTCCTATCTAATAAAACTATTCTACTTATATAGGACCTTCCATGCCAAGGCGAGATCCTGGGGTCCCGGGGTCCCTTTTCTCTTTGAGATCCCAGGATCCTGGGGTCTATTATATAACTACACCTACCCCCAGAACCGGGGTCAGGTTAGCCGTCTGGTTTATTACTCTATATATCATTTCGTAAGTTCCAGCCTTAGGTTTCTAGAACACTTGTTCTAGAACTGATTCTCTTCTAGAAGCTTTCTTCTAGGAGTAGTTTTCTTCTTGATACACTTCTTCCCGAAGCCACGTGCTTCTAAAGCCCCAGGGTTTCTGGAAGCCCTTGGCATCTAGAACCAGGTCGTGACAACCCACTAGGGGTGCACCCACAGAATAGAGGGCACTTACAAATAAAAGGCACTTATCAAGGATAGGCACCTACTAGAAGAAGAACACCTACTTATAATAACTATTATAATAGGAAATAGAGTATTAGTTATAACGATTAGATAGTAACCGGAATCAGGTGGCTCTTAGCAATAGTCGGTTCTAGCTTAAGATTAGAATTATTATTATACAATAGATCTTATAAGATTCCTAGATCCTGGACCTAAGGATCTAGTTAGGATCTAAACTCTAGAGATATATATAAATAGATAGTTTTGTTAAATACGAGCTTTATATTTAAACCCTTATAATTAAGTAATATAAACTGTTTACTTAGTAATAACTTTAATTCTATTTGAAGATCCAGAATTCTAGTTAACTACTTCTTCTGCAATACCAACCCGACAACTCTTTAGCCCTACTAGGTAGGATATTAGGATTGTTATAATATATTTAAAGATATTATAATCTAAGTAAAAGTCAAAACTAAATTAAAATTTAACACTTTAAGCACATGAATTATACTCTTCTTGGATTCCGTTCTTATTGGTATTATAGGTTACTTTCTTCTTTATAGTATACTTTATATTGTTCGTATAATTGTTCATTTTGAATCGTGGGGTCACGTGTGTCACATCTCACATGATTTTATACATCTTTCGGGGATTTTATATTAACACTGCCCTATATATAGAACTTTTATATAACTATCAATATACTAATATGAGTATAAGTGCGGCAGGCCCCAATTATTGAATTGATCTACTATAAGTCGCCCCACCGTACCTCTAACCCCCTTTCCTCCTTTAATTTAAGTGTCCCTTAGGTTTAAAGTTAATATATAAGCCCTTTCTTCGATTTTACTTTTGGTTCAGATTAAATATTATGTTAGGGCTTAAGTTATCTTCTAAGTGTAAAGATAGATCCACTAGGAATTTAACTTTGAGTTTAAAGTTTCCTCATCTTAGATTTAAACATGGGGTCTAAATCTAAGACAAGAGAAGCTTAAATATAAGGTTCAAACCTTTAAAAAAGTAAACTTTAAAATTAAGTTATAACCACTGCACTTTTAAATGTTAACTTAAGAATCGTTACACCAAAGATACGCCCCTTGATCGGTTCCCACGACCCTACAAGACGACCTCTAATCAAATTGCAATCGCTAAGGCAGTATTATAACACTTTATGACACCGGGCATATCAGTCACTGGAATCTAGAAGGCAAAAGGTTTTAAACTTTAGGGTTTAGATCGCAAAGATGTTATTAACTATCCAGACTTCTCATGTGGTATAAGTCGAAGGACGACTTTTGGCTTCTGCCAATTAAGATAGATCTTCTGATCGCGCTCCCACACCAGTTTATGATTAATAAGTTCTAAATCAAAGTTCCATAGCAGTTTTGTCAGCGCTAATTTCATTTCCATCCATGCGAGACTAGGCAACTTTTGTTAGTTTGCTATTTAACTAAATTGTGCAACCGTACTCACTTCCGGCCCATACAGGCCCGCGGGCCTAGAAGAAAAGGTTGGCTCTGCTCACGAAGATCTCCTGTGGATGGTCCTATCCAGCGTTCAGGTTTGAAGGAAAATGCATCCTTGAAATTGACTTCAGAATGAGTCAACGCCCAGGCAGGCGCAGAGATATATGTCTTTTGAGTTGTCAGCGCCCTTATCTTTGAAAGTAAAACAGGGTAGGGGCAGGCATTATACGTTATCTGGAACATGCATGTCACCGACCATAGCCCCACCCTTTGGAGCCAGACGTGGAGGGCCCATTGGTGCCGGAGGGAAGAGCCGCAGGCCTTCTTCGATCACTGCATGAAGATATGGTAGTTTCTGTGCTTTAAGATAGGTGATTTCGCCCGCATCTTGGAAACTACTTCGAATCTCGTTGACGAGCTTTTCATAAGGTTCGGGATTTCTGGTCAAGCAGTAGCAAACTCCTGATAAGCCTGTGTTAAGTGTATCACTGCCAGCTAGTCTGTTGTATTGTCAGCCATGAAGTGAATGGTCCGAATTAGGACCTGGGATATTACACTAATGATGCCGCATGTGCAGTCATCTCTTCTTCTGCAACGGTATCGAGGACATTTTCCCGGTTTAAGCAGGATATGAAATCTTTTCGGTCTGTCTTAGATTGCAATCTCCTATTTAAATAGTCTTAGTTCAATATATGCGTGATAGGGAAGACAGGGCCTTACTTATGAACTTTGGTTCTTGCATAGGCAAAATGTTTCGCTCCTCTCTGACGAATGCTGGTGGGGAGAAAGTAATGGTAAGTCTTTTCAAGCAGTGGAAAGCTCCGAATTGACCACGCAACGGACAAAGCTTTTGAGATACCATGAATTGTCTGAATCCACTCATTGAACTTTCCTGTCAAACGAGAGTTTGTCATTCACTTGCTACCATAGATTAGATAAGCTGCGAGGGATATTACCTTCGGACAATGAATCAAAGCTTTCTCCAAATGAAAGGTCACCGATAACGTCGAACGTAAAAAAGTTAAACCACGGAATTATATCAAAAGGTCCGTCTTGGGCCTGTTGCCTGAGCTGGGCTATCAACTTATCAACATGCTCATGTATAAAAGCCTCTTGATCCGCCAATGCTCTGTCGGAGAAAGCATGAGAGAGTAATCGTCTCATTCTAGCATGCTGTCCAATATCTATGGTAGTCAAAACACTTTGACTTTGACCTAGCGGGCTTGAATACATCCTCGGATCTTTGAGAAAGGTCTGGGCACTTGCGTGATGGCCATAAATGTCTTTAAGAGCGCTAGGATGGGTAGAGGAGAGCTCATTAGGCCCAATTCGGATAATTTGCCCTAGAACCCTGTTCAATAATAAACTTATAGGAACATAAGTATAGAAGGTCAATTCACCGTATTTCTTGTGTAAATTGTCTACCTTCAGATGAAAATTGCCCGAAGTCACCAGTCTAAATTTGTAAAGCTAGTTCGAACGAATTAGTAGGGGGCACTATTAATCAAAATTGACCGTTTAAAATGATACCCATGTGATCGCAGCCAGTCGTGGTCCTGGAACCTTGGCTAACGGGTGGAGATAAAGCTGGTAGAGGACTCGACACGTGCAATAGAGAGCTATCTATTATTAAAAGAGCTTGTATCAGTAAAGTTTGTGAGTACAATATTAGGGATTCACCCGAGAGACTGACTGCCCCAACTAAAGTGAACAAGCCCGTAGATACGGGGACGTTGATTGGATTGACACCTAAGAAAAACTTTAAGGCCATCGTAAGTTCAAAACAGCTGTAAACGAAGATGAGTTAGATTATAATAATCATGAACATTTACTAGCTCACGGATCTTCATTCACAGAGGTGCCCTATTTATCATGAGATAAACTATACAGATGATGCACAATATAATTAGCCTATTAGCTATTGATACGCGAATAACCATTTATTCTACTGCGTATCGCGACATTTTGACCGGGTGTTAGGACATGGATCTGTGATACCTCCGTAGCGTTGCCGCAAGAGACTTGTAGTACAAGAGCGGCGCCGCGAGACTTAGCGTCACCGCGAGATTCTCCGCAGCATTGCATTGCCGCAAGTCTCTACTAATGTTAGGTTTGCTTCGTCTTACACGAGCGTCTGCAAGATAGCTTACGTACGGAAGTAATACGCACGTATGGAAGTAATAAATGGTCAAGTTTTTAGGTTTGTCGAGGTAGAGTATAATGCTCTAATGGCATATAAGTAGCTGATTTCATCACGTGAAGTGTTTCAGCATGGTGGAGACGATGTGGACCAATTAGTTAAAAGTGATATTCGTTCTCGGTGCCACGTTGCGAGCCTGCTCTGGAATTCAAAGAACAGATTCTCTCTACAGATTGATACCTTGATTCTTTAGCTTTGATGATGTAACCACAAAATTGTACGTCTACAGTCTGAATACACAATTATTTTCTGGGGTTTCATGCGCGTAGATTCTATATGTAATATACAGCTTCTGCATAGATTTGGAACAAACTTTAGGAATTCGTGTGTCATGTCATTGACTAACAGTCAGCGGTTGGCCTTCTACATCACCAACATACCAGAAATGAAATCAAATTTCCTTCTCTTTCAATCGGACCATCAACGGCTTCAGCTCATAAATGAGAAACGCAGGCTGGTCCGTCCAACTGTCGTCAAACGCATCCACAGGCTCCATATCAAAGCAGAATGCCATTTTAGCCAGGACAACGCGCGCTTCAGCCATGAATACCCTAAAGCAAATTTCATCATATCAGTACATGAAGCTCTTTCAAGGTTTACATTGGCCTATGAGTAAGGCTGCAAATTATAAGGGATATAGTGATAGGAGATAGGAGTAATATACTTGCTACCAATGCAATTTCGAGGACCAGCCGAGAAAGGTCGCCATGCTTCTTTGTTATCGCTCGCAAATCGGGAATCATACCACGGATCTGTCTCTGGTAACCAGCGCTGAGGATGAAAACTGTTTGGTTCAACCCAGTTCAAGGGAGAGGTCTGAATGGCGTGAAGAGGAACCCCAATTATAGTCTAAAGGCAAAGATTAGAATGCATGGATATGATTCAAATGAGTCCAGGAATAGTAACTTACGTCTCCCGGAATCCATTGGTCACCAACCATCAGTCCGTCTTTACCAAGCAAACGTGGAAGCTGAGAGGGAGTCGCGTGATGAACTCGTAACGTCTCATCAATGACTGCATCTAGGAAAGGGAGGTCCTTGGTCGAAAGAATCGTAATCTCGTTCTCCGACTGAAAGCGCGCACGAATTTCATCTTTGAGTCGCTGCATTGTCTCTGGATTTCGTAACAAGAAATAAGTTGCGGCGGTGAGTGCCACTGTAGGCAATCCCGAGCCTGCCAATGCAATAGCTCCCATATTAGTAACGAGCTCGCTTCTTGTGATGCAGTCTTTTTTCCCATTGTCAAGGTTATCAATCACCGGCGTCACAAAATCAGATCTTCCGGTGCCTAGATGTCCCATTGCGACACGTCGGTCGATCCAGCTTGCCATCATGTTCCAGGTTTTTGCCCTTGCTTTTGCAGTGAGCCTCAATGCGACCCATCCCGCCATCATATCCCAAGGATAGAAACGACTTAAACTTGTTCGAAGAGATCCAAACTTGGCGCCGCGAGCAAAGGCGCGTATGAGATCGTGTTCTTGATCACTTTCTAATGTACATAGACTCTCCCCAAAGGCGAGCTCCCCAACAATATCCAAAGCTAGATACCCATACAACTTGGAAATATCTAGTTGGTTTTGTTTGAGAGCGATTTCTCGTCGCAATCTCTTCACAAAATCACTCACGTAATTCTCAATCACGGGTGTTTGCTCCTTAAGCGCCTTCTCTGAGAAGGCATTAGAAAGAAGGCGGCGAAGGCGGGCATGAGTATCTCCGCCAGCTGTAAAGAGAGAATGTGCATCGTTGAGTGGTGGTGTCAGACTATATGGATCTTTGGGAGGCAAAGGACGAGCTTGGTAGATCTCCTTCCACGCCATGGGATTAATCGTGGTTAGTTCGTTGGGCGCAATTCGTACAAATGGCCCGTATTCTTCGTGCAGCTCCTTAAGATAAATATGTAATTTACCCTTAAAATGGTTCCGAATGACGGGTACACGGGAGAATGCTAGGATTTTCGGACCTGGGAACTTCGACAACGGATGAAAATAGAGGTTAAATATAACGTGTGCGAAGTAGTACTATGTTTGTTAGAGAAAATACCGTCGCAACGGATAGTAGAGCAAGAAGTTACCAAGATGTAACTAGAAACCATAAGTGCAATCGCTTGCCTCCCCGTAGGCCATGCTTCAAACTGGAGGTGAGGTATCGTACCCATCCTTCATAAAAGGCTATTGAGCTACTCAATAGAGGAATTTAATAGACCGGAATTGAAGTCTCAAGTATCTCAATCAAGACACCGAGCTTTAGAAACAGGAGGAGATAAAAAAGTATTTAGTTGAGGTACTGAATCCTGGGGGTGGGGGCTTGCTTAGTGCTGTAAGAGTCCAGTCAATCAATTGGCCATGCCGGAAGGCGTGCACTGGAATCTCCGATAGTTTTGTGTTACCGTCAGAACCACGTAATTCGTAAGAGCGGGTGTCGGATGTGAACAACGCAACAGGTTAGCTGTAACTAAATCAATAATACCTACGCGTACTCACACAGTAAGCCGGATAGGGAAATCACATGAATATTGACAAAATCCATCCCCCCCTGTAGCCGACTAGCGGCATGCATAGGTAGGTACTAGGTAGGTATGCATGTTTATCCTGTCCTCTGACGTAGTAAGAAAGTGATGCGGGTATGTATACAAGAGAAACCACAAAGCGTTAGAAAGGTAGGGGTCAATTGTGTGGTAAAGTGGTATTGTGGTTGATTAGAGATGGAGGTCTAAACTGCCCCAACGGCACTATTACAAGTAGCTAGAGTAGAGGTGTGCATCTAATGGATATGGGTGTGCATCTAGTGCCTTCGCACAAGTCGTCTCGGATATTCGGATAGCGTATTCGATGGGCCGTGCCGCCGCAGTCGACTTGTTGCACAGCACATAGGTTAGGCTAAGGTCATATAGTACACATCCTCATGTAAATTGAAGGCTTGATTTCCTGCAGTTTTTGCCACTCCACTACTTGCCTCGCGGTGGACAAAATAACTGGGACTTATTAGGTAGTGCATGGAACAAAAAAGTGTCCCAGTTGTTTTGTTCACCGCGAGCCTGCTCTCTTGCCGCTGGCGGCAGGAAGGGGATCATTACCCACAGAGGACTAAGTAACTTTGGACAGGCGGATTTTCGTTATGTTTTGCCTATTTACATATTGATACATTTAAATGAAACTCATTGAACCTGGAAGGGTTTTAGGAGTAGCATCCTACTGAGAAAAAGCATAAATAACTTTGAAACATGCACAAACATATAAGGAGAGCTTCCGACAGCAAAATCGTGTAGCTCAATTACAGGCGTCAACCACTCACCAGACTAAGTCCAATGTATGTATTGACAGTGTGAACAAAAACATTTCTTAACTCCTACTGATCATAAAACAGTATTTGAATCGTAAAGGGGTATCAAAATGACACAACTCTACGATGTTATCATTGCCGGAGGAGGCCCTGTTGGGCTCTTTCTGGCCTGCGAGTTGGGATTACGAGGCATCTCTGTGCTTGTTCTGGAGCGCGATCCCAAGCCTGAGAAGCCCTCAGCCTGGAAGATTGATCCACTAGGTCGACGAGGCCTAATCACTATAGCACTGGAGCATCTTAACCGGCGTGGGCTGCTAACTAAATTCTTCGACCCCTTCAAACGTCCATCATACTTTCCCAAAATGCCTGGAAAAGCGTTCGGCGGTCATTTTGCTGGTATGGTACTCAACGCCAACCAGTTCGACAAGACCCGCTGGCCATACCGCCTGCCTGGGCCAGCTATACAACCCGGCCCTACAAGCATAGAGACCTGCGAGCAAGTTTTTGCCGAACGTGCTGAGCAGTTGGGTGCCAAAATCCTGCGAGGTACTGCGGTAACAACAATTGTCTCACAAGATGATAATAGTGTCACAGTGACGGCCGAAAATGGGGAAAGCAAGGAAAAGCAAGACTTTCGTGGCAAGTGGCTGGTTGGAGCTGATGGCGGACGAAGCGTGATTCGCAAAGCCGCAGAATTTAATTTTGTAGGAACAGAGGCCAGAATCACTGGGTTTGCAGTCTCGTGTGAGTGGGAACCGAAGGCGCTGCTGCCGATGGGGTTTCATCTATCGAAAACCGGCATGTATGTTGGCGCAGAGCCGAATATGCTGTATCTTATTGCTTTTGACCAGGAGGACTGGGATCGCGAACGGGAGATCACGCTCGAGCACCTTCAAAAGGTCTTGACCAACATCACCGGCAACCCAGAAATCAAGATGACCAAAATCCACCTGGCTACCTCATTTACAGATCGCTCCAAGCAAGTGACAGAATATCGCCGCGGGCGCATCCTCCTAGCCGGCGATGCTGCGCATATCCATTCGCCTCTTGGTTTCCAGGGCTTGAACGTTGGCATGTCCGATGCCATGAACCTCGGATGGAAGTTATCCCACACGATACAGCAAGAAGCCAAACTTGACGGCGCGCCTGTTGACCTCATCTTGCTCGACTCGTACCGGACTGAACAACATCCCATTGCGGCCTGGGTGCTCGACTGGACGCGGGCGCAGGTCATGACTTTGCAACCCGATATGTACGGCAATGCAATCCAAGCGCTAGTTAAAGAGCTCATCGAGACTGA
>Ga0247734_1002731_pt1 | contig 11177 bp, 6 predicted proteins | sample UWRJL103311B2_FD_180933 | JGI IMG/M metagenome (GOLD analysis project Ga0247734, IMG submission 180933) | Plant litter microbial communities from Arlington Agricultural Research Station in Wisconsin, United States - UWRJ-L103-311B-2 | ecosystem: Environmental > Terrestrial > Plant litter >... | reverse complement strand
GTTTCCTCGTCGGGATCATTGCCCAGCCGAACTGGCAGTCCAAAGACGACTTCATGAAGCTCGGCGAGCCGAATCTGTTCTTTGGTGTCGCCGCCGGCAACATGGACTCCATGATCAACCGCTACACCGCGGACAAGAAAATCCGTTCCGATGACGCCTATACCCCCGGCGGCATGGCCGGCAAACGTCCGGACCGCGCGAGCCTGGTTTACAGCCAGCGCTGCAAAGAAGCCTACAAACATGTGCCGATCGTCCTGGGTGGTATCGAAGCCTCGTTGCGCCGCATCGCGCATTACGACTATTGGCAGGACAAGGTTCGCAACTCGATTCTGATCGACGCCGCTGCCGACATTCTGTTGTACGGAAACGCCGAGCGCGCGATCGTCGAGGTGGCCCAGCGCTTGTCCTATGGCCACAAGATCGAAGACATCACCGATGTGCGCGGCACCGCGTTCATTCGTCGTGACACGCCGCAGGGCTGGTACGAGGTCGATTCCACGCGCATCGACCGTCCGGGCAAGGTCGACAAGATCATCAACCCGTACGTCAACACCCAAGACACCGAAGCGTGCGCTATCGAGCAGGAAAAAGGCCCGCTTGAAGATCCAAACGAAGCCAAGGTCGTTCAGATCCTCGCCAGCCCGCGCATGACCCGTGACAAGACGGTCATTCGTCTGCCCTCCATGGAAAAAGTACGTAACGACTCGGTGTTGTACGCTCACGCCAATCGCGTGCTCCATCTGGAAACCAACCCCGGCAACGCTCGGGCCTTGGTCCAGAAACACGGCGAAGTCGATGTCTGGTTCAATCCGCCACCGATTCCGATGACCACCGAAGAAATGGACTACGTGTTCGGCATGCCGTACGCACGTGTGCCACATCCTGCGTACGGCAAGGAAAAAATTCCTGCGTACGACATGATCCGCTTCTCGGTAAACATCATGCGCGGCTGCTTCGGCGGTTGTACGTTCTGTTCGATCACCGAGCACGAAGGCCGGATCATCCAGAACCGTTCCGAAGAATCCATCATCCGCGAGATCGAAGAGATCCGCGACAAGGTGCCGGGTTTTACGGGCGTCATTTCTGACCTCGGCGGTCCGACGGCAAACATGTACCGCATTGCGTGCAAGAGCCCGGAAATCGAATCGGCATGCCGCAAGCCATCGTGCGTGTTCCCTGGCATTTGCCCGAACCTGAATACCGATCACTCGTCGTTGATTCAGCTGTACCGCAGCGCTCGCGCTTTGCCGGGCGTGAAAAAGATTCTGATCGCGTCCGGTCTGCGTTACGACCTGGCCGTCGAATCACCGGAATATGTGAAAGAGCTGGTAACCCATCACGTGGGTGGTTACCTGAAGATCGCCCCGGAACACACCGAGGAAGGTCCGCTCAACCAGATGATGAAGCCGGGCATTGGCAGCTATGACAAGTTCAAGCGCATGTTCGAGAAGTACACCAAGGAAGCAGGCAAGGAGCAGTATCTGATTCCTTACTTCATCGCCGCCCACCCGGGGACCACCGACGAGGACATGATGAACCTCGCGCTGTGGCTCAAGGGCAACGGCTTCCGTGCTGATCAGGTGCAGGCGTTCTACCCGTCGCCTATGGCCACTGCCACCGCCATGTACCACTCGGGCAAGAACCCGCTGCGCAAGGTCACGTACAAAAGCGATTCAGTCACTATCGTCAAGAGCGAAGAACAGCGTCGTCTGCACAAGGCGTTCCTGCGCTATCACGACCCGAAAGGCTGGCCGATGCTGCGTGAAGCCCTTGTACGCATGGGCCGTTCCGACCTGATCGGCTCGGGCAAGAACCAATTGATCCCGTCGCATCAGCCGGAAACCGACAGCTATCAAAGCGCACGTCGCAAGAACTCGACGCCGTCCGGCAGCCACAAGGTGGGCAAGACCACGTTGATTCAAACCCAGCACACTGGCCTGCCACCGCGTGGCAGCGACGGCAGCAAGCCGTGGGACAAGCGCGAAGAAGCGAAAGCCGCGGCCATGGCCCGTAACAAGCAGGCCGCCAAAGAGCGCATGGACGCAGCGAAAGGCGGCAAACCTAACGGCAAGCCGCCTCGTAAGCCGGTCTTCCCGCGCTAAAACCAGCTGCAGTAATAAAAACGCCAACTTTCGAGTTGGCGTTTTGCTTTCCACATTTTGACGTTTGATTTCGATGCGCTACAGCAATAAGGGGAGCGATCCTACGCACCACCAAGTCTCTTCCTACAGCCCATAGGTAACCGACTGCTTATTCTCCCGGCCTCATGAATCAGCGAGGAAAAAGGATGATCTCGGTAAATCTCTCAACGAATGCGGTCGCGATATGCGAGGCGGTTAGCCAGCTATGAGACCGTCAGAATATTTGTTGTCCCCGCCGCACTATTTCCCGACATTCATAGGCGGGATGCTTTTGTCGCTGTTCTCTCTAGTCACTGCTGAACTGTTGGTTCTGGACGCTTATTTCACAGATGTTCCTGTGGAAGTCAGCGCCATTTGGCTATTTGCCGTGCTGACGGGTGTGACGGTTTTGATATGCATCTGCCATTTTTCTATGGTGTATGGTCGCCCGCAGTGGGTTTGGGTTGTGGTTGCCGTATTCCTTGGTTGCCTCCTGGCGGTACTGCCAACCATTGAGCACAGACCGCACAAGATCCTCTATATCTCGGGTGTGCTCTTTCCGCTGCTTGGATTGCTGAATCTAAACTCAAACCGCCATCGGGAATTGCGCAAAGTCGTTGTTCTCGTCCGTTATAAACGCAAGCGTTTCCAGGCAATTCGTAGCGCGCGAATGCGCCGTCTCAAAGCCGAACGCTGCAAATAACCCCACCCGCCCCGTTTCCGTGCGACCCTTGCACGGTCGGTCGCCGCTGGCGCGATTTTGGTGCTGTGCTTAGCTGAGCGGGCAGCATCTATGCCGGAGCCGCAGTGCTTTGCCCGGATGGCATAAGTCTTGCGCGGCTCCGTTACCGTTTAGGCTCGCAGGAGGCACGCCGTGTCGATTCATATTGCCTTGCACCACGTCACGCATTACCGCTACGAAAAAGCGGTAGAACTGGGTCCGCAAATCGTACGCCTGCGTCCAGCAGCGCACAGCCGCACGCGCGTTCTGTCCTATTCGCTCAAAGTCCTGCCTGAAAACCACTTCATCAACTGGCAGCAGGACCCGCAGGGTAATTACCTGGCCCGGTTGGTCTTCCCCGAACGGACCACCGAATTTCGGGTTGAAGTCGATCTGGTCGCTGAGATGGCGGTCTTCAATCCGTTCGACTTTTTCCTTGAGCCCTACGCCGACAAAATTCCGTTCACCTACGCCAGTGAAGAGCAGCGCGAGCTTGCGCCGTACCTGGAAAAGCTGCCGTTGACGCCAAAGTTTCAGGCGTACCTGGACAGCATCGACCGCACGCCGATTCCCGCCATCGATTTCCTGGTAGGCCTCAACCAGCGCCTGGCGGCGGACATCGGTTACCTAATCCGTATGGAGCCGGGCATCCAGACGCCTGAATTCACCCTTGAAAACGCCTCCGGCTCGTGCCGGGATTCGGCGTGGCTATTGGTGCAATTGCTGCGGCACCTGGGGATGGCGGCGCGTTTTGTGTCCGGTTATCTGGTGCAACTCAAAGCCGATGTTCAGGCCCTCGACGGGCCCTCCGGCACCGATGTCGACTTCACCGACCTGCACGCCTGGTGTGAAGTGTATTTGCCAGGCGCAGGCTGGGTAGGCCTTGACGCCACTTCAGGCCTTTTCGCGGGCGAAGGCCACATTCCGCTGGCCTGCAGCCCTGATCCGTCTTCTGCCGCGCCGATCAGCGGGCTGGTTGAGCCCTGCGAAACCGAGTTCAGCCATGAGATGTCGGTTGAGCGGATCTGGGAAGCGCCTCGCGTCACCAAACCGTACACCGAAGAGCAGTGGCTGGAGATCCAGGCCCTCGGCCGACAGATCGACAGCGATCTGGTGCGCGACGACGTACGCCTGACCATGGGCGGCGAACCGACGTTCGTGTCCATCGATGATCGTGATGGCGACGAATGGAACACCGCCGCGCTGGGCCCGAAGAAACGCATTCTCTCGGCCGAATTGTTCCAGCGCATGCGTAAGCATTACGCGCCGCAGGGGCTTGTGCATTTCGGTCAGGGCAAGTGGTACCCGGGCGAGCAGCTACCGCGTTGGTCGCTCAATTGCTTCTGGCGCCGTGATGGGCAGCCGGTTTGGCGCAATAGCGCGCTGATCGCGGATGAGCAAGAAGACTACGGCACCGACAGCGAGATGGCCGGACGTTTCCTGCGCAGCGTGGCCGAGCGCCTGAAGTTGCCGTCGCGCTACGTATTCCCGGCCTTCGAAGACAATTTCTATTATTTGTGGCGCGAAGGTGCGCTGCCGGCAAACGTCAGCGCACAGGATTCACGCCTGGAAGACGAACTGGAGCGCGCGCGTCTGCGCAAAGTGTTCTCTCAGGGGCTGGATAAAGTCATCGGCTACGTCATGCCGCTGGCGCGTGATGCTGCCGACGAGCATTGGCAGTCCGGTCGCTGGTATCTGCGTGATGAGCACTGTCGTTTGGTGCCGGGGGATTCGCCACTGGGCTATCGCTTGCCGCTGGCGTCCCAACCCTGGGTCAAGGCCGCAGAATATCCCTACATCCACCCGACCGATTTCAACCAGGACTTCGCTGACCTACCCGGTCGCGATGCGCTGAACGCTCAAGTCGATGCGTTGACTGAACGTACTGACACCCATGCAGACCGTACTCCGGAAATCGACGAATCTGCCCAATGGCTGACCCGCACGGCGCTGGGCGCAGAAGTGCGTGGCGGGCGTCTGTATCTGTTCATGCCGCCTCTGGAAGGGGTTGAGGCCTATCTGGAGCTGGTCGCGGCCATCGAATCGACCGCTGAGGAGCTGCACTGCCCTGTGCTGCTAGAAGGGTACGAACCGCCCCATGATCCGCGTATTTCCAACTTCCGCATCACTCCCGATCCGGGCGTGATCGAGGTCAATGTGCAGCCATCCGCGACTTGGGACGAGTTGGTCGAGCGCACCGAGTTTCTGTACGAAGAAGCGCGGCTGACGCGGCTGACCACTGAAAAATTCATGATCGACGGACGCCACACCGGCACCGGCGGTGGAAACCACTTCGTCCTGGGTGGCGCAACGCCTGGGGATTCGCCTTTTCTGCGCCGGCCCGATCTGCTGCGCAGCCTGCTCAGCTACTGGCATAACCATCCTTCGCTGTCGTACCTGTTTTCCGGCCTGTTCATTGGGCCGACCTCACAGGCGCCGCGGGTTGATGAGGCGCGTAACGACTCGTTGTACGAGCTGGAAATCGCCTTCTCGCAAATGCCCGAACCGGGCGAGGAATGTGCGCCGTGGCTGGTGGACCGGCTGCTGCGCAACTTGCTGATCGACGTGACGGGGAACACCCACCGCGCCGAGTTCTGCATCGACAAGCTGTATTCGCCGGATGGCGCGACAGGGCGTCTCGGATTACTGGAGCTGCGCGCCTTCGAAATGCCGCCCCATGCACGCATGAGTCTGTCGCAACAGCTGTTGTTGCGCGCGCTGGTGGCCAAGTTCTGGCGCGAACCCTACGCACCGGCCAAGCTGGCGCGCTGGGGCACGGAGCTGCATGACCGCTTCATGCTGCCGCACTTCATCGATCAGGACTTTGCCGACGTCATCAATGACCTGAACACTGCGGGTTATCCGGTACGTGCCGAATGGTTCGCGGCGCATCTTGAATTCCGTTTCCCGAAAGTCGGCGATTACGCCGTCAGCGGTATCGAGCTGGAACTGCGTCAGGCCCTCGAGCCTTGGCATGTGCTAGGCGAAGAGGGTGCTGCGGGCGGCGCGGTGCGCTATGTGGATTCGTCACTGGAACGTTTGCAGTTGAAGGTCAATGGCCTGCCCCCGCAGCGTTATCAACTGACGTGCAACGGCATTCCGGTGCCATTGCAGCCAACAGGTCGTGTCGGAGAGTTCGTCGCTGGCGTGAGATATCGCGCCTGGCAGCCGGCCAATTGTCTGCAGCCAACCATCCCGGTGCATGCGCCGCTGATTTTCGACATCGTTGACACCTGGATGCATCGCTCGCTGGGCGGCTGCGAGTATCATGTCGCGCATCCCGGTGGCCGCAATTATGAAACCCTGCCGGTCAACGCCAACGAGGCCGAAAGTCGGCGCCTTTCACGGTTCTTCCGTATCGGCCATACGCCTGGCAAGTTGGTGATCGAGCCTGTGTCGATCAATGATGAGTTGCCCATGACGCTGGACATGCGTCTGCATTAAAACCGGCCCATGCAGCCGTCTGAAGTACTGTTGCTTCAGACGGCGTGACCCTATGGATGCCGCAAGGAAGCGCCTCAGTCCGTATGTCATTTGCCTGCGCTAACCTGAAGTCTTAATCAGTCGTCTGCCGAGCCCTCCATGCCTGACCTGCTTGACCGCTATCCGCTTTCAGCGGGTACTTATCACGAGATGCTCGACGCCAGCGGCGCTGTTCGCCCGCATTGGGTGCGTCTGTACGAGCACTTGCAACGCAGCACCCCCTCGCAATTGATTCAACGTCAGGCGTTGTTGACCCGGCAGATCCAGGAAAACGGCGTCACGTACAACGTTTATGCCGACCCCAAAGGGGCAGACCGCCCATGGGAGCTGGACCTGCTGCCGCACATGATTCCGGCGCAGGAATGGCAGCAAGTGTCGGCGGGCATTGCCCAGCGCGCGCGCTTGCTCAACGCTGTCCTGGCTGACCTTTATGGCCCGCAACGGCTGATCGCCGAAGGCCTGCTGCCCGCTGAACTGGTGTTCGGACATAACAACTTTCTGTGGCCGTGTCAGGGAATGACGCCACCGGAAGGCATTTTCCTGCACATGTATGCCGTGGACCTGGCGCGCACGCCGGATGGCCGTTGGTGGGTCACTGCTGACCGTACGCAAGCGCCGTCGGGTGCCGGTTATGCGCTGGAAAACCGTTTGATCGTGTCCCGCGCCTTCCCTGAGCTGTATCGCGATCTGGAAGTGCAGCATTTGTCGGGCTTCTTCCGTTCGCTGCAAGAGACGCTGATCCGTCAGGCGCCAAGCAGCAACGAGGCGCCGCTGGTGGTGTTGCTGACGCCTGGGCGTTTCAACGAGAGCTATTTCGAGCATTTGTATCTCGCCGGGCAGCTGGGGTATCCGCTGGTTGAAGGCGGGGATCTGACCGTTCGCGATGCCACGGTGTATCTGAAAACCCTGAGCGGCCTGCGTCGGGTGCACGCGATCATGCGTCGGCTCGACGACGACTTCTGTGACCCGCTAGAACTGCGTACCGATTCTGCGCTTGGCGTGCCTGGCTTGCTGGAAGCGGTGCGCCAGGGCCGCGTGCTGGTGGCCAATGCCTTGGGCAGCGGGGTGCTGGAGTCCCCTGGCTTGCTGGGCTTCTTACCCAAGATCAACGAGTTTCTGTTCGGTGAAGAACTGATCCTGCCGTCCGTGGCGACATGGTGGTGTGGAGAGCCGCCGGTGCTGGCGCAAGCGCTGGAGAAAATGCCCGAGTTGCTGATCAAGCCGGCGTTCCCGTCACAGAGCTTCGCCCCGGTGTTCGGCCGTGATCTCACGGAAGAACAACGTCAGGCGCTGGCCGTCCGCATGCAGGCCCGACCCTATGCTTACGTGGCGCAAGAGCTGGCGCAGTTGTCCCAGGCGCCGATCTGGCAGTCCGACGACGGCCAGCTGCAACCCCGCGCCATCGGCATGCGGGTCTATGCAGTGGCGGGCGCTGATGGCTACCGCGTGCTGCCCGGCGGGCTGACGCGTGTGGCGGCAGAAGCTGACGCCGATGTCGTCTCGATGCAGCGTGGCGGTGCGAGCAAAGACACCTGGATTCTGGGTGAGCGCTCCTTTGGCAGCGAGCCCTGGAAGGGCCAGCGCGCACTGGGCGTCCATGATCTGATTCGCCGCGACCCCTATTTGCCGTCGCGGGTGGTGGAAAACCTGTTCTGGTTCGGTCGTTATTGCGAGCGTTGTGATGACGCCGCGCGGCTGCTGCGCATCATGCTGTCGCGTTACGTGGACGGCGACGATGCCCTGGCGTTGCAAGCGGCTGTCAAACTCGGCGAGCGTCTGCACCTGTTGCCGATGGAAGACGAAGAAGAGGGCGAGGAGCTCAGCGATCGCCTGTTGCAGGCCTTGCTGGGTGACGACTGGCCCTCGAGCCTGCGTTCCAACCTGCAGCGCTTGCAGTGGGCCGCGTCCCAGGTTCGAGGGAAGTTGTCCCGGGAAAACTGGCAGGCGCTTGTCGAGTTGCAACGCGAGGCGTTGGCGCTGGAAACCGAGGAGCCCGATTTTGGCGAGCTGCTGGATTTTCTCAACCGCCTGGTCATGTCTCTGGCGGCGCTGTCCGGCTTTGCCCTGGATGACATGACTCGCGATGAGGGCTGGCGCTTTTTGATGATCGGTCGGCGCATCGAGCGGCTGCAATTTCTCAGCACCAGCCTGGCAGCGTTCTTGCGCAGCGACGCGGTGCTGGATCAAGCCGGTCTGGAATGGCTGCTTGAACTGGGTAACAGCAGCATCACCTATCGTTCGCGTTATTTAGCGGTGCCGCAGTTGATACCGGTCCTCGACCTGCTGCTGCTCGACGAGCAGAACCCTCATGCGGTGTTGTTTCAGCTCAAATTGGTGTCGCGTTCGTTGAACCGTTTGAATGAAGACTTTGGCGCGCCTCGGGACGCCAGCCTGTCGACGTTGAGTCGGCGCTTGTCAGCGTTCGATCTCGGAACGCTGGAGAATCCGCTGTTTGGCGAAGGCAGCGTCAAGGCGGTGCTCGAAGGCTTGGCGGACTTGCTGCAAAACATTGGTGAGGCCAGTGGTCTGGTGTCCGATCGGTTGGCCTTGCGCCACTTTGCTCATGTCGATGACGTCAGCCAACGCACGGTGTCTGTCTGATGAGCGCGCATTACCAGATTCTCCACGACACCCATTACCACTACGACAGCCCGGTTTCGCTGGCCCAGCAGTTGGCGCACCTGTGGCCGCGGCAGAGTCCGTGGCAGGTCTGCACTGAACGCCAGTTGCTGATCAATCCGATGCCGACTTGCCGCCGCGATGAGCTGGACGTGTTTGGCAATCCGCTGACACGCCTGGCGTTCGAGCGTCCCCACGATGAATTGCAGGTCAATGCGCGGCTCAGGGTGGAGGTGTTTGAGCGTCCGCTGCTGGACTTCAATCAGTCCGCCGGCTGGAACGACACCCAAGGGGCGCTCACTTACAGCGCTGCGCGAGTATCACCCCAGATCCTCGAGGCCTGCCGTTATCGCTTCGAGTCGCCCTACGTGCATCTGAAGCAATCGTTCGTGGATTTTTCGACCAGTTGCTTCCCGCCCGGGCGGCCACTGCTGCTGTGCGCCCAGGCGTTGATGGAAAAAATCTTCAGCGAATTCACCTTCGACGATGAAGCGACTCAGGTCGCGACGCCGCTGGTGGAGGTACTGGAAACCCGACGCGGCGTGTGTCAGGACTTCGCGCACTTGATGCTGGCCTGCCTGCGCTCGCGAGGGTTGGCGGCGCGTTACGTCAGCGGTTATCTGCTCACTCAGCCGCCACCGGGCCAGCCGCGATTGATTGGCGCGGATGCTTCTCATGCGTGGGTGTCGGTATTTTGTCCGGTGCTGGGTTGGGTCGACTTCGATCCGACCAACAACGTTCAGCCTGCGCTCGAGCACATAAGCCTGGCGTGGGGGCGGGATTTTTCCGATGTGTCGCCGTTGCGGGGGGTGATTCTGGGAGGTGGCAGTCACGACCCGGAAGTGCGGGTGACGGTGATGCCGATAGCGGGGTGATGCATTGGTTGGGCTGAGGTTTTCTTGGACTACGAAACGCGGCCTGACACGCATATGACCCTTTGTAGGAGCTGCCGAAGGCTGCGATGCGGGTTATCTGATACACCGCAATCGCAGCCTTCGGCAGCTCCTACAAAAACGCCTACGAATTCATTGGCTCACTGAGCTGGAGATTCAGGTTTGGCTTCGGACTCATCAGTAGTCTCCGGGCCTTCGACGGTTTCGCCCTCGACAGCCGCTTCGTCCTGCACTGCCTGCTGCTTACGCTGCAGCTTCTCTTCTTTCTTCTGCTCTTTGGCCAAATCTCTCTGACGTTTCGCGAAGGAATAGTTGGGTTTGGCCATGGGCAATCCTCTGGGCAGTAGTGAAGTGTGCTCATTCTGCCTGAGAATGGCGCACCGCACACTTAAACGCTGGCAAACGGCACACAGTTGCTGCGTTAAAACCCGTCAGACAGCCCGCGCCAGACGCCTGTATTCACTGTACGACTGCGGCTCGCTGGCGTAACTTCCGCTAGCGCCGCAGGCGTACGCTGCTAGCAAACTGCGAAAAAGACTACTAAGTTCCATGGCCGATACTCTCAGAAAAATGATGCCGCCATGGTAGTGCCGCCCCCTCAACTGAGCTGCTTGATTGTCTCGATGGCCGCGATAGAGCGCGCCATGAGTCGGCCATCTCAAATTAGGCGTTGGAAATTGTTTCGAGTTGAGGCAGTCTTTGTATACAAAAAATCAGAAGTAACTTTTGGAGACGTATGATGATTCGTAAACTGGTAGCTGCATCCCTGCTCACACTGGTGAGTGGTCATCTGCTGGCAGCAGAATGCTCGGTCGATGTCGATTCGACTGACCAGATGAGCTTCAACACCAAAGCCATCGAGATCGATAAGAGCTGTAAGACCTTCACGGTCAATCTCGGCCACTCTGGCAGCCTGCCGAAGAACGTCATGGGCCATAACTGGGTCCTGAGCAAAACCGCCGATGCCCAGCCTATCGCCACCGACGGCTTGAGCGCCGGTATCGACAAGGACTACCTGAAGGAAGGCGACACCCGCGTCATTGCCCACACCAAAATCATCGGTGCTGGCGAAAAGGACTCAGTGACTTTCGATGTGTCCAAGCTTGAGGCAGGCCAGGATTACACGTTTTTCTGCTCGTTCCCGGGGCACATCAGCATGATGAAAGGTGCTGTGACGCTGAAGTAAGCTCAAGCGGCGTCCTCGCTTTCTTCTTTTGTTGGAGATTCTATGGTCCTGCGTAACCCCCTAAACAGCCTTTGATTGGTATTCGCTTTGGCTTTTCAGCAAAGCGAATACCACCCTTGCCAGTTTACGGCCAAGGATAACCAGCGCCTGCGTGG
>Ga0247734_1002729_pt1 | contig 11190 bp, 6 predicted proteins | sample UWRJL103311B2_FD_180933 | JGI IMG/M metagenome (GOLD analysis project Ga0247734, IMG submission 180933) | Plant litter microbial communities from Arlington Agricultural Research Station in Wisconsin, United States - UWRJ-L103-311B-2 | ecosystem: Environmental > Terrestrial > Plant litter >... | reverse complement strand
TGATGTTACGGCCTTGATGCACTTGGTTTGGTTTGTCGGTATGGCTATTCATAGGTTAGATGCTATATATGATAAGAACAAATGTAATAAAATATGTCTATGCAATAAAAACACCGCTTCATGTATTCAGGAATAAAATAGTCAGCGCAGGTTCTCCGATAGAAGCTGTTGGTATGGGATAGAATTGACGCACCGCGGAATTTTGTATTGCCGGTTAATGGAAGCCGGTAAAAAAAAACAGCGTTATGCATATAGGCAGGTTTGCGCCCTGGGATTGCTTCCCGAGGTCTTTGAGGTTTACTGAGGTACAGGATCCGTTAAGCGTGTATTGTCAAGGTTCTTTGGCGATCGTATGAACACGCACCGTAATGAACTGAAGATGTGGCGTGATTTTGCCCTTTCCGATAAACAATTTAAAGATAAAAAAGATGGATCAGGCAGGCTGCTATTTATTTGTGATCATAATATACAATTATTAGAGGCCTGCTACCTGCTGTACATGGCTTACCGGGAAGAGCCCTGGAAAAAGAAAGAAATTACAGAAGAGGTTTTGGAAAAAGGGAAAGAGCGATGGACTTTCTATCCGGATGAACTGTCGGATAAGTTCCGGCGTAACCCGTACCTGTTATTAAAAAAACTCTTTAAAAAGATCAGCTTGCCTGAGTATCGTGATTATCTGACCGAATGGACGCATACGGCCTTATATACATTTCCGATCGATGAAACCTTGCTGCCAGGCGAAATGATCCACGTTTACGAGAATATGCTGCAACTGTATTCTGCCGCATGGCTTATATACCAGACAGAAAGTGATCATCCATTTCTCAAAAGAGAGTTTTGGGAAGATGTTGCACAGTATGTTCCTGCAAATAAAGATGAGCAAAATAATAACATAGAAAAACTGGATGAACGAATTTTGCCGGAAGACGATGTAGAAAACAACGTTACTGAACTGCACCCTTTCAACCCAAAGTTAACGCCTGCCGAAAAGCTGGGGCTGGACCATCTGGCGCAAAGCCTGCTAAAGTTTATACCAAGTATTTGTTCGATCACTTATCTGGGATCTTACCCCAGGCCGTTTACCTTTTACCTGTTGATACTGATTGATGAAGACGAAAAAATGCCGGAGCATAATATCGTGAATAAGATAGAGGACAATTTCAAGACACTGACGAATATCTATGCCATCGTATATAAAATAGGGAATGCGATCAACGGATTAAAAAGCAAGGGGAAATTCTGGAGCCTGGCATTTAGCAAGGGGATTAACATCTATCGTTCAGAAGATTTAAAGCTCCCTGAACCGCAGGAGATCCGGCCGGAGCAAGACATGGCGGTGCGACTGGCCAGCTGGAATAAGTACGGCATCATGAGCAGGGAGTTCTTTCATGGCGCGGAACGCTACATGCAAGAAGGAAACGCTCGATTGGCGCTGTTCCTTTTGCACCAGGCAACGGAACATGCGTTGATCGGTTTATTACAGGTGATGTTCGGCTACCGGCAGTCCATACATAACTTGTTCAAGCTAATTAAACTAACGCTGCTTTTTACAGATGAGTTCAGGAATATCTTTGAAATGGAAACGAAGGAAGGATTAAAGATATTTACGCTGATCAATGACGGTTATTCGAAAGCCCGGTACGGCGAGAACTTTTTGATAGAACAAGATATGGTTAATACTGCGTTAGAGAAAGTACGTTTATTATTGGATAAAGCGAAGCTTGTTTTTAAAGGATAAAGCGAAATGTTAAAAAAATAAAATAAAGAGCTCCCAGGACCACCAGCAAGGTTAGGGGTTCTGGTTTGGTATTATTACCTTGCCTGGCCCCTTTCTTTTTAGTAGAAGGTCAGCACCTGCGACAGGCAGCTCCATTTCACCACGCGCTTCGCTCCGGGTTCCATTCCGCTGCAAGCCTCGTGCGATGGCTGATGTTCGCTCCGCTCACAACAGCCGAGTCCTTGAATACCTATTGCACTGCTGTTACAAAATTAGCACCGCAGCAAAATCGTCAAGGCTATACAAGCGGGCCGTTTGATCCGCTTTAGTGGCTGGCCCGTATTCTAAGACTTTTGCAAATCGCAATCATTATAATTAATCGAGATTATTGAGCTTATCAACATTATAAATTGTCTGCTAAGAATATTTTTAGATCAGCCGGTGAAAGATTGCGTTTAATAATTCGGCCGGTTCTATCTAGTAAAAAGTTAGTTGGAAAGGCATTGATTGAAAGCTTGGCGGTTTCTATGCCATTTATGTCCCAGTATTGTGCCCATAAAGGTTTATGCAAATTAATCTGTAGCAACCAGTTTTTTCGATATCTAGTTGCATCAGTGGTTATGCTGATAATGTTAAAGCCGGCAGGCCTGTACTTTGTATAAAGTGCGTTTAAGGCAGGGAATTGGCTGATACAAATGCCGCAGTGGCTATACCAGAAATCTACTAGCGTATATTTGCTTGTTCCCTATTCAATTTCTCGTAATTTTTATTGACAGAAGAGATGTAAGGAAACTGGCTACCTTCATTTAATTTACCTTCAGCCATGAGTTTGCCGAGTAGGGTTCTGCCTGTAAGCGTATGTTTTAAAGAATCGGAGAAATGTGCATATATGCTGTCAAACCAAGGATGATAGCCGAAATTATTAAGGTTAACTAATGTCCATAGTCCCCAATAGGAATTTGGATTAGCAGTTACGTACCGTAATAATACACTATCGCTTTTAGCATCTATCGCATTGCGTTGTTGATTAAAGATGGATTGGAGACTATCAGGGAACTTATAATGATATTGAGCATATAGCGGATTCCATTTGGCTGAAAACGCCTTGCTTTCTGCGCGCATTTTTACAAATGCCGGGATGTAGTGTTCGTAATATTCACGCATAGCATGACTGTCGCTTTTGGGGACTTCGCGAATTGAGTCGACGTTAATATCTACTCTTTGAACGCCAGTGCCAACTAAAAAAGGAGCGGATATATGAAATTGTTGCAAGGCAATTGCGTAAGCTTGAGGATAAGGTATCCTCCCGTTTATCGAGAACTTTCCATGTTCAATTTTCGCACTGAAATTACGCGCTGATTTCGGGTAATAACTGGTGTCGTTAACCAAAGATAACTTGATAGTGCGAGTATCGACATTTACGTTACCTTCGACAACAAAAGGGTAGCTCATGGTACGTTGCGCTAACAAATTGGCAATTAGTAGAAAGTTAAGTAATAAAGTGAGATAGAAGAAACGCATAATTAAATATATATCTTTTCGGTCAAAGTTCTCACGACGAAGATAATAAGTGCAAATGGGCCTTTAATAACAGTCCAAGCAATAGTGAGGTCCATCTTAGCGCAACCACAAAGTTCAGTTCCATTCAGAACCTGTAAAGGGTATATAAACAGCTACGTCCGCTACGCTACCTTCGCTGCCCTTTACAGAACCTGCCTGGAAGCTGCTTCGGTGTTTAAGCGTTAAGATGCTACTGGGCTAAGCTGCATATTTCGCCAATTCAACATAGCCTGATTGCCGGTTAATAAGGGCAAACATGCAGGCGAGAATCTTATTACGAAGAACGTTGATCGTACTCATCTTGCTTTTGCCCTCGCTGACCCTTCTTAAATAATAAGCCCTTAACTCTTTGTTGTGAATGATTGCACTGATTGCAGCTAAAACGGATAATGATAGGTACGACCATATTTTTGTGATATAGCCATGTTTTCAAGATTAGAATAAGAAAATAAAAAGTCGCATCCTTCCCTGGGATGGGAAAAATCATAACTGATTTATGCGCGGACTATTACATGGCTCAATACTTAAAGCGTTTTTTGTGCTGCAAATGTAAGAAACTAATTGTTAATCTGTTAACTAAATAATCGGGGCAAAAGATTACATAAGGTGGTTGAAAAACGGTTAGCTATAGGTAATTTGGTAAACGGAAACTCGGTTATCGCTTTCAAGGAATGCGCAATGGTGTCTTTTTGGGATCGCCAGAATCTGAATTATTGGGTTTTCAGTTTCTATCAGCGCTTTAAGTGTTGGGACTTTGCCATAAAGGTCATAAATCACAGCGCGTGTCTCGCCGGCCAACACAAGTCTGTTATCGGTCATCAGTTTAATATCGCGCCCATCGATGTCTTGTGCGAAGATTTCCGAACTGACCTTCATTTCTTTGTGAAGAGGGGCGATCATCAAGCAGCCGTTATCGGTCAGTAACGCTATTTTGAGTGCCGCATTCGGATTACTGATTGCAAATTTCATGATGTAACCGCCGGCCTCTATGAACTCGATCTCGCCCTGTTTGCTTATTCTGAGCATCAGCTCGCCCATAGCGATATAAAAGTGTTCTTTACGCCATATCATTCCGGTCGGGTCAAAATGTACTTGCCCCGGGTTGATCCGCTCATCGTCAAATTGAAGGTGGTGTGTGATGATCAGGTCGCCTGCAAGAGAAAAGTGGCTCAGCATCATTCCGTGAATATCAAAATGAAGAGCGGTGATTCCGTTATCTGCGTTCAGGCAGCACCCCAGAATCCCATCAGGTAGCCAATCGATATTTCTGAGAAATAATTCTCGCTCGAAAAATGAATATGCTTGCAATGGCCTTCCTATTGCAACGGGTATGTTCGATCCGATAAGCAACGCCATATCAGAAAAAGCAGGCTCAACCAATAGCGAAAGCGGCGGCTTTCCCTTGTACAGGTATTCATAATCCGTTTTCCCCTCCCAGTTTGCCCGAACGAAATGGAATTCTGAATTTTTAATGCCAATGCCTAAGAGCTGATCATGATAGGTGACCATAGAAAACCATTGCGTGTCTTTCCTAAGATCCAGGTAAGTGGCCGTTGAATGAATGGGGGGGAACTTAATTCGGTTTTGAATAAACCGGTTAGCATCGGCATGCAATAACCTGTCACCAGGTACAAAGCTGTTGATCAATTTTAAGCCATTACTGTCACCGGCGCTAATCTGCTGATGGATAATTTGATAAGCGATATTCCTGGAGGTTTCCTCCAGCTGTTCATCAGGAAATCTGCGGTTAATATCTGCTAAAACTTTGAGGAAAGAGGTGCTCTTCCGTCGGGCTACATGTGTGCCAAATAAATTACTAACCTCTTGTACAAGGTTGCTGTTCCCAGGGTTATAGTGCAGTTCCAGGTATAGGGTGAGGCAGGCTTCCGGCTGGTTATTGTCTTTCCAGCCAGCCATCAGTAATGACAATGCCTGGTCTTTGTTTTTTAATTTATCAAGCATTACCCTGGCGGCTTTTTGATATTCCTTTGCTACCTTAAATTCCCGCACTGTTTGCATATAATACGGCTCTGCTTTGCCTGCCTGGCCTAATTGCTTATACAAATCTCCCACTTTTTCAAGCTGGCCCATTTCAATATAAAGCGGGATAGCCTCTGATAACAATCCCCCTTTTTCCAGGCACTCTGCAGCCATGCGTTCATTTTTGATGTGGTCTTTGTAAAGCTCTGCCGCCTCCCTATAAAATTTCCCTTGCTGTAAAGCGTTAGCAGCTAAAAAGAAATTGCCGAGTAGGTGCGCATAGATATACGCGGCCCGTTTGAAATTGCCACTGGTTACGGCATCGTTTGCGGCTTTTGCATAACGTTTCTGCAATTCATAATTATATGCACCGAGGTTCCAACCATCTACCCGGCCACCGCCGCCGAGGTTGCCTAAGTTAAACTGTAGCGAACGCCGGGTAAGCTTGCCCGATTGCGGCGCTGTACCCCGGTTAAGATAAGGGCTTGCCAGGGGTATGGCGTATTGTAAGGCCTCATCAGTATCTTTATCAAACAAGTTTAACAGGCGTTTTAATTCTGTATCTCTTTGTTTTTCTATGTCCTGTAGTTTTTGATTGATCCAGCCTTCCATTTTTTGAAACAAGCCTTCCGATTGACGTTGATTGTTACGCTCAGCCGGAAAGATAACGCTAAGAAACCCAAACAGTAATTTTCCAATCAAAGCAAAGAGTAACAAAAAATACAGCCCGATTTTGGCGAAAATGTTCATCACTACTTTGGTGCGCCTGATGAATGCTGAATCATCTGCATTAACCAGCGGGATTTCTTGCAGGAGTTTGCTGCCTACATCTTCTTTCATTTGATCAATGATGTCCTTCAGTTCGTCTTCCGCCTCAAGGGCAATCTGTTGAAAAACAGGGGGCGAAGCGACACCGGGATGGGCGAAACTCCAGTCGGATGCGGCCGGTGCTGGCAAATGAATAAATGACTCCAGCTTTATTTCGTCCTTTTTTTCAAACCCTACAAGACCAATAACCGGGTGAAAAAACTGTACATCCCATAACAGCAATATATTTAACTCGTCTGCCTCTATTGTCGGATAAAGTACTGCGTTTACCGGAAGGTAAAGTTTATCTGCCATCCGTGTATAAGGGTTGCGCAAGGTATTGGGCAGTGGCTGTTTCTGCGGGCTAAAAACCACAAATAACCCCGCACTTTGGTTTACGCTAATACTTTCTGGTACAAGGTAACAGGTTATGTTCTGCAGGTTTACCTTCCATGAATTTATTTCAAGCAGCCAATCCAGCGGCTTTTGGCCTTGTACAAAAGCGCCATAAATTGCATGCCCGGTGTTGCCCCGATATTTAAGCTGCAGTTGCATAGGCTTTCAGCGTGTTAATAAAACGTTCGATGTAATAGCTATAAAAATCTGCAGCAAGCATTAAGTTCTTTTGTATGTTTCCGGTAAAATAGGGCGATCCGGTAATCTTTCCGTCAGCGCTCCAGCAGGCGGTCGTTTTTTCGAGAACCAGAATGATCGTCATTTCCGAAATGTTTGCATCAGAGCTTTTCAGGTGCAGCAATCCCCTTGAATCTACCACTGCTTCGCTGCCATCAGCCCAGCTGAATTTAGTGAATTTAAGTTTAGGCAGGTAGGGTACATCTATAATTTCCTGTTTAACCGGCTTTATCCATTCAACGGTGTTCAGCCCATCTGTTTTTAAAGTTAGATATTTGCCGGTTTGGTCAAGTCGTAAGTCCCGCTGATCTATGAACAGCTTCCCGTTGGAATTAATATAAATATTTTTCACTGAATTGATCACCGTGTACCCATTGTTGATCAATTTTTTTATCTCGTTTAATACATGGAAATGGGGGGTAACCTTTAACCGTTTTAGCTGCTGCAAGTCTATCGTACCAGGAATAACGCTGCCGTTATGCGGGTCTATCGATAAAATGCTATTTGCTGTTGCCACATGAAAAATGCCCGCATCGTATGTTGCTTCTATTGCCTTAATATCGCTTATAGTATGAACCACAACAGATTGATGAACCACATCGATCTGATAGATCGCGATACAAGCAGCCGGCGTATTAATAATAAGCATGAATAAATATTCATCAGAGTTTCCCCAATAGCAATCTCCGCCTTCTACGTTAGTCACCAGTTCCATGGCGCCTCTGTCTTTATTTGTCCAGCACAGAACGCGGCGATCCTGCGTAAGTATGGCTACCTTATTATCAAATTTATAGATAACATCATTTTTGATCTTGATCTTGGAGGCGGGGAAAAGTAAAGGATAATTAGAATCTGACATCATTGCCGGCAAGCCCGCAATTTCATGTTTTACGGTTTGTGTAATGGTTGTTTTGAACAGTGTTTCGTCCAGATCTATCAGCGCCTGGTTAACCAGTTTGTGCCGTTTTTCCCTAATTTCAAATAGCGCGATATGGCCATCACGATTTACCTCAACTAAGTAGTCGAGTTGATCTTTTACCCAGGCAAAATCGGCCAGGAAAGCGGGGTCGTTTTTATACTGATCAGAGGTGATCAATATAAATTTTGTTTTGGATGATGCCTGTTCATTAACTATTTTCTTAAGTTGTTTTCCGCAGTTCAAAGCAGGGTCAAGCTTTTCTAGTACAGAGGTAACTCCAACCTTTGTTGCCAGGTCTATAAGTTCGGCACTTTCTCCGCCCAGTGCCCGGGTATCCATTTTATCTTGTTTTTTGTGGTCGCTGAAAGCAAGGCCGGCAGCTAAAGCAAAAACCCGCGGCATTCCCCACATTTTTAGCGTAATGTCCAACAGGATATGCCATTGCTGGTTAGTATTTGCAGGCATTGCTTCGCGCTGCAGAAAAAGGGCTTCGTTATTAGCCAGGCGCGCCGTTAACAGCAGATCGTCCTGCGCCAGTTCGCTCAGTAATAATTTATCGTAATGCCCCCGGTTGCTGATATCCGAAACGCCACCTACAGATTGGTCGCTGCTACCGCTTAAATGCATCGGGATATTTAAAGCGGCAGTGATCTTTTTAGCCAGCCGGGATAAGCCTGCGGTTTTCAAGTCCGCGGCCAATTCCTCCATCAGGTCATTGGGTACCGGCGCTGGTAAAGGCACACTTATTTTTTGGGGAATTTGCGTAAGACCGGTTTTTAGTTTGAGTTCTAAAGCGGCAACATCCCTAAATTGCTGCATAGCCGAAGCCAGCGGAGCAAGATCTGACTGTAGTGCGCTAAAACTATAATTACCATACCGGTTAAAGATCGCCTCATCCAGCGAACCCGCTTCAAATTCATTAAGCAATGATGTTACCATATCCCTGCTGCCCGTATCTGGTTGCCCATCAAGCACCGCCTGAAAGAGTGCAACACGCTTTAGCCCCGAACGAAGATTATACGGCAAATTGTTTACAACATACAGAAAATCTAAAGCTTGTACAATGAGGGTTTTCGCCTCGTCATGTTCGGTTTGGGTATAATTGCTACTGTAGCCGAGCCGGTAGAGGTAGCTGTTAAATTCAAATAAAGATTCGTAATTATCTTTACAGGCACATTGCAATAACAACAAGGTGCCCAACGGCGGCGCATAGGTCAGGGCTAGGTTACTGAGGATAAATATAAGGTCTTCGCGGTAACAGACCGTACGGCCATTAGCAAATTCTATTACATTACCATTCTCTTCCCATTTCCAGAAATAATCCCGCTGTGCCTGAAAGTAACGAATGATTTTTTCGGATTGATCAGGCATGGTTTGTTCCGGTTAAATGTATAGCACTGCGTTTGGCGGGCTGAAATGCTGCTAATGGAATATGCTGCCAGGTACCATTGGCGTCAAAGAGCATAAATGCCGGCTTATCTTCTTTCAACTGTGCCGATATTAGTGCAGCAAGCACCGGCGGGTTAAAATCGAAACCGGCAGGAAGCAGCATTTGGCCGTTTAGCCAGTAAGCCATGCCTGGTATATTGGGTAATGGCTGGCCATAGATCAATGCCTCATTCTTAGCCGAAACTGCAAACTGAAGCGGGCGCAGCCTGGTTTCGGGAGCTGATTCTGCATATATTTTCCAGTCGGATAAGTTGACGAGTAGCGCATGGGTTTCTTTAATTAGCTCAGTCCGGTTGAGTGTAATGGTGGTCTTTGGAGGAGCGCTTCCGGGCATTGCTGAGACAGGCATGGTCACCGGCATAAATTGTTTAATGGGTATCCACTCAAAAATCGGCAGCTTTTTAGTCGGCGTTTTGCTTCCGTGAGGAAAAAGCAATTCGTTTTGGTTGAGCGTGTAACTTTGGACGACCGGCAATGAACTGATAAGTGCATGGGTTGCATTATGCGTGGTTATTCCCCTCAACCAAATAAGTTCGCCATCGGCGGCGGCTTTTAACGCCGTAATATTTCGAACAGCGCCGAGCGCTTCGCGGTATTTTTCTTCCAGCACCAGTACCTTCTCCATTACGCAGTGTGCATTATTTTTTTCCAAAGATCGTCAATTGGCTTTAAAACGAATTTGCGTTGTTCTTCATTTCCTATCCAGTCGCAACGGCTGTTAAGGTGCTTTAGGCGATCTTTGATCAGCGAACGCTCAGCCAGGCTGGTTTCGGGTTGTTGCCATTGCTGGCTTAACTTTTCAACCTCCGCCAGTATCTCATCGGCATTGGGTATTGTACTTAACGAGGCGCGGGGATGGGCATCAATGCTATCGTCTTCCGTACCTGCTATTGTATTTACAATATTGCTGATGATCTCCCGCTGTTCTTCGGTATCCCAAATATGCCTTAGTACCCAAAGGTCTGATGAAATGGCTTTTTGCCGTTTGCAGATAAGTGCACTTGCCGCAATAAGCCGTTGTAATTTAACCGCGCGGCGGTCAGAAACGGCCAACCCGGCGTTGCGGAGTTTATGAACAAGCTCGATGTAAACCTGGCGTATGCCGCTTAGGTCAATAAGAGAAGTGTATTGCTGTAGCTGCCTTACCTCTTCGGTGGTTATGGTTGGTTTATCGCCTGCCTTTTTCTGCTCCAGCATCCAGCCAGCATCAAGCAGCGCGTTTAATTGCTGTGGCTCCACATTATCGCACCTTACGCGGATCAAAAACCTGTCGAACAATGCCTGCAGCGCTTCGTCTTCCGGTAAATGGTTACTGGCACCAATCACCATTAATGCAGGCAGCTCGCGGGTTTCGCGGCCGCGGCGAAAGATCTTCTCGTTCAACACCATCAATAAGCTGTTCAGGATAGCGCTGTTGGCGTTCAAAAGCTCATCTAAAAATATCAGCGAGGCTTCGGGCAGCATCCCCTCGGTATTGGTTACCAATTCACCATCGCGCAGTTTACGAATGTCAAACGGGCCAAAAAGCTCATTGGGCTCGGTAAACCGGGTGAGTAAATACTCAAAGGTTTTACCATCCAGCAGTTTGGATAACTCTCTCACGGTGGCGCTTTTTGCGGTGCCGGGAGGGCCTAACAAAAACAAATTCTCCCGGCCAACAAGGCAAATACCCATCAGGTCGATGATTTCATCTTTGCCTACAAATGTATTTTTAAGGTGCTGTAATACGGCCTGTAACTTATCAATAGCTGCAAATTGGTTTGTTGTATCTTTCATTTTATATAGTCTCGGTAGGGAGGGCAATCAATTCAAGGCCCGGCCACAGTTGGGCCTGGTGAAGGCCCATGATTTCGTTAAGAGTTGTTGTTTCGTTTTCTCCGGTTAAACGACAGCTATCGCGATGCTGAATGATCCTGTCGACATATGCGTATTTAAGTGATGGGTGCGAAAATATAACATCAGTATTCGCTGTAACGGCAATGTTTAACCCAACCGACGAGAACGGCCACGCCGCAGCTGTTTCTTTCAGATGCACAACTAAGGGGTCATTAGGAGATATGCCGCTGCTGAATTTAAAAAGCGGCCCTAAAAAGCGGAATAAAAGATCTACAGAATATATGGTATG
>Ga0247734_1002728_pt1 | contig 11190 bp, 15 predicted proteins | sample UWRJL103311B2_FD_180933 | JGI IMG/M metagenome (GOLD analysis project Ga0247734, IMG submission 180933) | Plant litter microbial communities from Arlington Agricultural Research Station in Wisconsin, United States - UWRJ-L103-311B-2 | ecosystem: Environmental > Terrestrial > Plant litter >... | reverse complement strand
TACGGCAAGAACGAGGTGTACTTAGGGGTGTAGGGAGTCCGCTTGGGAGAGGAGAGAGCGCAGACACCGACTCCACGTTAGGCACCTCTCCTGGGTCGCCAACGCTGGCGAACCGGAAGCACAAGACTGGAGAACAATAAGGTCAAGAGAATGCTATGCTAGGATCCCCATGATAGACAGACAGATAGATGAATGTAAGAATTAAGAAAAACTAAGTCTTCCCATTTTTGCAGCTTGGATCTGCTTCATTTAGAGCGGGATATTATGAGCCTTGGAACAACTTGAGTTAGTCAAATAGATGCATCATATTCCTATGAACCAGCCACTTTCTCTCGCTCGTGGGTTGGACTCAAGATTTTTTATCTGCTCTAAATTCATCAGTAGCTGTAGCTTGACTGATTCTCATAGCCATTCCTCTCGCATACCACTACCACTATAGTCAAAACGAAAAAGGGGTATTAAGCGAGCTGAGAATACTCCACTTCGTTCCCTTTCCTCCCAGTCTTACCCAGCGTAGAGTTGTGAAACAGAGAAGCCTCTGATCGCAGGAATCATTCTCCTAGATCTATCTATTTTGTGTGCTACATATGGCAAATATTAAAGATCTCTTAATCAAATTTGAAATACAGGTTATTGATTTTAAGAGCACGTACAAGAATGAAAGTGACGATGGATAATAACGCTTTGTAATTTATATTAACTACCTAACGGCTCCTTCCAAACACTTAGTTGAATGGCGAGTTTCTCCCCGGCGTGAAACCAGTCCCAAACGACCCTCCAGTTCCAGAAGCTAGCCCCAATGGCCTCCTCACAGGAGTCACCGGATTGGAGGCAGATCCAAATACCCTTCCCTCACTCAGAGGTGGCGTGTCTGTCCGCTTATGATGCCCACTGTCTTTCTTCATCGCGGACGGAACTCTGAAATTACAGTCCTTACCGCGAGAGTAGATATCGTTCAGCATCTGGCGTAAGATACCCGCATCCGTAAATTCCTGGTATTTACGATACAGTTTGAGTGCAGTTCGAGAATCCTCAATACTATCATGTGTTCCTATCTGGATGTCTTCTTTCAAGACAAGCCATGCGAGGAAAGACAAAGACAGAGTCCTTCTTTGCTCTTTTATCCAGAAGAGTTCAGCTGTATCAATCCTCTGAGCCTTCGGGATGTGAATATTGACCACCCGAAAATCTGTCTTCATACTGTGACCGAGGAATTTGCAACCCAGATTCAGAAGAATCCAGAGCTTTTTATACGCAACTTTGAGGGATACCAGGTTGTGTTGAGACGTTCTTGCATCAAGGTCTCCAGCTACAATCCCCGAAAAGTTGGTCAAATAATCGAGAACTTTATCTCTGACTGCCACATAATCATCGATGAACGGATATCCTTCATCCTCACCAGAGCCCCGGACCACCGAAACGCGCGCCAGTGCATGCACTGTTGGCCGTATTGTTTCGCGTACTCCATCCGAGTGCATTTGAATTTCGGGTTGTCTGACAGATACAAACTCGGTATCAAGGGCAATTATCGTCCCTTCAACTGGGGTTTCGTGTGGTGGTACTAACGGCCTATAAGTTCTCTCTCCCGGCCGAGTGCTAGGAATGTTAGCGTATTACGACAAGCAGTGGCGAATGCACCTACTTGGTATCTCTGTATAGCAGGGAGCAGTCCATGTTTTGCTTCCATGCATTATCAATCGAGTTACAAAACGTTTTGACTTGGTATGTAATTACAGACGGCAGCTTCCAGGCTGTGTTAAATGTAAGGGCATCATGTGCCTTGATCGGCTTTACTAGAAAGTCATTGAGTAAATGCCATTGACTTGCACCAGGAGCCGTCTGCTGTGAATGTGATACTATGATCTATTAGTATTGAAATCACTGGTAGTAAAAACAGGACTCACCATTCACGAATGACACTAGATGTGGCTTCTCGTGGCGACCGCTGTCAATATCAGCAGCGAAGCCAATCAGAGAGTACACAGTGACGTTATGAATTCCTCTAGTAAGATGGAGTTTAAGATCTTCGCCTTCATAGCAGAAGAATTGACCGTGGTCTATAATAATGCCAATTTCTTCTGGAAGCCAACCAGGGGTCGCCCAGAACAGCTTCGCATCCGGGCTGTTTGCAGCTGCATTAAGCATGAGTACAGCAGGGGCGCTATGAATTGCTTTTTTGGTGGACAAAGATTGGTACTTCATGCACCTGCTACACCAGCCTCGACTCGTTGCCTCTCGTTCCATACTCGACTTCAGAACCTGAGAGAAAGGGAGTTTGGAACCTCGAGAATTCCTGGTTCCAATTTTCTGATCATCTTAGTTTCGCTACACTACGAGGAGTATCATGAAACTTACCGGTGGTGGATACATGAGTTCGTTTACAAGTGTTGTCCCGGGTCTTGTATGTTCACTGCGACAGTGTTCGCATCTAATAGCAGTAGTCGCTGAAGTTGCGAATATCTTTTAGAATTAGCAAGAGGGTTCCTTCCCAGTGTGCGGAGCTTACTTGGTCAAAAGTTGGTGAACGAGGTTGAATATTCCTGTAATCCGTGGAAAATCTATCAAGAAGAAATCGGTTCAGGCCTTGGAGCATGTTTGTGAGGGTAGATCCCAGTGGTGCATCCTCTTCAAGCAAGCCCATGCTTTTCGCTGCCCAATATGTTAATATAAGTCACAAGGGTAAAGTATTCCTTTTCGTACCTTGAGGATGATAGCCTAACGTCTTAAGCATGTTCGTTGCCTGACATGAGAAACCACTAGCCTTTTCAAGCATATCAACCAAGAATCCCATTTCGCACAACAGACACAGGTCGCTGATACACGCAGTTGCTGTATGTTGGAGAGCGAGGTTACGGATCAAGGGAGTAAATCGCATAACCTGCAACAAGGCATTTGCATAGGAATTTGAGATATGTGTTTCTAAGCCGGAATAGTCGGTTTTGTTGTAGTACCTATGAATATTAGCATTACCACTGAAAGGATAACTCCCTAACTCACCCAAAGTCGAAGTCATCGATTCCAAATCTGCTGTATTTGATTTCAACATTTCGATACATGTCAGGAACTTCTGCCTTCATAACCCCCGATTCTGTCACCAGAGCTGCATCGGTAACGTCACTCATTCGCCTCTCTGGGATATCATTCCCAGATTGTTTTAACTTGGCATTTTCTTTATCACTGAGAAACATCGGTGCTTGAATACTGGACGAACTCTTGGTGGTAATTCTGGTGTTCTCAACCTGGTTTCTCCTAGTATGCTTTGTGTTTGGAGAATAGGTATAACCCCCAACTGGTTTTAGAGTTGACAGGGTATTTGGCTCAACGAGGGGAGGTGGAGCGCCAATTTCAAAGATCATATGGCTCGGCCACGCGGAGAGAAGAGTTTCACGGTAATATGGCATACCAATGGTGCTCAAAGGTCTATTTGAGGGCGATCAGCAATGTGAAAAGTGAGGAGAACATTAAAAACTCACGTATCAACACTCCAATCAAGTTGCTGACTTTGGTCTTCGGGATCAGCAAATTCGATGGGAATTCCGAGATCCGTAAAGTGTAGCTTAGATCGGTTTCCCCAGAGCTGCGCCTGGCATTCGGAATCAGACAAAACAAGAGCTTCGCCAGATGTGGCAATTTCGAGCCCACTTATGAAGTTCAGAACAGCTGCTTGCCGCATATTCGTGCTGGTGTTTACATTCATCAAATCAACGACCTGCATCTGCCCAACCTGTGAGGCGACCATTGTAGTTGAGGACATTTTGGGGTGCATCCGTACGAAGGCGGCCCCTGACGGAAAAGGTATCGGGCTGAAAGACTCCAATGTTTTAAGATTGAATACATTGACAAAGGGATCGAGCATATATATATTCTGCTGTTGGCGGCGTGAGTAACCACAAGTCACAATGAAGTCATGCTGTGCATCCATATCATTGATAGCCGCAGAGTGCGCTGGCCATGCCTTGACCACGACGAAGGTATTGGGATCCAGAATGTTGACCACGCCTTGTGGTGTTGCCGCACATATATATCGGCTCCTCTTCATAAGATGATAATGAGAACTGGTTGGTATTTGTTTTGTGACCGTTCCTTTCTCCACATCTATCACAAACATGGTGTTTTGTGCTCCGGCGACTAGAATCTCAGAAGTCCCTCTCGACGTAAAACTCATGCAGCGAAGATCTTTCATATCTTCATTTGTGATGTGCCATATTGGCGGTCCACGACGCAATGCCATATGTATACTGGTAGGGGTGAGAGCGATGACACCCTTTTCGTGAAAGAGCAATTGGCTGACCGGGCCATCGCCGGAGACGAATGAAGTGTATGCCTATAGAAAAGTTAGCCATGTTATGATCCAGATAACACTTCAACGCAATCGCTATTTATCAATTGGCTTCTTGACGGCCAGCGAACATGCCAGCGTCGTACAAGGTGTCACTCTAATAAGAAAAGTTCATACTTGAAGGTCCGCATTGTAGAAGCTAGAAACGCGACCATAGTCATTCCCTAGCCATAGAAGCTCTTGGTATATATCGAACGCGAGCGCCTTGATTGGCGAATGGACGCCATGTGCCGGTGGTAGGAGAAGTCGCGAGACCTGAAAGTCATGTTAGTATGATACTTTCAATTTCAGCTTCACGCCTGGTCGTTTAGAATAAAGGAGCGCAACGATTGCTCTCCCAAAGGGAGCTTGACGAATTGTTTCTCTTGTGCGACAAGCCCCATCAAGTCTGATAGCTGCTCTCCTCCGCTGAGTGCGCGACGCTATGGCGATATTGCTACGTCCCATCCCATGCCAACTTGCGCGATTCCCGGTGATAACAAGGCTGGTATGCCCCGCCTGCGCGAGGTCCGATAGCTCTTCCTTTCACACAAACCCAAGATATAGTGATAAGAGAATGATAACTTACTTCTTCCCAATCGCCATCCATCGAGTCAGACTGGGCGGCATTCAGAGCGCCATGCTGTGTTGTGTCTATCCTTTGTCTTGGAATCGAGCCTCGTGAAGCTGGCTCAATGGCAGAATAGCTGCGTAATCTTACCTAAGGAGGCGGTGGGGTGTTGGGTGGCTGTATCCACAGACTGAGGTGCGTGGCATGAAAATTGTATATATCCACACTTTAGTAACCTCAACCTGTGCCTGTGTGCCAGTAGAACAAAAAGGTTTATGAATGGTGGTTTACCTGGTCAAGCTTTACAAGCTGCGTCATGTTTCGCTTTTCAATTGGACGAATGATACAGCAAAAGCAGCAGTCTTAGATCAGAGTAGTTCCTTTTGAACCAAGTCCAGTGTTTCAAAGAAACAAATTCACGTATCAGATTGAAGAGACGTTGCGTTATGTAATAGTACATTATGTTGTGATACCCTCGAATTGCCATTCAGGATCTTTAATTGCCATCTTATCCATACAATGTTTTTTGAAGTCCTTCCCTTTTTCTCGCTGGGCGTTATATTCCTGTTCTCTCCCGGCATGGACTTCTATCAAGCCGCCTTCCTCGTGCTGATTTCCGGATGTGTTTTCATGTCATACAAAGAATACCAAAATCAGAAAATATCTCCTGCTGAGCGGAAGCCACTTTTACAGGATGGGAATACTACCAATGAAGCCAGTGTTGTGAAAACGGATCCCAAGGCAACGGCTGAAGCAAACAAGTTCAATAGGCTGTTTCTTACCGTCTATGCTTTAGTCATGGCTTCGGACTGGCTCCAAGGTAAGATAGCAAATTATTCGAAATGGCCCGTATTATGGAATTACTCGCGTCTAACAGTCGTACAGGACCATATGTATACAGTTTATACAAAGACCAATTTGGTCTCAAAGAAGAGCTCGTTGCAGCACTTTTCACAACCGGATTTCTATCAGGCGGAGTTTCCGGCTACTTCGTAGGCCAATTCGCTGATAAATATGGCCGAAAGATGGCCTGCTTGGTATTCTGCGTTACCTATTCGGTAGCATGTTTCTCAACGCTTTTCCCAAACCTCTATGCTCTATTCTTCGGTAGAGTTTTTGGGGGATTAAGTACAAGTCTGATGTATAGCGCGTTTGAAAGCTGGATGGTAACGGAATACCACAAGCGGCAAATCGACAAGGCGGGAATGAGCCTGAGTAGTATGTTTGGGTACATGGCCACTCTCAATAGCATTGTGGCGATCTTGTCGGGGGTTTTCAGCGAGTGGCTCGTGGAAGTAACGGGGACCAAGCGATCTCCGTTCATGGCGAGTGCAGGACTGCTCGCCATATCATTCTGCATCATCTTGATATCTTGGGTAAGAAGCATCCTCAAAACTCACTCTTCTCAAACCATGCTAACAAAGCCTGCCTAGGACGAAAACTACGGCGACTCGCATCGAGAAAAGGATGCCAAAGCACCCACCCAAAGCGCCATCAAAACAGTCTTCACAGACAAGCGCATCTTAACCATTGGCCTAGCCTCATGTTTCTTCGAGGGGTCCATGTATCTATTTGTCTTCTTCTGGACGCCGGCGCTCAAAGCCGCGCAAGCCCACCAGCCGTCGGGCGGCAAAGACCTCCCCCTCGGCCTGATCTTCGCCTGCTTCATGGCCTGCGTGATGCTGGGCTCTCTGCTCTTCAACCTGCTCGTCTCCAAACACCAGCTAGTTTCCCACTCCCGCCTGCTCACCATCACCTTCCTGGCCGCGAGCAGCGCGCTCCTGGTTCCGCCGTTCATCCAAACCACCACCCCGACCTTCGTCAGCTTCTGCCTCTTCGAAATCTGCGTCGGCATCTACTTCCCCAGCATCGGCTACCTGAAAGGCAAGCACATCGACGATGGGATCAGAGCCAGGGTGTACGGCATGTTGAGGATACCGCTCAACGTTTTTGTAGTTGTGGCCCTGAGCTTGGTTAAGGAGGGCGACGGGTACAGGAATGCAGTTTTTGGAATCTGCTCGGCGATGTTAGTTGGGATGGCCACCGTTTTTGGTTGGGTTGTTTCTGGATAGAGAGCCGTGGCTGTTTGGGGCAGGTTATTTATAGCGTAACATGTATAAAAATAACATAACTCTTTTTTAAAATCTCTTCAGCTTTTAAGTTGCCTCTGAAACAACAGGAGTTATCTCTCTCTATTGTAGCTCTTCAAATTTCTTGCTTCATATATTTTGCTGCTTGTACAAAACCGCAACAAGCTGCCGCTCGTAAAAGGGGGTTGGAAGAAGGTGAGGGTGTGTATCGATATAGCTACAAAAAGCTATATCTGCAATGACGAGCTACCAATAGCATCCAGATACGGTGCTTTAGCTATTTAGTAATTGTATTATATTGTAGTGTAGAATTAAGAAAGAAATACTAGTATATGTCTAATATTGGTATCATTATATATATACAACCCGCCTAAGACACGACCCTCCCGTGCCTGCGACAACTGCTATAAGTACCAGGATTGTATAACAACGATGCAGAAATCATAAAACTCAAAACGGCTCCCTATTCCCCGCTGCCCATGCAATAAAGTCCATAAAGCGGAGGTGCGCCTAACCTGATATATACCCAATTGAAGCAATTATCCATTTCGGGTCTGTAGACATTAACAGTACCTCGAGAGTGGTGCACCGTAGCCTAATTCGTCACTTCGGTCCTAAGTCCAGAACCAACTCGCCTCCCTATGTAGCTCGGCTCGATACTTCGTAGCTAACTCATATCATCTTCATCCTCCACTGCTGATGACAACCCTAGCCCCCTCTTTCCCTAAAATGCCTCGTTCTTGGGGTTTCGGACTGTGCCCTCTGCCTCTTCTTCTGTTGAAAAAGCCGCCTAACCCCGTGGCCGGTTTCGCCCCAGCTTCTACCAATTTAGCATCGGCAGGTAAAGTAGCGTCCTGCTTCGCCAGCTCTGACCAACTACCCGTTTCACCCAATACCACTTGCATTCCGCCTCCCATTGATTCTTTCCGCGTCCCCGTAGGTCGTGCATTACGACTGTAAGATTGTTGATAAGGTGAAAGAGGCGCTTGCCTGGAATGTGAACCGGAATTCTCCGTTTTCTTTTGACCATTGGGTAGTGGTGGGACGACATCTTCTCCTCGCCCTGGTGGCGATCCTGAAATGGATGAAGCTTGGGATTTTGAGTCTCTTCTACGTAGTTTTGATGGGGATCTCGTACTTGCAGCTTTTAATGACGTGGTCCCACTTGCTTGTCCAGTAGGAACTGGTGGTGGGCTTGTATAATCTAGCGGCGATCCAGGGGAGGATTCATTGTTGTCTACAGCTCCCGCATACCTGGCAAGGCTATATTCACTGTTAGGGTACATATTTTATAGTGGGCAATACAGAGTAACATACGCTGCGGTAGTGTAGTCGAATGGCAAGTACTGGGTCTCTATCATTTTGTACAACTCCTCTTCTCGAACTTCTTTGTCTGTAGCATCATCTTTTAGGGCATCTCTTGGCTTTTGTCGTCTCGCTCGTGCTTCTAGCGGCGCTTCCTCTAACAGCAGTTCCTCCAGATCGTAAGTCGCATCAAAATTCGTCTTCTCGCTCGACGGAACAAAAACGGGTTCGATCTCCTTTCTTTCCAGCGCCTCAAAATCTATCGCACGGAAGAATGGGTTGTCCGTGAATGATAGCCAGCTCATAGATCCCATTCGTTTCGAAGGATCCTCTTCTAATGCAGAGCTGATTGCATGTAAACATGGCATTGAGACGGCGGGCGCGGTGACGGGAAACTTTGGGTTCGCTTGCGTTATTTGGTGAGATAACGTCGTCTGGGTACTGCCCTCAAAAGGTCTCTGGAGATTCATTGTTAGTCCCGGACAACAAGAAATAGTGCGAATAGCCGTACCTTGTTATAAATACACTCGTAAAACAGAACACCAAGAGACCACCAATCTGCACCTGTTGTATAACCCGTTCCCTTGTACACTTCCGGTGCTAGGTATGCAAGAGTTCCCGACTTGCTGGTCAATGGCTTGCCGGGTGTGTAGTCGGACGCAACATTCTGTAACTTGTCAGCAAGCGTTTCTCACCTGAAAGAGCGACTCACAAAATCCGCCAGATGTATATGACCCTCAGAATCTAACAAAACATTATCCGGCTTTACGTCCCTGTGTATGATCCCTTGCTTATGTATGTATTTCAATGCGCAGCCTAGCTCGGCAATCCAAAATCGAACCGCCTCTTCTGTGAACGTCTTCCTTGATATGTGGAATCGAAGATCCCCTCCATTCATCAAATCAACGACCAGATACCTGTGTGTATATTAGATTGATGGCCTTCAGACTGTAGATTGTTTTCCCTCTCACATATATTCGATATCCTGGAAGCTGTATCGTAAATTGCAAATAAAGGGATGGTTTAGATGCTGTAACATCCTCCGCTCTCTTATAATATTGCGTACACTTTCTGAGCGAATAACTGTTTGGACGTTTGGTCAGCGTATGCTACGCAATTCGAGGGCGGGGTTAGCAACCTTCATCTTTGCGGATGTATTTCAATGCGAAGGTCAATCCTGTGTCCTTCCTCTCGACAATTCGAACCTTGCCGAATGCTCCCTTTCCAACCACTCGAAGGAGCCGAAAATGATTCAGATTGACTGTTGATAATTGATGGTTAGCAGGATTTCCCCCTGATTTGAGTTGTGATGGTGTCCGTCGGTGCAGCAATGCTGGGGAGCATTCGCCCTGGCGGCAGACACCAACAATGGAGTAGGTTCGGGAGGCGTACCTTCGTCCGTGAAGACCACCGGCTTTCCATTACTGTTTCCCATTATGCGCAAGTAGACCGGTTTGTGAGAGTTGATGTGCCCGCAGGCATGCCGGGAGTGGGACGTAGAGCACCGAAACCTGGATATAAGGGAAGCGTCGAGTCGTCAAGTCGCGGGTTTCTTGGGCAATGAAGGTTCCAGGCTGGCAGAGGCTTATATGCGGATTTAGCGAATTAAATATCGGATGAGTTGGGTCGAGTTGAGTGCTGGTGAAGTCTTTGGGATGAGGTTGCCAGCGGAGGGAATCCCTGATTCTTAGATTTCGTTAAGCAGCGGCAAGATTGGCAAACGACAAGGATATCCTGAGGTGGTTAAGGTCAAAGAAGCAAAAGGTGGAGTCGCTACGCTATAAAGAGACGGACGTCGAGGAAAACCAGACGCAAAGCGGTTGGCGTCAATCAGACAAACAATATCAATAAGAAGAATAATGTAGCATGCGCAAAACAGCAGCGTCTTGGAAGAGGGGGAGAGAGGCAGCAGGGAATGTTGGAAAGGGTTCGGGATGTATGTATGATGTATGGATGGATGGATGGATGGATGTATTCTGTCGTTGGTGGACAGGAATGCGGAGCGGAGCAGCGAGGAGCAGGAGCAGGTGATAGATAGCTAATAAGAAAAAAGGGTGCGTGGGCGAGAACGAGAACGAGAACGAGGAATACAAAGCAAGTAAGTAGTAATAGCAAAGCGTAATACTGATGTGATGATCCCTCATCCCCAATTATCCTCACTAACACCAATACGGCGCTGAACCAGTTGATGCAGTCGATAACACGCAGTCATGTCAGATTGGGATTAGGTCGCAGGTCTGTGGCAGAGGCAACGCACATGGATGGAACATGGCAGCATGGTAGTCTGACTGGTCGACAAGACAAATATATTATGGGGGCAAAACCCAGGTGGGCCCGGAGTGGTTAGTTGCAAGTTACCGTACTGGCTGGTAATTAATGGGGTTCGGTAAAGGTATTTATTATTTAATTAACTAACTGACCAACTCCGAGCTACGGGGGATAGCGCGTCCATAGCGTTCGGATCGCTTCTTCTATATACATTATATACATTATATATATATAGTATATGCAAGTATATACAGTCGTCCTGATGTACAGTACATCCTGTACTTATCTCCCCAAGTCTGCAAATTGTAATTGAAGCTCCTTGGTTCGCCCATGTACGACAACGATGAGTCGCTAGTGCTAATAATAATGGTAGTGGCAATGGAATGGTAGTGCGAGTGCGAGTGCGAGTGTTTGATGGCTTATTATTATTATTATTATTATTACATATGGAATTTGAATTTGAATTTGAATATCATAAGTTTTGTTTACATATATATATATATATACATGCATCCATCTCTCTGTCCCGTATCCCTTGATCTCCAGAAAATACAATGATACAAGGTACACATCCATATACACATCCATATATACATCCATACATACATACATCCATACATGCCACTACTGACTGGCTG
>Ga0247734_1002727_pt1 | contig 11191 bp, 7 predicted proteins | sample UWRJL103311B2_FD_180933 | JGI IMG/M metagenome (GOLD analysis project Ga0247734, IMG submission 180933) | Plant litter microbial communities from Arlington Agricultural Research Station in Wisconsin, United States - UWRJ-L103-311B-2 | ecosystem: Environmental > Terrestrial > Plant litter >... | reverse complement strand
CTGGCAGGGTTCTGCCCGGTGATCAGGCCGCCGTCGATCACGACCTTGGCCTCGAACGGCGCTGCCCGGCTATAGATTGCCCCCTGTCGGACAAGTTCGGTTTCGGCCAGCAGCGGAACGACCTTGTCATATTCCAGCATCGCCTCTTCCTCGTTACTGAAGCAGGTCAACGACTTTCCCGCTACGAGTGGCTTCCCGTCCGGCGCGGTCGCGGTCATCAGCCCGACGACACCGTGGCAGATGGCGGCGACCGGCTTGTCCTGCGCGATCAGGCTGGTGGCGAGTGCGCCAAGCGGCTTGCAGCTAGGAAAGTCCCAGAGCGTCCCCGTGCCTCCGACCATAAAGATCGTCTCTATTCGGGCCACGTCCACGGCGGCGATGTCCTGCGGCGCTTCCAGTTGCGCTATGGCTGCAGCCTGGCTCAGGAACCAGTGCCCGGCCGGCAGCAGCCAAGGCTCCTCAATGCTAGCCGGGTCGAGCGGCGCCGGCCGTCCACCGGGCGTGGCGAACAGGATGTCGTACCCGGCGGCACCCAGCATCTGATAGGGCGTGGCGAGCTCTTCCAGCCAAACGCCGGTGCGGGCACCAGTATCGCTCAAATCGGCCTGTGCGGTCAGCGCAAATAAGATCGTCTTGCTCATTATGATCTTCCTCATGAACTTAGTCCAAGAAGTGCGCGCCGCACCCAATCCGCACAATCCACCGATTAGGTGGATAGGAGCGGTCGGGTTTTATGGCATTATCGCGCCATGCTGATCCAAACGAAGCTCGCTCCGCCCAACAGGTCTATCGATCTGCTGTGGCGCGCGGCGCTGGTTGACCAGATTACCGGGGTCGGCCAGCATCTGACGGTTGTGTCGGCGCCCGCTGGCTATGGCAAAACGACCCTGCTGAGCCAATGTCATGCTCAGTGGCGCCGCGAGGATGTTGCTGTCGCCTGGTACAGCGTCGATGACTCCAAATTTGAGGCGGATCAGTTCTTCGCCTATCTTATGGCGGCGCTCCATCGCGCCGGCCTGCCGTTGCCCTATTCGCAGGAAGCAGTCGAGGCGGGACTTCCGGGGCTGGCAGCCGAAGCCGCCGCCCGCGCCATCGTGCTGGCTCTGGAGGCGAGCGAGGAGCCGGTGCGCGTCATCATCGACGATTATCATCGCATTGCGTCGGAGGCGACGAACCGCTTTCTGGACTATGTGATCGAGCGGATGCCGCCTCACGCCGCAATCATCATTGCGCTGCGTGGCCTGCCGGACATCGCTCTGTCCACTCTGCGCGTGCGTGGGCAATTGCTACAGCTGAACCAGAGCGATATCCGCTTTTCCGACAGTGAGGCGCGATCCTTCATCAGCGACCAGTCGGAAAAGGTCGACTGGGCGGAACTGATCGACCGCACTCAGGGCTGGCCAGCCGCGTTGCAATTGCTGCGGTTATGGCTGGCGGGGCGGGACCATGTCGACACGCTGGAACATCTGACGCGACGGTCCACCGATCTGGCCGAGTATTTGGCCGAACAGGTGTTTTCCGGCCTGTCGGCTGACACCCAGAGGTTTCTGCTCGAGACGTCCATTGCGCAGCGCATCTGCAAGGGGCTGGGCGATGCGATCTCCGGCAGGGACGACAGCGCGCAGATGCTCGAGCAACTGCGGCGGCAAAATCTGCTGGTCGCGCCGCTGGACGATGAGGGTGTCTGGTATCGTTTCCATCCGTTGCTGCGCGAATTCCTATACGATACGCTGGCGCAGGGGGGGACTGCGCGGCTGGACGCGCTGCATCTGCGCGCGGCATCGTGGCTGGCGAGGGACAATCTGCTGCCGGAGGCGCTGGCTCACGCGGCGCTGGTGTCGGACGCGGCGGCGGCACTGGGGATCATCGAATCGGCGGGCGGATGGCGGATGGCCATTCGCGGAGGGCTGGCGCTACTGCGGCATCTGGACGATCTGGACCCGGTAACAGCCGGGGATTTTCCCCGCGTAACATTGGGGCAAGCCTATTACGCCGCGCAGCACGGCCGCTTGCCTGAGGCGCGTGCGCTGCTCGACGGACTGTTGGAGGCGCGGCCTATATTGGATGTAGAGCAGACCGACCCGTCCCTAGCCTGCGAAATCCTTTGCAACGACCTGGTCACGCATATCTACGAGGATCGCAGCTTCCCGCCGGAATGCCTGCCGATCCTAGAGCGGCAGTTGGCGCATGAGGGCCACGACCCGACATTGCGCGTACTGCTGCATCATCTGTTGTGCCTCGCCAGCTTCGACCAAGGCGATGACCTGTGGTGCCGAGTGCATGGAGAGAAGGCTTGCAAGCTGGCGCGAGCGCATCAGCTACCATTGCTGGAAGTCTATGCCTATCAATATCTAGGGCTGTCGCAGATGCGCACCGGCCGCCGACGGGAGGCGGAACTCTATTTCCGCCGTAGTCTGGAGCAGGCGACCCGTCATTTTGGCGAAGGGAGCCCGCAGGTGGCGGTGGCGATCGCGCTGCTGGCCTACACGCTGTATCTGTCGGGCGACCTTTCCACCGCGACCGATCTGCTAGAATCAGCGCTGCCTGTGATCGAGGCGACCGAGGGCTGGCACGAGGTGTTCGTAGCCGCCTATGCGACACAAGCCTGGTTCGCGATGCGGACCGGCAATCTGGTGCAGGCGGAGCATATCATCCTGCGCGGGCACAGTACGGCCGAGCAACGCAATCTGCCGCGCCTGGGTTACCAGCTGGACCTTATGCGCGCCCGCATGCTGCTGAGCATGGGGCATATCGCGCAGGCCGCGCAGTTGCTGGATGGACTGGAGGCGCCGTCCGCTACATTCCTGCAGCGCGACCGGCGACTGTCCTGCGATTATCGCATCGCCCTGATGGCTTGTGCCCTGCAGAGCGGAAGGACGGATTCCGCGCTGCTGGCGTCGTTGGAGGCGGATGTCGCGGAGGCTGGCTCCGTCGGGCTCGACATTGATATCAGCATATTGCGGGCAGCGGCGCACGCTGCCGCCGGGCGGCGGATCGAGGCTGCGCACAGTTTCCGGTCGGCGCTGGAAGCGGCGGAGAGCGAAGGGCTGATCGGCATCGTGTCACAATTTGGGGCGCTGCTGCCCGTGGTCCTGAAGGCCTGTGAGGAGGCGATCCACCTGTTCGAGCCGGCGCAGCGCACGGTGGTGGCGCGGCTGCGGCAGAACAGCCCCGCGGCGCGCAAGAGCGCGCTCGCCATCCCGCCCTCCGCCAGCGACATCATCGTCACTCCGCGCGAGGTGGATGTGCTGCGCGCGCTGGCGGATGGCATGTCGAGCAAGGAAATGGCGCGCAGCCTGGGCGTTGCAGAAAGCACGATCAAGACGCACCGTATCAATATCTATCGAAAGCTGAACGTGGCGACGCGCTCACGGGCGATTGCCGCCGCGCGCAATATGCGGCTGATCTGACGTCTCCACCTTTTCTCCCGATATACGCGAGGCGTCGCTCCACCCTAGGCTCAGGGTTCCAGCGACCGGTCCGAAGTCCGGCGTGGCGAGAGAAAAGGGGGTATGCGATCATGACTTTCGGGAAATCTTTGGCTAGCGCTCTGCTCGGTTCGGCCTGCCTGTTCACTGGCGTCGTGCAGGCACAGGATGCGGACGGCAACGCCATCGTCGTTACCGCGCGTCAGCGCTCGGAAAGCTTGCAGCAGGTGCCCGATTCCGTAACTGCCTTTTCCGCCAAGGCTATCGAGGAAGCGGGCATTCGCAGCATCGATGACGTCACCGCATTAATGCCGAACATCTCGCTGGTGGACGCGCAGGATGCAGGCACCGTTGCGATCAGCATTCGCGGCATCGGCCAGGTACGCAATGGCGAGGCGCCGGTCGCGCTGGTCATTGACGGCGTGCAGATGACCTCCACCGACATGATCAAGCAGGCGCTTTACGATCTGGAGCAGATCGAGGTGCTAAAGGGACCGCAGGGCGCGCTCTATGGCCGCAATGCCATTGGCGGCGCGATCAATATCACGACAAAGCGGCCGACTAACGACCTGGAGGGGCGGATCGGCTTTGACTATGCCAATGGCGATGATCGTCGCTTGTCGGGGTCGCTGAGCGGTGCGATCGTGCCCGACCTGCTGCTGTTCCGCATCGCGGCAGACTATCGCAAGTTCGACGGCGTCTTTCACAATGTGACGCTGAACCGAAAGGTCGATTTCGTCGAGGATCTGAACCTGCGCGGCCGGTTGATCCTGACGCCGACCGATCGGCTGACCGTCGATCTGCGCGGCGCCTATGGCGATCTGGACGGCGGCGCGTCCTGGTATATTCCGCTGCCCGACGGTCAGCCCAACAACACGAGCATCCCGATCCAAAACGACTTTCTGGGCAAGAGCCCGCGCAAGACGAAGGATGCATCGCTCAAGATCGATTACGAGTTCGCGCCGTTCACGCTGACGTCGGTCAGCGCCTATAACGACACGAGCATCGATCTGATCGAGGATCTGGATTGGATGCCTCAGTCCATCCTGGGCGCGCGGCAGCTGCGCGGCTATGAAAGTTTCAGCCAGGAAATCCGCTTGTCCTCGCCTTCGTCGCAGAAGCTGCGCTGGACAGCGGGCGCTTATCTGCTCGATGCGAAGAAGAGCATCGATACCACCGTTCTTATCTCGCCCGATCCGACGTCCAGCGAGTTGCCACCTTCCGCCTATATCCCCTTGCCGGTCGCTGGGGCTGACGAAGATATCCTGACGAAGGCGGTCTATGCCCAGGTCAACTATAGCGCGACCGACGCGCTGGAACTAACGGCGGCGCTACGCTACGACAATGACAAGCGGACGCAGACCAATCGGTTGCTTCCCGGTCCGAAGCGCGAGGCGAGCTTTGACGAGTGGCAGCCCAAATTGTCGGTCAAGTACAGTTTTTCGCCGGACTCCATGGTCTACGCGACGGCGGCGCGGGGCTTCCGCAGCGGCGGCTTCAATCCACCGACCGGGGTCTTCCCAGCCATCTATCGACCAGAGGTCGCCGATACACTTGAAATCGGCACGAAGAACAGCCTGGCTGATCGCAAACTGACGCTGAACGCCGCTGCCTTCTACATGCGGTACAAGGACCAGCAGGTTTTCGTACTGAACGTTGCCGACCAGGGCATCGTCAACGTCGCCAAGACCGACATTTACGGTTTCGAACTTGAAGCACAGGCACGGCCGACGCGGAATCTGCAATTGGGCGCATCGCTCGGCTTCATCGATACAAAGATCAAGGATTATGACGGCACCGTGATGTTCCGCGGCAACAAGGTGCCGCTGACCTATCGCTGGTCCTACACGCTGTTCGGCCAGTATCGTGCGCCCATCGCCGATGATCGCGCGCTGATCGCTCGCATCGACTATTCGGGACGGTCGGGCAATTACTGGCATATCGACAATGCCGACCGGCAGAACGCGGTCCATCTGGCCAATGCCCGTCTGACCTTCGACGCGAAGGCATGGTCGATCGCTCTCTATGCGACGAACCTCTTCAAGGAGCGCTACACCGAGGAATTCTTTGCCAAGGAGTTTTCGGCAGGCGCCACCGACATCCGCTATCCGGGCCAGCCGCGTCGCTACGGCGTCGCTGCCAGCTTCAATTTCTGAAGGAACATAGTCATGTCGACGCAGGTCCGCGATCTAGAGGACATGTTCAACGGCCAACAGGCGGCCGTCGAACTGATCGACCGCCGCCGCCACGGTCGGGGCGTCACCTATGAAGGGCAAGATGACCGTTTCTCGCAGAATTGGTATCCGCTGTGCCGCTCCACGGACGTCGCGGCGGGTGCGATACTGGGGCGCAACTTCCTGGACGGGCGCGTCGCCGTCTATCGCAGCGAGGATGGCGTTGCGAATGTCGTCAGCGCCTATTGCCCGCATAATGGCGCGGACCTTTCCATCGGCAAAGTGGCGGGCGACCGGCTGGTTTGCGCCTTCCATCACTGGGAGTTTGATATGCGCGGCAAATGTGCCCGCACCGCCACCAACGACAAGGTGGTCGATGGCATGCGGGTGTTCCGTTATCCTGTGGAGGAACGTTTCGGGCTGATCTGGGCTTTCAACGGCGAAGAGGTGCTGTATGACCTGCCCGATCTTGGCTTCCCCGACGAGGAGCTCGCCTTCCATGCCGACATCCCCCATCTCGACCTGCTGGCCGATCCCTGGGTCTTTATGTGCAACACCACCGACTTTAATCACATCAATATCGTGCACGGCATCGAGATTGAAGGCGACGCGACCAACGACATTCGTTGGCACCAATTTGGGTATAATTACGATTTGAAGGGGCGGTTCCGGGAGACGGGCGCCGCGATCGAATACAAGGTTGGTATTCACGGCACCAACATTTTTTACCAGATGGGCAGCGTGAATGGTCGCTGGTTCGCCTTCCTCTATCCCTGCGGTATCCACCGGCCCGGCACGTTGCGCAGCTATTTCGTGATTGCAACGCAGAAGTCCGACGGCACGCCAGAAGACGACCAGCGGGTGCAGGAGACGCTAGACTTCGCTCAGGCGCTGGAGATCGCTGTGGTCGACCAGGACGTTGAAATCCTCAACACCATTCGGTTCACGCGCGGCATGTTCACGCGCAGCGACAAGGCGTTGGGGCGCTTCGTCGATTATCTTAAAACCTTCCCGCGTGCCCATCCGGGCGCCAACTTCATCCGCTGAAGGAACATAAGCAATGCTGACGGTCGAAATGGCGCGACGGATCTCGGCACCCGTGGAGAGGGTGTGGCAGTTCACCGGGGACTTTGCTGGCGATACGCTGACGAAAGGCTATGTCGCTCGTGTCGAAACCAACGGTCAGGGGTTAGGCGCGCTGCGCACCTATCATCTGGACCCGGCTATTGGTGGTGGCGCGGTTGTCGAGCGACTGATCGAACATGACAATGCTGAGCGGGTCATCGCCTATGACATGGTGGATTACGGCCCGCTGCCCTGGGCGGACTATGGAGGGCGGATCAAGGTGACGCCGGCCGGGCCGGATGCTTGCATTTTTGTCATTCGTACGCACTTCTTCCCGCTGGACCCAACGCGAGGCGAGGAACTGCGGGGCCTGTCTCGTGGAAATATCGAAATGTACATCGCCAATCTGGAGGCAGCGGTCGCGGCATGATGTGGGGCGACCGGAGTTGCTTGGCCTGCAGATAGTGAGCCAGGGCTAGCTGCCCCAGCCGGAAAGAGAGTTGAAGCTTGCATAGTTGGCGTCTGTCAAGCTTGGATGAACCACAGGGCGCTCACAGTGAAACTTCACCGAAAATTGGGGCTGCCCCTGCCAGACGGGCTAAGGCTCCTGCAAATTCGCGATCTTACGTGCTCCGCCGTTCTGCGATGCCTTGAAGGGCTGGACATCGGCGAAGTAGACGGCATCGCCGACGTTATTGTGCCAGGCGAATTTGTCCGTGGCCGGAAAGCGGGCCATTTTTAAACGTTTAGTCTTGGAAGGCCCCTCAAATTAACTGACGGTCTGCTCCTGGCTTACGAAATCTGACCTCTGAGTGTCTTGGATGGGTCGTTCAAGTAGGCGTTTCCATCCTCGATAAACGCTATTCTACCTGCCTTATGGTGATGATGTTGCCGCTAGAAAGCGGTAAAAAAGAATCTATGACGGAAAATGCTCTGCCGCGTCTCTTTGACCTGAGAGAGGAGAAAGAACACGGAACGCGAGGCACTGGCGCGATGGGTTGGGCGAGAGATATTGCCCCATGAACGCGACCTGCGCATCTGGTTGCGGCGACAGGTCGTGGCCGCCGCAGATGTGGAGGATATTGTGCAGGAATGCTATTGCCGCCTCACCCAGTTACACGACTTGTCCCACATCACCGCGCCGCGTGCCTATCTTTTCATCATGGCGCGCAATATCGTGCGTCGCCAGCGCGAGCGGGCGCGGGTCGTGCGGATCGATCCTCTTGCCGCGACGATGGAGGCTGAGGCCGATTTTCTGACGCCCGAGCGCGTGGCGCAGGCGAGGCAGGAGTTGGGCCGGGTGCAGGCGGCGCTCGCTACGCTCTCCGATCGCGCGCGCAGCATCTTCATCATGCGCCGGATCGAGGGGCAGAGCCAGAAGGCGATTGCGCAGGCATTGGGCATAAGCGAGACGATTGTGGAGAATGAGGCGAGCCGGGGTCTGCGCACGCTTCTGAGGCACATGACGCAGGCGGATGCGGAACAGGGTCAACCCGTAGCAACGGGAGGCGCGCATGTCAGGCAGCGTTGAGGATATGGCGGCGCGCTGGGCCATGCGCCATCCGCTCGATCCCGATCAGCATGCAGCGTTCGACGCTTGGCTGGCGCTGGACCCGCGACACGCAGGCGCGCTGCTGCGAGCGCAGGCCGCTCTTTCCTGTATGAACGACGCGCTGGTCGCTGATGCCGATCACTCTTCCAACGCCCCCTTCTGGACCCGCCGCACATGGCTGGCGGCTGGGCTGGGGGGCAGCATGGCGGCGGTGCTTGCGGGCGGGCTTGGCCTGTCCCGATGGATGGGGCAGCATGTTGCGACCGAACGGGGTGAAATCCGCCGCTTGCCGCTTGACGACGGATCGGTCGCCACGATCGACAGCGACAGTGATTTGCACGTCGCGCTGGGTGACGAAGCGCGCCGCATCACGCTCGCCAAGGGGCAAGCATGGTTTCAGGTTGCAAAGGACAGTCGTCGTCCCTTCATCGTCGATGCCGGCTTGGCGCAGGCGCGCGCGATCGGCACCGCCTTTTCCGTCAGCCGCACCGACAAGGGGGTACAGATTGCCGTCACCGAAGGCACTGTCGCGACATGGGCAAAGGATGGCGGCGGGTCGATGACGATCCTGAAGACAGGCGATTTTGCGACCTTCGAAGGCGGCGCACTGGTGCCCGTCACCGGCAATGCGCCACAGGCGATAGAGCGGGCACTTGCCTGGCGCATGGGTGAAATCGCGCTGGAAGGCGACACGCTGCGCGACGCCGTGGTCCGCTTTAATCGCTATAATGCGCAGCAGCTCGTTATCGTCGATGAAAGCCTCGCCAACGAAAAGTTGATCGGCCTGTTTCGCATCGACAATCCGGCGGGTTTTGCCCGTACGCTGGCCGCCTCGCTCGATGTGACGGTCACGGTCACACCCGACGCCATCCGCCTGTCGCGCAAAAAAATCGATACGATCTGACGGAAAGTCCATCTGCCCGGCTCTTGGTTCATAAGAGCGCACCGGCAAGCAGGGCGCCACGACAGGGGAGGACATATGAAGACCGCGCTCGCTCATTTTCTTGGCACCGGGGCCGCGATCATCTGTTGCATCGGAACGCCCGCCGACGCCGCTGCGCAGATCCGCCGTTTCGACATTGCGCCCCAATCAGCCCGCACCGGCATCCCCCTTTTCGCCAAACAGGCGGGAATCGAGATATTGGTAACGGGCGCTGCGGCGGAAGGCGTCAGCCTGCGCCGTCTTCAGGGCACCATGGATGTGACGCAGGCGCTTCGTCAGCTGCTGACCGGCACCGACCTCGTCATCGCGAAGGCGGGGACCGCCATCGTCCTGAAGCGCGAGCGGCCGGCCACCCCCAGTGCCGCCGCCTTCATGGTCGCGGCTCCTGCCTTCGTCCCCGCGACGCAAGAAGGCGATGCATCCGCCGCCACCGTCGCCGAACCCGCAACGCAGGACATTATCGTCACCGGTATCCGCGCCTCGCTCCAGGAATCTATCAACGTCAAACGCGCCGCTGGGAACATCGTCGATGTCATCACCGCGCAGGACATCGGCAAGCTGCCCGACCAGAATGTGGCTGAATCGATGAGCCGCATTACCGGCGTCCAGATCACCCGGCGCGAAGGCGACGGTTCCAACTTTACCGTGCGCGGCATTTCCCAAAACCGGCTGGAAATCAACGGGCGTACTTTTCTAGGACCGGGGGCTGGCGGCAGCGCGTCGCTCGAATCGATCAGCCCGGAAATCATCGGCAGCATTGTCGTGTCGAAATCGCCTACGGCGGACATGCCCGAAGGCGCGCTCGGCGCGACCGTCAACCTCAAGACCAAGCGCCCGCTCGATCTTGACGATCTGGTCGTCAGCGGCCGGTTGCAGGGTGCCTATACCGATCAGGCCGATCATCTGGGCTATCGTGGATCGGCGCTGGCTTCGAAAAATTTCGACGACCGGCTCGGCATCCTCGCCAGCGTCGCCTATTCCAACACGCATACGCGCGGGCAGTCGTTCGATTCCGGCGGCTGGACCCGGACCGACGCGATCGACGGCAATGGCGACGGCGTCAACGACCCCGGCCTCTTCCGTCCCAACCGTTTCATGGCGCGCATCTACGACCGCAAGGAGCAGCGGCTGACGCTCAACAGCGCGATCCAGTTTCGCCCGGCGGACGATTGGGAGATCATCCTCGACGGCACCTATTCGCGCCTGAAGCGCGAGCGCAACAGCGCCAATTATCAGGTGCTGTTCAATAATAATGACGTCAACGCCGTCGCGGACAAGAATGGCACGGTCGTCAGCGGCACCTTCACGGGCGTCACGCTGCGCCCGCTCATCTATGATGAGCCGACGGAGTTCCGCTCTACCAACATTGGCTTCTCGACCAAATATGACGGCGATATCGTCAAGATGTCCGCGGACGCATCCTACAGCAAGGGGAAGGGGACGGACGGCGGGCCGGGTGCGTCCTTCACCTATGTCGTCGTGCCGCGCGCGGGCAATACCACCAACGCCAGCTATGATTTCTCGCGCGGCGGCCCTGTGCCCGACCTGTCTATTCAAACCAATTTCGACCGCGACGACCCGTCGCAATATCAGCTTGCCTCGATCTTCGAGAATGACTTCCGCACCGATAATAGCGGTTATGACGCCCGGCTCGACTTTGACATCCGCACCGAGTGGGGACCGCTCAGCTCCATCCAGGTCGGCTCACGCTACGAAAATATCAAATTCTATTCGGAATCACCGCAGAACGTCCCCTCTGCTGCCAGCCTGCTCGCCAGAGGAGACAAAAATGGCGACGGCATCATCACCGTCGATGAAATGCCGGGCCTCAATTACGACAACAGCATGGGCAGCTTCTTTCCCGGTGCTTCGGGCAACTTTCCACGCGACATCCTGACCGGCACTGTGGACAAGGAGGCGGCGCGCGACGCCTTTGGCCTGCCGATCCCGCGCGCAGACACGATAGCGCTTGGCCGCGTTTCCATCCGCGACGTCAATCAGGACACTCTGGCCTTCTACGTCCGCGCCA
>Ga0247734_1002726_pt1 | contig 11194 bp, 7 predicted proteins | sample UWRJL103311B2_FD_180933 | JGI IMG/M metagenome (GOLD analysis project Ga0247734, IMG submission 180933) | Plant litter microbial communities from Arlington Agricultural Research Station in Wisconsin, United States - UWRJ-L103-311B-2 | ecosystem: Environmental > Terrestrial > Plant litter >... | reverse complement strand
TATCATAGAAACATCACTGTTACTATCATTCTTTCATTCTGAGTGGACCTTGAATGTTTCTACCCCGTCCACTCCCCTTAGTGCTTTGTCTTCACTCCACATCATCTGCGTTCTAGGTTTGCAATCCGACATATCAAGATGAACAAAATCAGTAATTATACTGGGTCACTTGTACTGATCGAACGCATGTGTGTCTGGTATTTCTCTTTGAAAGCTGTCTCGAAAGCAGGAGTTGTGGCTTTTTGTGAGAAGTGTTGTTGGTTCCCCGCCACAAGATGACAACTAAATTTCAAACGGTAGAATGGCTTTAGAAGCCGACGATACCTAGCTCATTATGTTAAGTCTCGACAAATACGCAGCTTCTTCACATAGATAGATATAGCCCGTTGTAGGGACGGTTTTTAATTTCAGGATCGCCTTCATGGAGAAGCGGTTGAGATGACAAATGGCGGAGACTGAGTGACCACGTAAGCCGTGATTTTAAATGCTAACAAACGTGTTCATGTCTATAAAGGTTCAGCCGATATAAGGATAGCAGTATGACGTGACAGCTGTGCCAACAGGACACTATCTGGGAGAGAAGATGAGGAGAAATCAGTGACCAAGACTTGGCTTCTGAGGGGTTTTGTTTAGGTTCATAAAGCGGGACGATTATTCAACTCCGAAGAACTGCACTTCCAGCTTTATAAAACCTCCCTTGCTGCTATCATACACCCCAGTCATAGAATTAAAATTCATACAGACCACTCTAATATCTAGGAAACAAATCCAGTTACCGGTGAGGCCGGAGATCCTTTGATGGGCAAAGAAAAGGATTGTCCGCATCTTTCCTAGCGTCCTCGCTTAAGATTTTTAAGGGGTCGCTGAATTTTCGTACCAACCCTGATTGATTGAGTTCCACAATTCACGAGTCCCAACCCTCATCCCATCTCATCATTCGATTCCATCTTCTCTCACCTGATATTATCATATTCCCGTTCATTGCTATTCTTTATTCTCTGGATTTCTTTTCTTTTACTTGACTGCACCACGAGATAGCAATCCTGTCGGTAACCTGCATCTGAGACAAACGGAAACCACAACGTAGTCCACAATGGGACCCAAAAAACGGGTAACAGCACTTGCTAATTCACCCAAATACAAACTCAAAAGCACACCCATCAAAAAGGCCAAAAGAATGGTGATATCAAGAAAGGGTACACCGTCAGGTTCAAAGGCATCATCGTCAACAAAAGCTAGCTCGGCGCCCCCGGCCGATTGTCTGCATGAGCTGCGCTTTTATCCATGTGACACGCCGTGGCATCCACATCCGGAACCTGCAAAGAGAAAACTTTGTCCGCCATGTTGGCTGGCGCAGTCGAAGGTTTGGGGTCTCACAGGACCGGAGATTGGGACTACTGCTGAGTGTGATCGGATTCCATGGTGAGTGGGTTTTTCTTTCTTGTCCAAGTTTTATTTTAAGGTTGGTAGGGATTCTGATGGTTAGCTTGTGTTTTGTAATCTTTGTTTGAACACAGTGCACTAACAAGATTCTACTTTATAGCAAGAGTTGCAAGAAAAAAGGCTTCGGTGCTGAAGTTTGCTCTGGGTCTGTTGGTGAAGACGGTCGCGATCCATGGGCAGCAGTTGAGGAGGATGTGATGAAGCAGGATGCTGAGGTGCAGCATACCATGGTTTGGATACGTTAAAATGTTTTTAGTATACGTGCAGCGTTTGTGTCATGGCGTTGGTTGTTTTTGATTAGCTGTATAAGGAGGAGCAGTGGTTGCCCTGGAACATAGATTATACACCGATTTTCTTTGTTATTCATGGAGTTGGGGTTTAGCGAATGCTTGCTATTCATTTGAGAATATCAATCCCGTTTTACTGATGCTTTGAGGATGCTATTGACCTTTCAAAGAAATGTGATAGTGGCACTCTGTTCGCGGGAAGCAAGTGGATGTAGAATTCCGCTATGGTCAAATCAAAGGAAGAAATTGAACTCAAATATGTACCAGCTCATATGTAGCACTCTCCATTAAATCTCTATCCCAAGATCACCTCCACCACTAACACACCACACGATCCACATTAACCACTTGATCATCGCCGCAATGGACGAAGAAATCCTTCACGTCGAGGAACCGCCTCAAGATACTAAATCGAATAAAGTCGACCAGCAAGAGCATCTTGAATCTGTGGCGCGTAATGCTCTCACAGTATCTAGCCAGCTCCAGACTCCACCACAATCTCCATTTTTCCAAAGTACCGATACTCCGCTCGGCTTCCCATTCCATCGCAAGACTGGAAAAGTTCGTCTTCCCCGCGAGCGTGATGGCTTCTCCTCCAGCGAAGAAGAGCTGTCCGATGATTTCTCCAGTATGCCCGATCGTTGGCAGGTGCGTTACTATCCCTCCCTATCAAGAGTACTCCCCCTCCATCGACCTGCTATCCCTCATCTGTTGAGTCATTAGAGGCTTTCATATACTCCACTCCCTAACTTGTCGCAGCAGAAAGTCCCTCCCGGGGGCTGGGTTTCCACAGCAAAAGGCAAATACGGCCTCAACAAGCCCAAGTGTCCACCTTGTCATCGACTCAAAAAGAAGGACCCGTGTCGCGGCCCGCCACCTTGTCGGGAATGTTACGGGAAGGGAAGACGTTATGCAGCGCAGTGCCAGGAGTGGGGAGAAGGTTTTGTGCCGAAGCAGAAAAGGGATCGGTTTGGGAGGTTCATGAGTGGAACGATGTAATGAGTTTTGTGAAAGAGAAAGAAGAGTGAAAGTGCAGAAAAGCAAAGTAAAGATGAGTGTATGGGTGGGGATTTGACTTTTGAGCTAGTCTGGGAGGAAATGTCAGTTTAATACGATTAAAGACCTGTACTTTATTAACGAAAAAACGTTGGTGGACGAAATGTGTTATCATTAGATCGGGAATATGAGCCATAACTAGACCATTCTCTACCACTAAAAGTCAAGACAAGATATTTCATGGGTAACTTCTGTAAACAAAATCCTACAGCCAAAACTTCAATTCAAATTACAATGGCTGCATGTTAATATACAATAATTAGGTGCATTCCACGATTCCCTAACTACTGCACAATGTTCCATGTTCTCTTTATCATTCTCTTTCAAATATCAAAGTACCCCTAAGCAGCAACCCACACATTTCAATGTTCATAGATTCCTACTACAAAACTCATTGTAGTCACTAATTCCCATTCGTCTTCTTGTAGTTGTGAAGTGAGCTCTGAACTTTTGCATTTTACGCACTACATCACCATGTTTCAAGTTTGGGAATCTCAAATCCCATAATTATTACTCACGCATTCTTCAAATATATTGCTGCATCAATCCCTATTAGTTTTGTGATATCTTTACTGGCATCATAATGGATTGCTGGTAGATGTCGTATTTCACGGGGAGGTGTAGAGTGAGTGAAGTCGACTAATTTGCCCGGTCAACCAAATTAAGGCAGCTGAACCTTCAATCATAGATCACCGTGAGAGACCCGAAGGATCTCATTCCGAGTTTTAATCTGTCACCTTTGGAGTGGAAAGCTATCTGACTATTGATTCTAGGACTTTGCAACGTGATGTACGGATTCTGATTAAAGTCTACACGCTATGTTTCGGTTCTTGTTGATTTTATTGAGAATTAGGATACCCAAACATATACAGGCAATAAATAACATTACCAGAAGCCCCATTTAGAACAGGTATAAGTAATACTAAGAATCAATTTATAGATAAGAAAGCCGTCAAGTGGAAATGATTCACTCTAGTAAAACGAAATTTTCAATTGAGTTAATCTACTAAATACATGGACCAGATTCACTTAAGAATAACAGCTGTCTTAAAGACAACTTGACTAGCACAGCAGATAGTTTAGTAACAGCATGATGCATGAGGAGAACTAATAGCGTGGTAAGAAAATAAAATTACATATGCAGAGAACATTGATAATGAATGGAGGTCGTTCGTCCTGTAGCACGTGACTTTAGAATGTATTGTGAATATCTCTACTTTCATACTGATCTGATTCTCTTTGTAAGGCTCCCTCATCAAAATTATCCAGACTTGCTGTTTGGTTATGTCTTGTCGTAGCACTAGAGAAGCATAACGCTCGGAGTTACTCGAAAGATGCTTTGAAGAGGATGATGAAATCTCGCTAGGGAAAAGGGATGATGGCGGGGTCAACAGCGCTAAAGTGCGGGCTTGCGGCCGCCGGCTTCGGAAAAACTCCCCAGTCCAGGAACTTTTTTTATTTTCGCAAGTTCTCTTGAAGCTCCATCAGCACACGATCTTGTTGACACAGCAGCGCTATGGATGTCCACCGATGCAGATTCGTGCCTTACCCGCAGTCTACGATCAATGTTCTAGCCTTTTCTCACTCACATATTTCTAAGGTCTTAAAAGCAGCGCCTCCAAGACTTGCGATCGGTCGAGCAAACGGTGATATCGAAATATGGAATCCCCTTAATGGTGCATGGCTCCAGGAGACGGTAATTAGAGGAGGAAAGGATCGAAGCATTGACGGGTTGGTATGGATTCAGGACCCGACCGAAGTGTTATCGAACGGCAAATGGATTATTGGAAAGTCAAGACTCTTCAGCGTCGGATGCACAACAACTATTACAGAATGGGATCTTGAGAATGGTAGACCGCTGAGGCAAGCAAGCGGAAACCATGGAGAGATATGGTGTCTTGCTGCTCAGCCACCGCTAGCACCGGGTAAGAAGGCAGATGGTGTCTGGGAAGGGCAAAATCTTGTTACGGGTTGTACTGATGGAGCTCTGGTGTTATATTCTACCAAAGATGAAGATTTGCAGTTTGGAAAGATTCTTGTTCGACCGTCCGCCAAGCGGGCAAAGATCATAAGTGTTGCTTTCCAAAACCGGGATATTGTTATTGCAGGTTGTACGGATAGCACGATTCGTGTTTACGATGTTAGAAGTGGCCAAAATCTGCGGACTATGTCAATTGGAGCTGGACCAAAAGGAGGGCCAAAAAATATTGACATCTGGGCTGTAATGGCACTACCTAATGGCGATATTATCTCGGGTGATTCGACTGGTGAAATGAGGATCTGGAGCGGCAAGACATATACTTTAATGCAACGAGTGAAGAGCCATAACGCAGATATATTTACGTTAGCTGCCAGCCATGATGGGACGACGTTGTTCAGTGGAGGTAAAGACAGAAGGACTGTAGTATACAAGCAAGTTGGTAAAGCAAAGCGATGGGCCGAAGTTTCTCACCGGAGGTATCACGACCACGATGTTACGACTATGGCTAGTCTGGAGTATAAAGGAATGAGTGTTATGGTTTCTGGAGGTAAGGCTAACATCTCTTTTTTCGTGCAATCTTTGCTAATATGTACAGGCCCTGATGCTTCACCTATGGTTGTCCCTCTTCAACAATTTGGAATGGATTTTCAACGTGCACTTCCCTTCCTTCCACAGGAGGCTCCAGTCAAAAGTGCATTGATGGGAAAGAAGCGTCTCCTAATGAGCTTCTGGGATAGAGAAATCCGTATTTGGGAGTTGTCGAAACCTACCACCCACCAGGAAGATGTATCCGATGAAAACCACACTCGAAAGCTAGTCAGTAAAATATTGATAAAAGGCGAGGCAAGCATCACTTCGGCGGATTTGATCTCAGATGGTAGTTTGCTAGCGGTATCTACAACATCCGAAATAAAGGTGTTCCAGCTCAGACCTAAAAAATCTGTCGATGGAGAGACAAATCTTAAGGTCTCAACATTGCAAACTCCGCATGGCTTCATGTCCGGTGCTCGACTTGTTCGCTTCTCTCCCGATCGTAAATGGCTCTGCATCGTCCGCACTGATAGCCAAATAGTCCTTAGACGACTTACATCCTCCTCAGCCTCTATCAAATTCCACCCACGTAGCTCGAAACTCGAGCGAGTCAATCGCAAGATTGAGAAACACATCATATTAGGCGGTCTTGGTACTTACGACAGAACTGTTACCCAAGCCGCGTTTTCTGCTAACAGCAATATTCTTGCTGTTAGTGACCTAGCAGGTTACATCGATACCTTCGTTCTATCTGGACAAGAGGATTTGAGCCAAGAGCTCGAGGAAGTCAACGACGCGTCATCATCAGACTCTTCAGACTCGGAACCTGAGTCTGACGAGGAAGAATCCCCCGTTAAACTAACATATGGCCAGTATTGGACACGCAATCCTTCCGCCTCATCTATTCCCAAACTCCCGTCCGCACCAACTGTTCTCTCATTCCGGCCTGCCACAGCCGGTCCTACCAACGGTGTGACGAGTCGCACAATCGCAACCCGACAAAATCCTAATCCCGTCCCCCATGATCTTCCCAGCGGAGAAGATCGTCTTATTGTAGTTACCGCCACATCAGAGGTCTTTGAATTTGAAGTTTTACAAGGATCATTAAGTACGTGGTCTCGCCGCAACCCGACATCCAGCTTCCCTACCACATTTAGAAAAGTTAGAGACTTAGCCAAAGGATGTTTCTGGGATGTCAGCAATGGCCGGCAACGGCTATGGCTCTACGGTTCTGGCTGGCTTTTCATGTTCGATCTGGCTACAGATTTCCCTGACCCTATGCCTGACCCCAAAGAGAGCATGAAGAGGAAACGCCACGGAAAAGAAGAGTCTTCTGGCGCAGGATCTAGAGTCCCAGATGTCAAATTAGGAACCGGCATCTCACGTAAAATGACCAAACTAGTGCATGGAGAGCTCATGGAGACTGAACAAGTTCCATTACGACCACGAGAAGAGTTTTCTGATGATGAAGATATGGCTCTAGAACGCTTACCGAGGGAAACGGACCTGGAGAAGAAAGATGAGTCTGATGCTCCTGAGGAGAATTATTGGAAAACTTTCAAATATAGGCCGATATTGGGAATGTGTGCTTTCGGGGATGGGGAGCCTGAGGTTGCGATAGTGGAGAGGCCGCTTTGGGAAGCTGATTTACCGGAAAAGTTTTATGGGAACCAGGAATGGGAAAGTAGTGGCGTTTGAGTAGCTTGGTAATGAAACCATGTATAAATTTCAAGAAAGCATTGAATATATTATCACGTGATGTTAAATTAGTGCCATTAAAAACCTAGAGCTTGTCGAGACTTACTTGGAAGCAACTTGAAAGAACGAGTTCTTAGGATGACGAGATTTACCTGGATTCAGTCAAGTGATTGGAGTGCTCATTACTCCAAGTCTTCTGTATAGACATGCAAACCCCCGTGTTCGCTCGTCTCAAATCTCCAAATGATCATCGTCTTCTCACTCCCCAATTTCATCCTTATCCTTTACCTGTTCACCAATGTCTCCCCTACCGAACTCCTCCTCTTAGCTAACTTCCCAATTATCATCATACATTCCTCCAGCTCCTCTCCACTTCTCTCAAGTAGCCTAGATGCCTCGTCGCAAGTTGAGAGATTAGCATCTCAAGAAGCCCATCACGTCCAATTATCTTTCCTAGCACAAACTTCCACAATAAGATCTTCCTCCTAAGTTCCTAAACCGCTCATAAATATCCTTCGCCTCTTTTCATTTCTATTTCCCAAGGAGTATCTGTATATTTCCACATCGTTTGGACTTATTGACTCAACTTTCACTTTAATCGAGGCATGGTATTCGATACTCGTGCGGGTGTCTTATCCAGTGTGTTATTTGCAGTCATGGCATAAGGCATAGAAGAGTGAAGGCTAATATCAAAAGGTGGCGATGAATTTCTTCTACAATGGGAAATCATAATTGTGGGTTTTCTACGTTCGGCACAAAAGAAATGGACACATTACATGCACAAGATGAAGGGGAAGAAGGGGAAGAAGAGGCGTAACTTTTATTTTCTCTTTTTTCTTGGACATACGGTTCAGAATAGCTGAAAGCTAAGAGACTTAAATAGCATAAAGAAGTTAATGAATCTAGCATCCTAATAGTAGTGGGGTGTGCACACTAGGTTAACAGTTCCGTATGAATAAAGTCAAGTTCAACGCATCTTATTGCTTGATGATCGACAGTGATTCAGATTGTGCCTTAGACTGATGTGCTCATCAACCATGCGGTGCAACTTGTTCAGTGTCGTAACTGGCAAGCAGAACACTTCTATGTGGATAGATGCTAATACGGCAACACCTTTGTTGGGAAATTTGACTATCAAGGAAGACTTGCCTATGTAGGAGAATAAGCCTCCGCCGTTCCACAACCTATCTAGGCAAGTTATAGGTCTCGGAGACGCGCATTCATTCCTAGGGAATGAACCACGTAAGCTTGAGGATGTTTCAACAATAGGCAGTCATTATGCATACACATACAAACGTGCTTCCCACGCATACGTGTGTATATAAGCAACCCCTCTGTAGCAGAATAACGACGATAGCGACTCGGTCCCGCTGAAAAAAACAAGGAGATGCAAATAATTGTGGGATCTTTCCCCATCTCTCTCTCCTCACGTATGTGTCTTAAAATTCCAAGAAAAGGTGCTTACCACCATTTCGAGTTCGAAAAAAGAAAGAGAACCTCTATGTCAACTTCTTCAATGACATGTACCTCAAGCACTCGATTGAGGGGATTCAGTCACGGAATGATTCTAATTTGGCTTGGTTTCTAGCTTGGATGCAATGAGCCTTCTCACTTTTCGGGAATGGAAACGGGGTCATTCTCTCACCCAGATTGAGAAGGCTCTCAGGCACTAGCTCTCTTTTTCTCCATCTTCTTGTCATTCTTCCTCTTTTCTACCCTCAAACCTAGATTTTCTTTTTACATGATACTCATATACGCACATAAAAGTCATACCATTTCCTTCATCAAGCCCACTGATAGTGGAAAACCCCCAGGTATTACTTATCTTATTGCATATGCTATGTCTACATGGAGTACTAGAACAAAGCTACCGAGCTGCGAATAATTCTCTATCAAACAAAGGGGGGGGAATACAACGCCAGAATAACTAGAAAGAAAGAGTAAAGTTAAAGTCACTATTCTAGACATCTGGAAAAGATACGCGCGTTCGATCTTCCTTTCTACCAACCTTACGGAATATTACGTTTCTACATCGGGGATTTGCACTAGCTTAGCTAGCATTTGTCTACGCTACATGACTTTTCATTCTCCAGTTCGCATACTTCCCAGGGTCACTTTGCCTCACTTATCTCCAGGTATTTGCTTATTCGTCACCCACTTATTCGCTTATTCGTCACTAGGTGTAGATGAGTTGACCACCGAGCTAAAGTACAGTAGCGGTGAGAAGAGAACGGGAACAGGGCGGGAGAAGACTGCGGGGAAGAGAAGAGAGCGAGAAGGGGGCCGTTATATCCCCAGAAATCTCTTGGGCATGAGAAGACAGATAGATGCGGTGTTCATTGGTGGGGGTGTTTTGTGCCATGTTGGTTGCTAAAAGCACGAGGGATACTTTTTCCTTTTTTGTTTTCCTGTTTTGTACTTTGGTGCGAGGGCTTCCCCAAGTGGAGGAGGCGGGTTGGGGATTACGCGCGTCCTCTCACTTGCTTCCGACGTAAGGCTCGAGAAATGAGACGAGCAGAGTCAAAAATGCCAGAGTTGGAAATTCGTGATGGGTATTCCTGGGGGAGATTCAAGAAAGTTTCGTTCTAGAGTTAAGAATAATATCAACTGGTTTTACATTACTGGTTAAGATTTACAGAAAAGATGGCCTGTCATTGGCTTTTAGTCGCACCAACGCAAAGCGTAGTTATTCAAAGCAGCTATTTCCCCTCCTCGCTGGAAACAATCAAGGACGAAGAAAGAGTTAGTAGCTAGGCATAGCTTCCCTAGTTCTATATCTTGAAGAGTCCATCTTCGAAATCGGGAAAGGTAGAAGTAAGAAAACTACCAACCCCAACCCCAACCCATCTATCTCATCCATCCCATCCATTTCCGCATCCCACGAGCTTACTGTAATGTATATACTATACCATACTATACGATAAAGACGGGTAAGGCAAACCCCAGTATGTACAGCACAATAAATTACAACAAAACAAAGTAAAGTATAAAACTTACACACACATATATCTCTATCTATACACACACACTTTGCACACTTACAAACTTACACATAAACATACACACCAATTCCAATCATCTTCAAAAACCACAACCCCAAAAACTTTTCTTACTTTTCTTAAACTAATTCCCCTCCCCCCCTTTTTTTTAAACAACAAAGAACTTCGCGTGGTAAAAAGACAGTAAAAAGACAGTAAAGTTATATATTTCATTCCTGTGATATTATTATTATAATAATAATAAAGCAAGAAAGAAAGACGGAATGAATGAATGAATGAGAGTGTAGTAAATAAGAAGTAAATAAGTAGTAAATAAGAAGTATAGTATAGCATAGTATAGCACAGCACAGAGAACCACATATTTCCAACGTAAATCATATACGAAAGGGGGGAAAGGGGGAGTAAGCAAATCAAATCAAATCAAATCAAGCACAGACATTTTCCCCCTCCTCATTTTCCATTTTCCATTTTCCTTTTTCAAACCCAAATCTTTTCGACACCCCCCCTCCCAAAAAGGGGGCTTCTCGCTTATCTCCCCTGCCTCCCCCACTCACACTCACTACACAAGCGACGAGAAAGAAAAGTTCGAAAAAGCTCACCAAGTTTTCGGATATGATATTTCGCGGTGTAATATATATGTTTCGGTTTTTTTTGGCTTTTATCCTGCTGCTTTTTCCTACCCACTACTACTTACTACCTGCTACTTATCGCCCCGCCCCATCCAATCCCATCTTATCCACATCGCCCTGTCGCCTGGTCGCCTGGTGTCATCCTATCTATCGCTCTTATCGCCCGTCCTATGTACATGTACATAATGTACCCACCAAAGGAAGGGGGGGCCACGCACGCAATTCTGGGAAATAAATATGAAATACTTACCCTAGGTAGGTGTAAAGGGTGTAATACGGTGTAATATAATATATCTAGTCTTGTAATATAACAATTTACCTCCCCCCCTGTACCTGTATTTATACCACTACCACTACTACGAGTACTACTACTACTACTACTACTACTACTACTACTATTGCAGTACTACTACTATGAACCCCAGTAGGTGTGATGGATGGATAGGTGGATGCCAAGCCCGATGAAGCGAGAGACAGAGAGAGAGAGAGGTGCCACAACTTAGAGACATATGTTGTGTAATACATGTGTGATATTACGCGTCCCCCTCTCTTTCTCTTTTTTTTTTTTTG
>Ga0247734_1002725_pt1 | contig 11196 bp, 8 predicted proteins | sample UWRJL103311B2_FD_180933 | JGI IMG/M metagenome (GOLD analysis project Ga0247734, IMG submission 180933) | Plant litter microbial communities from Arlington Agricultural Research Station in Wisconsin, United States - UWRJ-L103-311B-2 | ecosystem: Environmental > Terrestrial > Plant litter >... | reverse complement strand
GAAGACCTGTGCATGGTAAGGATGGCGGCTGGTGTCGTGGGTATGCGGCCCGGCATAGGGCGTGGCGAGGCCGTGGACGTTGGGGCCATAAGCCGCGCCCTCGGGAAGTGCGGTCATGCCTGCGGGAAGCGCCGTCGTCCCGGCGGGCAGGTCATAGGCGACGAAGTGAATGCTGGTGCCCGATTCCGGGGCGCCATCTTTGCCCAACATGCCCTGGATGACAACGACGTATGAGCGCGTACTTTTGGGGCCATTGGACCAGGCGAGGCCTGGAAAGCGGTTGTCGCCATACTGCGTGCTCGCCAGCGGAATGTCCGCGCCGGGCGCGAAGGTCGGGCTGGTGACAGTCAGCGCGGACTTGCTCCTGGCCGGCGTAGCCGCGATCAGCAGCCTAGTGTCGTGGCCTATCGACGTTGGCATCGCCTGGCCGCTCGCCAGCGAATGGCCCGCCCCCGCGAAAACCAGCGCTGCGAGGCCGGAGGCGACGAGAGCCGAACGGCCCGGTTTCATGCGCATCTTCATTCCCTTTTGTATCGTCGCAGGCCGCACGACCACCCCGTTCGCCTCAGTGGGGGCGGTCCGTGAAGCGTCCCGGCTTGCTCAACCATCCATCGATGTAGTCGTATGTCGTCTTTAGCGTATCGCCGTACTGTCCCGGCGTGCGCTCGCAAGGCTTGCAGGCGTCATAAAGATGCGTCGCGCCTTCGACGAAGGCGATCGACTTGTCCTTACTTTTCGCGAGGTCATAGATCGTCTCGCTGGCGAGGTATTCCCAGTGGCCGGTCATGCCCATGACCAGCAGCGGCACAGCAATGCCCTGCACGTTGCCCGGCGGGCTGGCATACGTTGAAGTCCACTCCACCCCGCGCACCGAGGTCGCGTCATAGCCGAAGTCGGGCCCGGTGCGGATCGCATAGGAATTGAGATAGTTGCGCACCGTAGTCTTGAGCGCGCCCTTCATGAACGAGGGGCTTTGGCTGACCCGGTTTTCGGGCACGCGGACGGTGGGGACGATGCCGGTTGTCACGGTGCCGTCGGCGTGAAGCAGGGGCCAGGCCTTTCGGGTATGCGCCATCAGCGCGACGTCCTGCGCAAACAGCTTGTTGTTGCTGCCCAGCAGGATCGCGCCGGGCACCACGAACGGCGCGTCGTCCGCGTAAGGACCCTTGCCCGCCTCGATTGCCGCCAGCTGCCGTTGCGCGCTGGCGATCAGGGCGTTGCCGCGCGCGCCTCCGGCCTTGAGAAAGCCTTTCGTGAAGGCGGCGGAATAATGCGACCCGCCGGGTTCGAAGCCGTTTGTGGGGTTGTACATGTCGAGCCTTGGATCGAGCGCGGTGCCACTTGCCTCGTCCTTCACGGCGGGGTCGATGCTGAACAGCGTCATCGCGCCAAGGCCCCAGTTCGAATCGATCAGCATCACGCCATCTGCGGGCGACAGGTGGGCCAGAGTATCGGGGCACTTCCAGATCTTTTCGGCCGAGCGGCAGGCTTCGAGCCCGCCCTCGGCGACGAACTGGTAAGCGCTCATCACCGTGCCGCCGCCGCTGTGGCCGAGCAGGACGACGTGTCGCACGCCCGGCACCGTGCGCAGCCAGGCGACTGCCGCCCCGGCCTCGACCAGCACCTGATCGAGCATGCCGTCGTTGGCCGCGCCCGACTTGCTGGTACTGTTGTTCGCGCACAGCACCCGGTAGCCGCGCCGCGCCAGTTCGGTGCAGGCGGAGAACGTCAGGTAATCCGCCGAGGAGTGCATGGCGAAGACGGCGGTTGCTGCCTTGGGGCCGGGCACCGCCGGTTCGTAGAGCACGCCCGGCACCCCGCGTGCGATGGAAACGAACGTGGTCTTCACCGCAGGCGCCGCCGGCTGCGCACCCGCCTGCTGGGGACCCAGCAGGAGAAGCGCGGTTCCCAGAACGGTAGCCAGTGCGGCTTTCGTCGTCGTCGCGATTGCTGCCGCGGCTTTGTTCATGTCCCCCTTCACCCCTTTACGCGGAAGCCCACAAGGAAGGCACGGCCGGTCGGATCGTCCGAGAACGAGTAGGACTGCCCGGCCGAGCTTTGGCCGCTGTAGTACCCGCTGAGCGGCGGCTTGGCGTTGAACAGATTGCTCACGCTGACGTAGAACGCACTGTCCTGGATCTTCCATGCGGAGCCGGTGTCGAAGGTGAGCGTCAGGTTCGTGGTCGCGTAGCTGCTGACGTACTCATCCGCGAAGACCTGCGCCTCCACGCCGCTGCGGCGGAACTTGTTGCGGAACTTCTCGAACAGGTCGAGCTTGATCGAGTCCGTCAGCTGGTAGCCCAGGAACGCCGAGACCTGCACGCTGGGGCTGGGCATCAACCCGTTCTGGCCCCAGCCCGCGCCGCCCTGGTCGATCGTGGCGACGCCGGGCTGCTGGTAGTAGATGTGCGGCTGGTAGTTCATCAGCACGCGCAGGCTGAGCGGCTGGTCGAACAGGCGGGTGGCATAGGACGCTTCAACGTCTATCCCCCAGGTCTTCACCTTGGCGATGTTTTCGGGCTGGATGTAGAAGGCGGTGACGTTGCCAGCGCCATCGCGCGCGATCAGGTTGCAGTACAGGCCGCTGTCGATGCAGGCTTGCTGGGTGGCGGTGTTGAAGCCCTGGATCGTCGTGATCGCATCGGAAACGACGGTGTGGTAGTAGTCGACTGTGAAGGTCGTTCCGGGCAGGAAGCTAGGCTTGTAGACCGCGCCGGCGGTGTAGGTGCGGCCGACTTCGGCGGTCAGGTCCGGGTTGCCGTTATTGATCGAGGGCACGTAGACCGACTTGTTGCCGCCGGCGACGTCGGTGTAGGTGCCGACGACCACGGTGGTCGGTTGGAACAGGTCGTACAGTGTTGGCGCGCGAATATCGCGCGACATCGTGCCGCGCAGCTTGAGGTCGTTGTCGACTTCCCAGACGCCGCCGATCTTCCACGTCCAGTAATCGCCGCTGGTGCTGTAGTCGGTATATCGCGCCGCCGCATTCAGCTTGAGCGAGCGGAATAACGGCACGTCCTTGAGCAGCGGCACCTCCACTTCGATCGCGGCTTCCTTGACGCTTTGGGAGACCGTGTCGCTGTTCGGGAAGGTAGTAGGGTAAAGCGTGGTCGCCGCCGTCGTCGCGCTTGCGACGCTGCAGTTGTACCTGAGGTTGGTGCAGTCGGCATAGTCGGTGGCGGTCGCGGTGCTCGATGCGTCGAACGAGACGCGGCGCCATTCGGCCGAGACGGCGAAGTTGACCGGGCCCGCCCAGGTGTCGAACGGGGTGCCGCTGATCGCGGCATCGGCAGCGTCCATGTTGGTGTGCGTCAGGAAGCCGACGCTGCCGAGCACGTAGTCCTGCGCGGCCTGGCTAGATGCGGTGGGGCCGAACAGGTTGAGCGGCACGCAGTCCGAATAGGCCGAGTTGACCAGCGAGGCGGCGCACACGACGTTGCCGGTCGCCGGATCGACGACGGCGTCGAGCGCGGCGGCGAGGCGCTGCTGGTTGGGCAGGTTGCTCACCACCGTCTTCAGGCGCGAGGACCCGTGCGTATAAGTCGCGTCCCAGTCCCAGTCGCCCAGCTTGCCGTCGATCCCCGCGTTGACGTAAATCTGGCGCGTCTTCGACAGCGCTTCGATGCGCGGCGCGCCCGACCAGATCTCGTTCATCTTGAAGGTCGTCTGCCCGGCGGCGGCGAGCTGGTCCTTGTATTGCTGGGGCAGGAACGCGTTGTTGGCGCTCAGCGTCAGGCCGTTGAGGACGTTCCAGCCGGTGTACGACTTGTTCTGCTTGAGGTTCGCCGCGCCCTGGACGTAGAAATGAACGTCGTCGGTCAGGTCGTAGTCGAATCTCGCGAACAGCTGCGTCGCGCGCGAGGGGGAGATCATCGACGCATCCTGGTACGCGCCGTCGCCGCCGATCTGGCAGCACGAGGTGTTCGTCGAGGTGCCGGTGTTGAACGCGCTCAGGACGCCGTCGGAATTGAACGTCTTGTTGGCGAGCACGCCCGAGGTGATCTTGCCGCCGAAGCTGTAGCCGCTCAGCCGCACGTTCTGGTCGAGCACGTAAGGGTTCGCCGCCGTGCCGGTTCCCTGCAGCGAGGCGAGATTGTCCCAGCTGCGGCCGCCGACGCGGTGGAGGATGCCGTCGGCCTCGCGGTGCTGCGCGCTCGCCTCGAAATGCCCACGATCGCCGACGTCGAAACCAACCGCGCCACCCATGTTGCGGGTAGCGGCGTCACCGTATTGCGACAGCCCGGCTTCGGCATGCGCGCGGAAGCCATTGAATTTCTTATTAAGCACGTAGTTAACGACGCCAGAAACCGCGTCCGAGCCATAGACCGCCGACACACCGCCGGTGACAACGTCGACGCTCTGGATCAATTCCTGCGGGATCAGGTCAACGTCGACGGTCGAGTTGTAGAGCGTTGGAGGAATGCGGTGCCCGTCGAACAAGACAAGGGTGCGGTATGTGCCCAGGTTTCGCAAGTTCAGCACGTTCGCGGCGCCGTTGCCTCCCTGCACGCCAGTGGCGTTCGAGCCCGGATTGCTGAACGAATTGCGCGAGCCGGAAAAAACGGGAAGATTGTTCAACGCGTCCGAGATCGTGCCGGATGGGGCGGCGGCCAGAAGCGCGTCGGTAGAGACGGTGGTCAGTGGCGTCGGGCTGGCCGATCCGTCCTTGATAACACGCGAGCCGGTGACGATGATGTCTTGTGCTGAAGCTGGGGGACTGTCCGCTCGGGGCGGGGTCTGTTCAGCAGGCTCGTCGGGCATGGGCGCCGCAGTCTGCGCCAGCGCGGGAAACGCCAATCCGAGGAAGCTCACACCCAATAGCAGGCCGCATGCAAAAGTTCTGGAGCTCATCGTTTTTCCTTCCCAGGTCGCTTCTACGGCGAGGCGCCTTTGGCGCGTTTTACCCGCAGATGTTCGATGCGCTGATGCCATGGCGTTGCGGACGCGAGGGTATCGATATTAGCCGACACCGGATAAGTTTACCCTCACGCGTACCGTTTTTGGCTTGGATCCTAGAACCCGTCGCAACTCGCAGCACAAATCCTTTCTGGCGAACGCCCGGGGCGAGGAAGCGACGCACAAAGCGATCCCGCCGCCGGCGGACGTTGAAATGTGGAGGACGTATCGCAGCAAACGTCGAAGCTCTAGGATTCAAGTTTCAAAAAAATTGCGAAGTCATTGGACCTCTCTGGACAGCATCATAGACGGGCCCGACCCGCCAGCGAAGCTGGTGCTGGGCGCCACCTGCCTCCCGAAGAGACTGGCGATCGCTGGTCATCGCCCATATCGACACAGCTCCCTACGCGACCCGGTTGAGCGCCCGCAACCTTCGCCAACGATCAAAAGCTCGGTCGATAGTTGCCAGACCGGCGAACGGGGGGCGGTCAAGTGTTATCGGGGATCTATCCCAGATCGACCTCTCGGCTACGATGCGGCGTTTGGCGCTTCGTATAGCCCGGGCCAGGCTCTCGCCGGAACATTGGGGGCCGATCCTGCAAGCCTTGGCCTGGGAACTCCTGAAAGTCGGCGACGATGCGCCGCGGATCGTGCGTGCGGCCTTGCGGCGCCTGGAAGCGAATCCCGTCGCACCTGATCCGGCGGCTAACGCGGCGGCCATTCTATCGGCGGGCCGATGGATTGCCGGCGCGATCTTCCTCGGACTTGCGATCGTTGCGGGCGCTCTTGTCCTGACGTGATTTCAAACGGTAAAAAAATCAGCCGCAGATAAAAAGATGCGGGCATGGAGTGACCAAAACCGCTCTGCGCGCGAATAACAGATCATGCGCTCCGACTTTCTTTCGAGATTGATCTCGAATCCGGCCCTGGGGTCGGCACGGGTCAGCCGTGAGCGGCCCTCCCTGACGGCGCCGGACAGCTGGAGCAGCCTTATGATCGCCGCCCAGAACGGGCATGGCGGCGCCTATCGGCGGCTGCTTGACGAGATGTCCGAATGGCTCACGCGCTACTTTCGGCGGCGGCTGCCACCGGGCGAGGTGGACGACGCCGTCCAGGAAACGCTGCTCGCCGTGCATCGGCGACGCCATACTTACGATCCGCAGTATCCGCTCGGCCCCTGGCTGGCCGCCATTGCCAAGAACAAATGGGTCGACCAGCTGCGCAGCCTGGCACGCCGTCCGGTGGACGAGCTTTCAAGCGAGATCGCAGTCGGAGACCATGAGGCATCGGTGGTCAGCAGCTCGGTGCTGGCCAGCCTGCTTGACGAGCTACGCCCCGCGCAAGCCCAGGCGATCCTGCTGGTCAAGGTGCAGGGATACAGCGTCGAGGACGCGTCGATCCAGATCGGCCTCTCCGCGTCCGCCGTAAAGATGAACATCCACCGTGGGATCAGGCGTCTCACGGCCATCATCGAGAAGACAGCCGATGTCGAATGAAGTCCTGATCGCCGACCTGTCGTCGGATCTCGCGCCCGTCCGGCGCAGGAGCATGCTGCGCGAAGGCGGGCTCGTTCTCGCGCTCGGTGTCGTGGAGCTGGCGCTGTTCCTCGCCATGGGCGTGATGCGGCCGGACATGCGGCACATGGCCGGCTCGCCTTTCCTGCTATGGCGGGTGGGCAGCCTCGGCCTTCTCGCCGTGGTCGCCTGCGTGCTGGCGATCCGGTCCTACGCGCCCACCGCAAGACCGCGGCGCGGGCTGACGCTCGCCTGCGCCCTCGCGATCGCTGCGATCGTCGGCGGCGCGTTCGTCATCCCTGAAGGCGTAAGCGAGCGCACCCTGCTCGATCGCATCAATCCGGCGAGCGGCGTCGTGTGCGCCGCGTCGATCTTCGTGCTTTCGCTGCCGATAATGGCGATGCTCGGCGCCCTGATGCGCAGGGCCGGGCCGACCCAGCCGAGGCTCAGCGCTCTATCCTCGGGCATCGCCGCCGGTGCCTGCGGAGCCTTCGTGTTCGCCTTCTGCTGCCCCTTCAACGATCCGCTCTACGTGGTGGTCTGGTATACCGCCGGGTGCGCCGCCGTAGCTGGCGCGGCGCGATGGTGCCTGCCTCGACGCTTCCACCTCTAGCCTGACCTGCCGCGGCCGATCTCGGGCCGCCGCACCGACGCAACCATCGGACAATACCCAACGGACCCGGATTCCGGGAAGGAAAACCCGTGCCTCCGTCCCATATAAGGAACTCTGCCATGACGACCACCATCGAAGTGAAAGCCCCGGACCGTGATTGGCTGAAGACCTACTACTATCTGCGCTTCGCCGTATCCGCAGTCTGGGTCGCGCTCGCATTCACCGTCGCAGGGAGCCTGCCGTCGCTGGCCGCAGTGATGCTGGTCGCTTATCCCGCCTGGGACGCCCTCGCGAATTATCTCGATGCTAGCCGCAGCGGCGGTCTCGCCAAGAACAAGAGCCAGATGCTGAACTTCGCCGTCAGCATCGTGACCGCCGTCGCCGTGGCCGCGACCCTCATGCACGGCACGCACGCCGTTCTGCAGGTTTTCGGTGTCTGGGCCGTGCTGTCCGGCCTGTTGCAGCTTGCCACCGGGGTGCGGCGCTGGAAGTCCTACGGCGCGCAGTGGGCGATGATCCTGAGCGGCGCCCAGTCGGGGCTTGCGGGAGCGCACATGCTCGGCAAGGCGGCCGGCGCCGCGCCGGTCAGCATCGCCGACATCGCGCCCTACGCCGCCTTCGGCGCCTTCTACTTCCTCGTCTCTGCGGTCTCGCTGACCGTCAGCGACGCCCGGCGGCGCGCGAAGACGCTCGCCGCCTGAGTCGCCCCGCGGTCAGTTTTACGCCGGGAATGATCCCGTTGGGCGCCAGGTTCCAACATCCATCCAAGCCGCGGCTACGATGAGACAGGCAAGGGCGTGCTCACGCCGCCTAACGCGGGCGGTCGCGCGCTCTTTCCTATGACGGCCGCGGAGCGCGGCTTGGATGCGGGAGTAGCGTTCGGCCGGCGGCTAGAGGTTCGTGCCCGATCGAGCGATAACCTTGGGCAGCGTCACAGCGACGGGTTCCTGCAGGCCGACGGAAGCCAGTATCCAGTTCCTCAAGGGCGCGAACAGCACCGCGAAGGCAACGACAACCAACAGCATTACTAAAATGCGAGAATGAAACCTCGTTTCCATAAATGTCCTCTCCTTTTATTTTGCGGTAGGTGTAGCAACGTTTCCAAACTTGAAAAGAGCGTTTTCCAAGCATGGCAAGCGGGCTAGTCTGACTGAATGTCGTGTGGAGTATGTTCCCGGAGACGTGATCGGCGCGAGAGCTTCAATGCCCAGATCGAACGACTGCCGGAGCCAATGCCGCTGACCGCCAAACGAGAGGATTGGCGACGGGGCATGAGCGACTGACGACGCTGTGAGACGGGCATTGGAGAGGCCGCGCTATGCGATTTCCCGCAAGACGAACCTCGAATCTTCAGCACGATCCTTGATGTCGTGCTCAGCGAACCAAGCCGACCGCCAGGCCAAGACGAAATCCGCGCAAGGCGCGTCAAGCTTCCGTACTTTTGTCTCAGATCGCCGCTGTCCATGATTATCGTCACCTGACGTTAACCGTCTTCGGCAAAATTCGAGCGCATGCAGATTGTGCCCCAACCCCTCCTATGTGCGCTCGACCGCCACGACCCGGATCGAGCCCGCGCGGCGTGGGACGGCCTGCACTACGTCAGCCAATGCAAAAGCTGCAGCCGCCCGATCTACAGGGTCACGCGCAAGAAGTGGCGCGCGATGGGGCTGGAGCAATAAGCTCAGGCTCAGCACGTGAGCCCAGCGCGAAATTGGAAGGCCTTGAATTGCACGGGCTGCCCGCTTCCCGAAAAACGTCCCCAAAGCGCCCGACCGAGAATTCGGTGCCACCGAGTACACCGCCCGCACCGCGTCTAACCTGACAGTGGGCACCACGCCGTCAGACTTGGAAATGCGTCACCCGGTCCTTCAGCCGGGCAATACCTCGGCACCGCCCCTGAACTTCGCCAGATAATCCGACCGTAATTGCACCCTACGGAAGCGTTCATCCCGGTGCCTACCGCGATGATATATTCCAACCGAGAAATCTCTATGATCTATCTCAACGTGAGTTCACATGGGTAGGGGCACCGGAATCGGTCAAAGATGCCCAAGATGGAAAGCCCTTCCCGTGGGAAACCGCCGATGTCTTTGTGGAAGTGCCTTTGGGAAGGTGGTGCGCCCCTCGGAACCGAACCTGTTTTATTTTGCTTGATAGGGGCACCATTACGGTCCGATTTGCGAATCACTTCCGAATTTATATTCGAGTCAAGTACTTAGGGTATCAATTGGATTCCCTTCACCTCCCGATCTACAGCACCACCAGCAAGACGGCGATCAAGACCGTCCATAGCGCTGCGTTGAAGGCGAGTATCACCGGCAGGTCGAATTCAGGAACTTCGATGCACACATTGCGGGTGTCGATCATGCTGCGGCCGTTTCTGCTGCGTCGCGCTGGGCAACCTCTCAATCTATAAACGAGCGGGCCCGTATTGGGTTCCGATTTCAGTATACATTCATATTCAGACCGTTCCGCAGCGGTGATCCATATGACACGCAGAGCAAACCGTGCCGCCCAGGGACAGTACTAGAGGAACGCTCGCCAGTTACGGCAATTAGTGTATTTACGGCCATGTCGAGTTGTTGATCGGACCCAATGCCGCAATCCGAAGCTCATGCCGAAAAAGTCTACGTTGAACTCGTGCGCAGCTTGTACACGAACGTACTTCCGTCAAAAATCATGCTCGTCATCACCGCGGTCCATGTCGCGTTGACGGGGTGGAGCGGCGGCGACAGGCTTCTGTGGGCGATCGGTGGCGGCGCTTTCGTGGCCTGCGCGGCCCGCGTGGGAGTGGCGACGCGCTTTCGCGGGCGAGCCATGACCGCAGCGCTCGATCGGGACGCCGCACGCCGGCTCGAGCATACGTTCGCGTGGCCCTACTACATCTATTCAGCGCTGCTCGGCCTGTTCGGTGCCTATGTCTTCCTGCGTCCCGATGCCACGGCGCAGATGCTGACGATCTGCGTGCTGGTCGGCTATTGCGCCGGCGCCGCGACCGGGACCGGGCGGCGGCCGCGCATCGCCGTCCCCAGCATGGTCATGGCGATCGGCCCCACGATCGTCGCCTCGGCGCTGCGATTCGAGCCGCTTCACCTGGGCATGAGCCTGATCGCCTGCGCCTTCCTCGTCGGCGGGTCGCAGACCGTGCTGGCGCAGCACCGGCTGGCGAGCATGGAGATCGGCAAGCGCCTGACCTCGGTGTCGCTGGCCCGGCGTGACGGACTGACGGCGCTGCCTAACCGCCTCGCCCTGCGCGAATACTTCGAAGAGAACGCCATGCTGCTCGGCGCGGGCAGCGTGATCGCGGTGCATTATCTCGATCTCGACGGGTTCAAGCCGGTGAACGACCACTTCGGCCATGCCGCCGGCGACGAACTGCTCGCCGCCGTAGCCGCCCGCCTGAGCGGCGCGGTGCGCAACGGCGACATCGTGGCGCGCTTGGGCGGGGACGAGTTCGGCATCGTCCAGTTCGGCCTCAACCGCACCGAGGAAGCCGAACTGCTGGCCCGGCGCATCGCCGCCGCGATCGCCCAGCCCTTCACCATCGCCGGCGAGGCGATACAGATCACCGCCAGCGTCGGGACGGTGGTGTCCAGCGATGGTGGAACCGATCTCGAAAGCCTGCTGCGTGACGCGGACGCCCGCCTCTATCAGGCCAAGCGTGATCGGGGGCCCTTGCGTGCCGACCTTGCGGTGGGCGCAATGCGGCCCTCTTCCTAGAGCGCGATGAATTTATATTGTCGCCCGTTCCGTCATTGCGAGCGTAACGAAGCACCCAGGGCACTTTTGCGCTGCCCGGATTGCTTCCCCCGGTATTCGCTGGGGCCGCAATGACGGTTCAATGTAAAGTCATCCTATTCTAGGCTGCGGCCTTCTTCTTCAGCAGCACGGTGCGCAGCAGCGACAGCACGATCTCGCCGCGCTGGTTGGTCATTGCGTGGCGGAACACCACGATGCCTTGCCCCGGCCGCGACTTGCTCTCGCGCACCTCCACCACTTCGCTGGAGCACGTGAGCGTATCGCCGATGAACACCGGCCTGGGCGTCACCACCTTGTCGAACCCCAGGTTGGCGACGAGCGTGCCGACGGTGGTGTCGGCGATCGAAAGCCCCACCGCGAGGCTGAACGTGAAGGTCGAGTTGACCAGGATCTGCCCGAACTCGCTCGCCTTCG
>Ga0247734_1002724_pt1 | contig 11197 bp, 6 predicted proteins | sample UWRJL103311B2_FD_180933 | JGI IMG/M metagenome (GOLD analysis project Ga0247734, IMG submission 180933) | Plant litter microbial communities from Arlington Agricultural Research Station in Wisconsin, United States - UWRJ-L103-311B-2 | ecosystem: Environmental > Terrestrial > Plant litter >... | reverse complement strand
AGCGTCCGCAATCAGTAGCGACTGCTGCATCTGCAGCAGAAGAAGAAGTGCCCTTCGTCGCCAGTACCATGTCAGAGGCTTCTACCAAGTCAGAAACTACTGGTAAGCATGCAATCCCACTTGGTATTGAGATCACCAAAAACCTAACGTATCAAGCAGAGGAGAAACATCAAAGTGAACCTTCTGAAGCAAGTGAGCCACCGTCTTCAGCCTCGCGATCGACTTTTCATATGCCACCTCCTTTCGTCCCTGCAAGTCAAAGCCAGTCAAACTCCATAAACGATCCAAACATGTTTGTTCCTCAGCACTTGCGTGGGCAGCACCAAGTGCACCATGCGCATCCTAGTGCTGGAAGTCAAATGTTCAGCGCTTATCCAGAGTCTTCCAACAATTCATCACCGGCTCCTCCACCTTCTGCCGGGAATGCTCCACCATACCAATACCAGCCACAGCACTATGCTAGCCATCACGGTCCACACGCATCCAATGGTAGCTACACACAATATATGGCCAATGGACATTCTGCACGTGGTCCACAACCCCCTCCAGGCTTCTTTCCACGTCCAGATAACTACATTGGTCAAGGCCCGGAGGGTTATGTTTTGAGACCACTTCCGCCTGGCTTTACTGATGGATATTCTCCCTCCTTGACTCCTCCAACCTTCGATGGTCACCGGACGGCTGCTTATGACCAATCTACACCACAGAGCTTCCAGGGCTCTCAGGCCTCGGTTCCAAATGAACAAGACACTGCCTACTCTAATCAGTTCAACACAGGAGCTCCAAATGGGGCAAACGGCTATGCAGATGAAGGTCGCCAATATCGTCGACATCCAAGACCGCCTCCAGTCACAGGATCGCATGTCCAGCAACCATCAAATTACATCACCTATCCCGTTGTACACAACCCCGAGCCTGATAGGTCTGATGGCCTTGTCTATTATCTTCGAAATCAATTCGCGAATCCCGAGTTTTCGGACTGGCACCTAGAGCTTCGCTATTCAGACGATCGCGCTCAACCAGTTCGAATCCCTGGCCACAGTCTGATCTTTGCTCGCAGTCCCAAACTTAAGTCTCTTATGGAAGCTCAGATTCAAGCCAACAATGGCAGGTTTTTGTTGATTGAGTCTTCTGATCGTTTCCTCCGCTCCGATGGCTTCAACATGGCTGTCGAAAGACTCTATGGTGGCCGACTTATGAGTGCTAGGGATGACTATGAACCGACAACTGGCCAATCGTACTTCGCGACCAATGAATTATCCGCCCAACGTTTCGATACGGCACTAGGATACGCTGTTGCTGGTTGTATCTTAGACCTTCATGTGGTCACAAGCCGAGGCGTACAGGTGGCAGCGGAGTTCATCTCTTGGCAAACTATTGAAAAGGCATTTGATTTTGCCATTGACGGAGGTTTGCTCCCTCATTGGGTGAAGCCAGGAGAGGTTACGAATACTCCAACCTATGGCAGCACTGTTGGAAGATTGCTTTCCACGGCTTTAGACTTCACCAGCCAGAACTTCCCTGCTAACTTCCAGCTTGACTGTTCAGCTGCAGAGCCATCCCATAATTACAGGCTTCCAGCCATCACCCAAGATCGAGCCTCATCTCAACACAAACGCCTCAGCTCTCTCAAGTTTGGCGACCACCCAGGGGACCACAGCCTTAGAACCCAAGTCGAAGACTCCATATCTGTGATTCTTTCTCGGATATTGCTCAACCTGCCATTCCGACTTTTAAAATACGTGTTGGAGTCCGACCTTCTCGGCGCAAATGAAGGTTGGGCCGGTCGAAACCCTACAATCAGGGAGAATGCAATGAGTGTTATCATTAGGGAGCGAGAGTCGCGCAGACTGAAAGCCTTAGCATCAATTTCAACTACGAACGATCCCAACAGCATATTTTACGAGACATTACATATGCGCGAACGAACTATCCTTCATGATGGAGTCCTCGAGCTAAGTCGCGAGTTGGAAGTCAGCTAAGACATCTCTGATAATGATGACTATGAAGGGATCCAGGGCTGAGGGTTTAATTAATTGGTGCATATGGCGTTGCGTTTATTTTGAGGAGTGTTTTTTCTCGAGAGCTCCGCGTGACGATGTGCGTTCTTTGCATAAAAGGGAGCAATACATCCTCATTTGATGAGATGACGTTTTCCCCCTTATTTCTGGGTTACATATTGGTTTCATGCAGCAAATTTTGCATGGCTTCTTTGACTAATTCATTCGCTGGGAGAGAATGGGAGAGAATGGGAGGGGAAATTACACAAAAGCAAGATGATTATACCATGATGATCATCATCTAATTTATACCAAGTAGTATCTCGAGATATTATACAGGATTTCAGTGGATAGGCTGCATTGAGATTTCTGAGATAGTCGGACTCGTGCGGACAGACTTTCGGATATACTTTTAATAAGCTTTCACACAAACAAAAAATGAAACTATTAAATATGTCCCTTCGAAATTCTATGGTTTTCTTAGGCACCCGTAATCTTTGTAGCTACAATGTAGTTTCTCATCGCATGCACTTGGCACATTACTAAAATTGTGAGATGTATATTGTTCGTTCGTTTTAAGCAATTCAATTTGTGGGAAGCAAAGATAACATACGAAAAACTTTCCGTAATTGCAAAACCGAAGGTAAAATCCGCAGAGTATCTCGTTCACAGTATGCGCCATTTAGGTAGATGAGTGCCTACACTGAACTTGAATATGCGTCAATCTGGAGATGGAGGTTTTTTCAGGCCGGATAATCACTAAAGTTGTGCCGTCTCTTTTTTACCCTCAATATTATCTCCTCTACTAAATAGAATCCCATCAATCGGACAGATGGCCGAGCTGGTTATGGCGCCAGGTTAAGGTTACCTTAATCATCGGATCGCAAGATCTAATTTCCTGGTCACGAAAGTGGCGTGGGTTCGAGTCCCACTCTGTTCATTTTTTGCTGTTTTTATCATGTTAACTTGTTTCCCAATCGACTTTCTTTGCTTTTGCTTTGGTGTAGGGGCTTCGTCTACCTCTTTTTCTTTTTTGTGGCTTTTGGTTTTTTGGTTCCCCACCTTGGGCTTCTGCCATCTAACCTTAGCCGAGGGCGGTGAATACGGTGTGATTTCAGCACTGTTTGACTGTCTCACTGTGAAAATTAATTCATGGATCAAGAGTTCAAGAGGAAAGTAACTTGGAAAGGATTGACCTATAGTGATCAGATTATGTTTGTGGTATACAGTCGTGAATTCTTTTGCAAGAAAATTCAGCTGATTATTATGCATTTGTTGTTACCTCTCAAATTGATTTTTGCAAGGGGGTGTGTGTCTTTTGGCATCAAAATCACATCTGAAGAAGGCTAAAAACTAGTTTAGGGTGAATCACATCCAGAAAACCAAATCCATGTTCATTCTTTGCGTATGTAATATTTTCAGAAGGTGGGGGGAGTTTGGCAGTTTGACCACTATCAAGTGCTTCATTTCAGGGGCTTCTCAGGTTAAGCGAGAAAGCTACCAGTTGTGGCAATAACCCCTACATCCAAACTTCTTCTTTCATTGTTCCTTGTTAACATCTTAGTGATTGCCTGGGAGTTCCAGGTTTCATCTTATTAGCCCCAATACAAAATATAACTGTTGAAATAGACAAATCTCGTTGGAGAAACAAGGCTCTATTGCCAAAATATGAAGGAAATGAGTAGCGATTCAATAACGAAGAGGCATATCTAAAATTCATTACCTACTACTTGGTCTGCTACTTAGACTATAAACTCTACTATCCATTTAACTTTAGGTTGCCACCATAAGTATTAGGATGTATGTAACAAGCCTATAATACCAAGCCGCCGTTGTATCTGCTTGGCAAGAAATTCTAGGGCTGTGTGAGGACCCAACGTCCTCACGCTGTTGGCACTGGCGTTTGGACTCAACGTCCAACGTGCTTTCCTTTTAAGCAAACAAGTATATTTTAGAAGCCTGTTGAACTTTAAGCAGAATCAGACACTTTTACTATCATTTCAGACTCACTACTGTGATCCCTGATAGGCTGGTTCTTGCTATAAGTAGTGGCTGAGATTTTTTGGTTTATGTTCTCATAATAATTGGACAGGAATTTTATAGGAACGTGGGCTAATTATCTCTGACTGTCATATACGGTGTATTCTATCCACTTCTTCTGTTGTGCTCGTGGCCAGTGAAAATTTCCCCAGCTTCCATCACCTTTAAACAGAACCCAGTCCACCCACGACAAATGATGAACATGCTGGTAGATATATAAACCTATTTATATCTTTGTACCTCATTAGACATCATTAGGGTCCGAATTCAGAGTACGTATTTCCCGGAGATACACTCGCTGTTGTAGCTCCTGATTGGCATCTTTTGACGTGTCAACCACATATATAAAGATTCTGCTGTGCTTCGGCCCGAAGAGATTAGACATGAGGGGAAACTTGAGGAGCTCATACATTAATGGGTTATGCTCATGATCGCTATTCGCCGGGTCCAGCTGCTCTTTCTGCTGCTCTGTATATCCGTGTCTAGTGTTCCGTGGTGTTATCTCCTAGCTTGTGTGAGCTGACTTGTCGATGTGTTGGAAAATGGCGGTGAGATTCAAGTCTTGGAGTTCGTAACGTTACAAAGCGATAAATTTGGTGGAATGACTAGAGTACTATCTCCGGGTTGTGTCTAAACAGAACTTAGCCCCGAATTTAATCATTTTATGCAATCACTATGCCTAGATACTGCGAGTCAGTACATCTATAGGTCAAGTGGTAGTAGTTTTAGCAGATATCATTAAGATCTAATCAACTCCCTGCCAGACAAACATAGAACTTTCTATATTTTAAGCAGGGTAAAGTGAGGATAAAGATTTGGCGGTCTCTGTCTAACGTTGCTACCGAGGATCACACAACTAATGTAAAGTAGTAAACACAAGGCTGGTCGGCGCACAAATCGGCAAGAACTCTGTCAATCTTATATTCATATCGATCGCAATATTAAACAATAATGAGGTTATACGTTTGTCAAAGTTCCAGAAACGTGCAATCTGATCTTGCTCCCATGGCCAACCTTCTACAATCCAAATCCAACCCCAATGTTTTAGGAGAGTTTCTGGAGTAATACACCCGGAAGCAGAAAGAGACCTCCTTGCTACCCTGCGTTTGACACGACGAGAAGGATATACTGTTTGCCTGCCGATAATTCTTAAACGCCGCAATAAAGACATTACATGCCGATGAAGTCCTAGCAGACAATAGCATAGCAAACCTCGTATTTCCCCCGCTTAGCCCTGGCAAACTTAGCAAGAAATACCCTGTTCAAAGGCGACTCGAAGTTTTTCGGATAGAAAGGCAACCAAAGACTCCTGAACTCTTTGCTCAGACTCCAGAGTTGTCTTATTGAATAATTCTCTCAGCTTGGTAATTACCGTCTGCTGTTTGATGATTTTTAGCACATCAGTAGTAGTTTTAGAGTTTTGAGAGTATGCTTACCACTTTACGAAGTTCCATTTTCACTATCTCAGTTTTCAGTCTCTCTTCGTCGCTTTCATCAATACTGTAGGCTCCCAACGTCAGCCGTGCCGTGCCGGCCTTTGAATCGTGAGACATTTTTCTATTTTCGATAGCCTTCCAAGCTCCACAGGGCCGCTCGTAGATGTGAATTATTTTGGCAAGTAAAGATGCTACTAAAAGAACGATAGTACTATCTGTTGCACAGCTGCACTTTAGGGTGTTGAGACACAAAGCAACAGCTTCCTTGTTATGGACAAGAGCAACATCAAAGGTGGTGTGCGACGATTCTGATAACTGCTGTAAAGTGCTTAAAGTAAGGATTGTCGTTCGGAAACAGCTGCATGCGAAGAGTGACGAAGTTGGCATGTTTTGAGTGTGGCTCGGGCGTACCATTCCAGTAGATATAGATAACAGTAGAGAATCGGACATGGGTGGCGATGTATTGCAAGTAGAAGTATTGGTAGCAGCTGAAGAAGAGTGTATGTGGTCAGGAAAGGTGAAATCCGTCATGGGGAGAAAGTTATCATCGTTGGTGAAGATATTGCCTTGATAGCCTTCAAAAGGAAAAGGCATATCATATTCGAACACCGATGGGCAAACGCCATCCATATCTAGTGGTGAATATGGGGTTGTGCTTGTGGAAAGATCCATATTCCAATCTGTTGGAAGCGGTGGAGGACTTTCTACCTTCTTTGGAAGAGGGGGTTGAGATGCTCGCTTCCCGGCCCTTAGTGAGATACCATAGATACATTCAATGTTGTGTTTCTTGCATCTTTGACATTGAGGTTGCTGTTTGGTGCACTTGACTTTTGCGAGGTTGCAGCTATCGCAGGACGCTCGTAATGTTGGTCCCATATCCGTCGAAAATTGGAGCTAAGTCAATTTGAAGCTTTAGCTTTGAAGTTGATGATGTGATCAACTTGATTCTCCGTCGCAGCTTCTGATATATTGTACCATTTAGTTAGGTGTCAGTTGTGGTCTTCAGTTGAGGCTGGAACTGTCGCTTCAATCTTTAGGGCGAATCGGGTATCGAAACCTTCAAAAGAACAAGGGCGGCCACAGTATTATAATGAGGGGAAGCTTAATTTGATCAGACCAGTCCGTTGAACACAGTCGAGCCTAACCTGTTCAGTATGTTACAGAACCATTAACTGGTAAACCATGTTAGTACTGACATTGGTGGTATTTAAAACAAGCAGCTAGCGAGGTCACCGACAACAGCGACTGGCAGAGACTATAACCTTATACGATACCCGTTTGATGCGTTTGAAGTTGTGCAGCCTTCTACAAGCATGATAATGCTTGGCTTCCTTTGCACTTCCAAATGCTCCGGCTGTTTTGCGTACAATTGTAAAATTAAAGGTGTTTGATACACAAAGTAAAGACTATCTCTCAGTGCTGATTTAAGTTTCTTGACTGGCTTTGGCCTAGTTACCAGGTAACTTCTCAGTCATCTTTGTGACTGGCGATATTGTACCTGGCTAACATAATACTGGTAAGGTTCTAAAAGCAAACTATACTTTGTTATATGTTTAGAATTGTTAGTAGGCTTTCTCTATAGAGTCTTAACTCAGCCTAGAGTTTTGAAAATATTCAATACGTCTTCGAACCATTTATAAGAATATGCATGGGTACATAGTACTTGTTTCGCAATATATATTTATAATAAATGGAAACTGACGGAGAGCGGACCGTGCCAAGTGAAAAGGAAGCATAGGCCTAGAAAGATAATAGACAGACCAGCAAATATAATTTAAACAGCTAACACAGCATGAAGACGAAACGATTTTGGCAGATATTTTGCGGCGATACCTCTTCGGTTTTAGGCGAAGTGAAGTAGCCAACCTGAAATAGGAAAAATTCTTTATTAGCTCTGAAATGTTCCGCTTTTGACGATCAATGGTATCTAATTTCTGAGTATTCTCCTTTGAAGCGCAGTCTGAGACTTTCACTGCCGATCCCTTTTCTAAGGAAAGTATTAGATTAGACAGTTCTTGCTCCAAAATAACTCTGGAAAAGTTCTCGATTAAAGCCCGCAGTGAAACCGGTGACCACAACATCTTCAAATGGGTCGGCAGGCGCAGAGCGGTGAAAGATTTCAGCGTAGGATTGCCACTTTTCCAGTACCGCTTGTTCCACCGCATCAGTTGCGATTCCGAAGAGCGAGTTTTCGAAGCTCTTTTTAAAAATAACTTTATTTTGCAGAAAACATCTATCATAATCAGTGAACGTATAGTAAAGTTTGATGTTGTTCTTAGGCAAGCCTTAAATATCTAGAGCACTTAGCTTTGCGTGAAAGGTGTCAGTTGTTTAGTGAGGAATTGTACTGCTAGAAGCTTACGTTTCACAAGTTAGGTTACAAATGAGGTAGCCCAGTCCGGAGGATAGGCATGACTTCTCGGTAGTGATAACTTGACGTCACACTACTCTTGTTTCTGTGGTGTCAGATGAATAGATGTTGTTATGGGAGGTTGACTACCTGGTGTTACCGGAAGTGGATCATGGTAGATTTATTTCATTACAGACTAATTACGAAGTAATACTTTGTAAAGAGTTTTCTCAGTACATGGTTATGAGCTAACATATATATATTTTAAATAGTTTCATTTAGTTAGTAGATCTAAATATTGTTGATTGATAGTGTAACCCAGGCAGAGTGTTCAAAGCTGTTAACTGTTAATTATAGTAATAAGCACTGTGTTATCCTATTTATATATAAAAAAAAATTATTAGAGAAAAGGACGGTTCTCTTTTTAATTAGATCAATATTCGACCTCGACCATCCTCTCCACAACAGTGCCATGCACAGTACCTCAAGCCATCAGTCTCACAAGAAAGGAGAGTTATTCAATTTAACGACTTGCTAGTAATATGAAAGTTACTCTGTTACTATATATTTTTTTTTCGAGGGCTTTAGTCTAGAAAAGGTCTAGAACCAGAACATAGTGGTTCTCAGCACCAACCAAACAGCACTTTCAGTAGACGCAAGCTCAAGATCACGCTTGTATTACTTCAAACTTGCCCAGATTGGTTCCTTGGCGATAAAATCGGACCAGGTTGTGAGTGGCTCATCAAGAATCTAATAAGTATGATAATTCGTCACAGAAAAACTCGTGAGGCTTACCGAATGGCTGAATTCTAAACTTTCGCCCCCATAATATCCAAATCCACCATCAGCCATCAGCTGAAAATTCTGCAACAACTCCTCTTGAATCCTCGGAGGTGCACCAGTTGTTGCCATGAAGTTCTTGAAGGCATTGTCGGGAATCTGGACCGCAGCAGCACCACCCCCTTCCGTGCCAGCCACTGGTTTGACCTTCTTAAAGTCTTGGATGAGCTCTTCAGGGCTGTAATACTTCACGGATCCGAGAATACGTTTCCCTTCGACCGTGGATTGATTAAGCAGCATTGCCTTAACGAATTTCCCAGTGTCGGCTACAACGTCAATGAGTGGCATGGATGACGTTGGAGGAATTGGCAAGGTGAGAGTGTAAGCACCTGTTTGGGGGTTAGGTAAAATTGCCTGCCTAGGCATGTTGGACATGTAAGATCCAGGAAGGAAGAAAGCAGCATTGAGACCGATGGATCGAATGTGCCTTTCTACGTTCGCTTTGGCATCAAAGTGATGCACTTGTGAGAGCTTCCCACCTGTTACTGAAGAATTGTGTCAATGAAATTTTGGCCGAAGTGGATCTGTTGTTAACGAAACTTACACATATTAACATCAAGCAGGCTGCTGAAAATAAAGAATTGAACGCCGGCTTCTTTCGCAGCATCTGCGCAAGCTTTGCCTTGGGCAATCTCAATTTCGGGGTCGGTGGTCTCCCAAAAGTTTGTGACGAGGAAAACAGAGTGAGAGTCTCTGAGGACAGGGCCAAGAGATTCTAACTTGTCTAAATCGCCCTAGAAATAACACATTCAACGAAAAGAGCCTAGGCGAGAAATAAAAAAGTGTGCAGAATCATGGATATTAGCCACAAGATAATGGTAGTGCACATACCTGAACAACTTCGACTCCTTCTGCTTTCAACTTCTGGGCCACTGGATTGGAAGGGTATCTTGTTACAGCACGTATGTGATACTTTGCAGCGGTTTTAGGATCTTTGAGTAAGGACCTGATGACAGAGCCTCCTTGAAGTCCTGTTGCACCGAACACGGTGATAATATTCTTGGTTGCCATGTTATTCCAACTTTGCGGGGGGTTGTAGTTGAAAAAAAAAGGCTTGAGATGCTTATACATTGAATTAAGAACTGAAGGTTGTTGCTACTAAGTACGAACTTGTATCACAACCGATGATTTTAATCGTGGTTCCTGCAGTAACAGGGACAGATACATACGACGGGGATGTGCCGATTAGCTGGAATATGTTGCAGTTTCTAAGTAAGATGGATCTGACTCTTACTTATGCGCTTTTCCAAAGTCATATCCTCTATGCATAAGCTCTCAAGGCACGAATCAGCCACCTTGAATCGTATAATGAGCAAGTCAGCTTCCAAGAGTCACAGCACCGCGGTCATACTTCCAATATGTTACATATTTGAATGAGCAGCTCCCTAACGTAAACCAAAGTCTTCGTATAGCTGGTAGCAACCAACCAACCGTGATTTGAAACACATCGGTTGTGATATCTATCTTAAAGCTACATACATACGGCAACTTCCGCATATTATCTAGAAGGATGCTATATCTGCAGAAGATAAAGTTGAAGCGGAAAATTCTTGTGCCTTGGGACAAGCTACCGTGTGTGCTACTACATCTTAAACGATATTTATTGAGCTAAGCAGGAGAAGTTGCTTACACCCTTTTCAACTTGAATATATCACTTGTGAGATTGAAAATGATCATTTGTTGTATTAATCGCTTCTATACAGCTAATATATCTATACGAGTATCCAAGCTCACAGCAGGCTCTCAAAAGCATCTAGGCCTGACTTCTGTTGCGGTTTTGCCTGTCCATATGCAGATGACAACGGCGGATTGAAAGAAGACGACGCCGCTGGTGGAGGTGGTAATGAGAACGAATTTGAATTACTCATTGCTGGTTTTTGAGTTTGTGCCATTGAAAGACTAGACATGGAATTTCCTAAGTTATTAAGTGAGGCGGTAGGATTGGATGCAGGAGGACTGCCCCAAGGATTGGATGTAGCACCAGCTCCCCAGTTAACTGGCGCTGGGGTACTTTGATAACTTGGAAAAGATTGAGTCTGGGGAGGCGGTTGTAGAGGGTTATTATAGTTGTGAGTCTGGAGCGGAGTGGTGAAACTATTTTGCGATTGAAAAATAGGAGGTGCAACATAGTTTGGCTGTGATTGTTCGGCGGGTTTATAGTTTGATTGGGGCTGCAGAGGTTGGGAGAATTGGGTCGCGGAAGGTGTCAGAGATTCGAATCTAGACATATCAGGAGTTATGGTTCGCGAGATAGGCCCTTGTTGTGTCTGTCTATTGACAGGGTTAAGGCTATTGGTAGATCCAGCAAAACCGGGATTGGTTGGACTTGGTGTGGACCAGGAAAACGCCACGGGTTTTGCCTGAACAGGATTGTTTTGTTGACGCTGTCCTGCTCCATGGGCTTGTGTTGCATCCCAGCCTCCATCCATCGTATTGTTTATTGATGTCGCACCACCTGTATTTCCTTTCACAAGGCGTTCGAAGTCGATCTCTTGATCATCCGAGCCCCCTTGGCTAGAGAAAGCGTTCAC
>Ga0247734_1002722_pt1 | contig 11202 bp, 3 predicted proteins | sample UWRJL103311B2_FD_180933 | JGI IMG/M metagenome (GOLD analysis project Ga0247734, IMG submission 180933) | Plant litter microbial communities from Arlington Agricultural Research Station in Wisconsin, United States - UWRJ-L103-311B-2 | ecosystem: Environmental > Terrestrial > Plant litter >... | reverse complement strand
AAGCTCTAGATATTACGCTGAGAGCTTGGTGCCTCAGGCTACCATGCTCTTACTAAGTTTGTGTGGCTGGAGCATGGCACTCAGCCACATGCAGCTCGGTAAGGTTGCTAACCCCTATCTTAACACTCCCACTCAAGCTTAGCGAGCTCCTGAATCATACAGCATCTGCTCTTTAAGTATAGTGACCAGCATTCCTAATACTTTCCAAGTATAGCGAACAGTACTCCCACTGCTATTAAGCTTTATCATAACCAATGCCTTGGTTTCTGCTCCCACTGGTTTCATGCATCTTCCCGTATTACATATGATCAGGTCATCGCCCCTAGTGCTTCGCCTTTATTTTTCATATGTCGTATTCCGTTAGTACAACCTTCATCAGTAGTTGTCCAGCTTTACTTTATATCATCGCGTATCTGCTTTCCCTATTTCTATTCGACACGTAGTCAGAGTATCAATATGGAGCTGCATGTACACACGCGTCAGGCTCTCTTCCTTCAGTACAATCACTGTCAGTGTTTGCTTCTGATACGTCATCTGCTCTAGCTCTCTGTTTTGTTTATTCTGACCGACGCGTTTGGTGCAGAATCTTCTAGAGAGTGGGTCGCGACAGGAGCACGTGAGTCACTGTCGTCGAGTGCACCGTATTTCCTAATTAGGACAAGGCTGGTTTCCAGCTTCTTTAAGTGAAGGTATTCCCACCTCTGACCTTCTTCTCCAAACAACATCAAAATGGATTCCCTCCAACCCCGCCTCACGGCGCGTCAGGTAAGTGTACGAGCGTGATACTGGTTGCTGTGGTATGCTAATGTACTTTGTAGATGAAGAACAAGAAGAAGAACAAGAAGAAGAACAAGAAGAAGAAGGAGAAGCGAGCTGCTGCTCGCATTGCTGCTGCTGTTGCTGCTACGGCAGCTGATGATGAGGATGATGAGGCTGCTGCTCAGGCAGCAGCAGATGCTGCTATTGCAGCAAGTGGTAAGAGCATGACATTTTGCTATCTGATGCTCGGGCTTATGTTGTTAGTTGATCCGGATTGGCTTGAGAATCTCAAGCTTATGTCCGAGTCCCCCCCCGCCTCTATCAGTAAGAGCTCTGTGTCCTATAGCAATATGATTATGTGCTGACAGTGTTTTAGGAGGTGATGATGAGGATGAGTTTCAGGGTTTTTCTGGTAGGTTAGATATTTATAACAGTTGATGTGGTGCTCATTCTTGATATAGACCTTGACATTGGTGGCCCGGCCTTTGTGCCGGATGATGATGACCCTTTTGGCCCTTTTGGGTCTGATGGTAAGTCAAGCTTGATATATACTGAACATTTGCTCACTATCCCTAGATGATGTCCCTGCCAATGAGCAGGAAGATGACTGTAAGTGCGCTCCTTTTGCTTGGTGTTCTTTATGCTAACTTATCTAGCTGATGATGAGCCTTTGGTGCCGGTTCTCCTGGCACAGCATGCCGCTGCCGCTGCTGCTGCTGCTAAGGAGAAGGAGAAGGAGGAGAGACGTGCTCGGAGCAAGGCTCGAGCTGGTCTCAGGAAGACGCCCTGCTTGGGTTGCGTTCGCAGCGCACTCAAGGGGATGTCTACTGGACAGTGTTGGGAGACGGCGGGGCGTGGTGCTCGTTGTTTTCGGTGCTCGCAAGGGCATACGTGTGTAGCGGTGCCTGCGCACCTCTCAGCACTGGCTCGTCGGCTCGTTGGTGTGCTTGTGGATCCGTCGTCTTCTGACACGGTGAAGCATAATCATCGCGTGGCGATGAGGATCATGCTCTCCTTGGAGCAGGGTGAGGACGAGGATGATGATGATGATAATGATGATGATGATGATGAGGAGCCTGTGGTCCGCCGGCGCAGTGCGCGCCTTGGTCGATAGGCTTGAGAACCTTAAGATCTCGGGCTTGGGAACCCTGGCTTTGAGCCTAAAGTTACCCCCCCGTTGTGCTCGTATAGGTTTCTGGCTTGGGAACCAAGATCCTGGGCTTCGGAACCCTGGCGAAAGGCCTAAAGTTACCTCAATTACATCGTTGCTCTTTTGTTTGCTCTCTCAAAAGTACTTTTGAAATGTGATCATCATATGTGCATTTGTGGTGCTCGGTGGTACTACATGAGCGTGATAACTGTCTGTGAAATGTTTGGTAGTATCAGGTAAGAAACGAATCGGAAAAATAAGAAATGTTGTTTATAATAAAGGAAAGGATTTTAAGAACAGGAAATGGTCTTGAGCGCTGCTCGAATTAGAAACGAATATGAACTCCCACTCGCTCACGAGCATAGCCTATGTTGATGATCTGTTCCATATCATCCCTATTTGGCTAAGGAACGTCTCAAAAGCTTTTCTGGCCAGTGGTTTAGATAATCCATCTGCTGCCATTTCCGCAGTTGGTACATATGATATATCAGCTCGTTTTCTTTCTTGAAGATCACGTATAAAGTGATATGATATATCAATATGTTTAGAGCGTTCTGTCAGGTGCGGGTTCTTCGCTAATGCAATAGCCCCTTGATTGTCGCCTTTGGTATTAACTGTTTGATGATTTGGAGCAATATAGTGACCGGCGCCAAGATCGCGAAGTATTTGAGCTACCCATTGGCCTTGTTTCGCAGTAAAGCACATAGCTATGTACTCTGCTTCAGTTGTGGCAGTAGCTACTACTGATTGCTTCTTGCTTGCCCAGAATACAGGTCCTCCCCCGATCAGTCCAACAGTGGCTGTGATGCTCTTTCTATCGAATTTGTTACTAGCGAAATCGGCATCTGAGTATACGACGAGCTTTCCATCAGGCCCAAATCTGATTCGGTGACTAATTGTAGATTTGGTATATCTAAGCAAACGCTTAACTGCTCGCTCATGGTGCTCACATGGGTCTTGCATATATTGGCTTAGTCTACCAAGCGCGAATGCTATGTCTGGCCTAGTATAGACCATAGCATACATTAGAGAGCCTATTACTTCCCGGTACCAAGTTGCACTAATACGTATATCTGTATCTTTACCAGGTTTAAGATCATCATACCCATCCATTGGTGTTGTGATCGGTTTAGAAACCGCATTTGCGAACCCGAATTTTCGAAGAACTTTATCGAGATATTGTTCCTGGTCGAGCTCGAGGGTCCTTGATGTCCTGTTCCTGGTTACGCGGATACCAAGCATCTTGCTAACGTCGCCTAGTGCTTTTGTATTGAACCTAGAGTTGAGCTTATTATAGAACCAGTCTAATACTCGAGCCTCAGGCGCGGCGGCGGCGAGATCGTCAACGTATACCAATAGTCGAATTTGCTTTTCCGTATGTACAAACAAGCATGGGTCTGCTTTACTTTGAGCAAAGCCCCAATTAAGTAATTCGGACTTCATAAGCAGGTTCCAGTCTCGTGCCGACTGCTTTAATCCATATAAGCTCCTCAAGAGGTGCAGTGCAGCTCCATTCTTTACAGATTGAAGCCCCTGAGGTACTTTCATCCAGAGCTCTTCAGTTAATTTTGACTCGGTAAAGGCGTTCTTGATATCGTATTGTCGGCATTCTAGGTCTTCACATGCCACTATTGCAAAGAAAGCTCTTAGCGTAGCCATGCGGACTGTGGGTGCGAAAGTTTCTGTGTAATCCACACCATATTGCTGTGTAAAGCCTCGAGCAACAAGTCGGGCCTTGTACCGCTCTAATGTCCCATCAGGGTTGAATTTCAGTGTAAATACCCATTTAGAACTTATGAGATTCACATCTGGTGGTGGTACTTTCTCTTCCCAAGTGTTGTTTGTTAGTAGTTGTCCGATTTCGAGATTGATAGCAGTGCGCCATGCTGCTCCATGGGTTGGATCATTAACAGCTTCTTTGTAATTTGTAGGAATTAGGATATCGTGAGCAGCAGCCGAGGCAATCATGGCGCTCCCTTCTTTTAGTTCTATAGGTTCTTCTTCATCATGGAACCAATCAAGCACAGCTATCATGCTCCTTAACCGTTTAACCTCCTGGCTAGATTCAAATTCCGAATCTGGGTCATTTGCTCGTTTGTTTGAATTGAGACGTATTATTCGGCTATTTGGAAATGGACGCTCAATACTATTATGCTCTGGAATCTTGGTTTCCAGGTCAGGAGTGTCCTGAGCTGCAAGCTGGTCCTTCTCATGCTCCTTCTCTCTTGTCTCATTAGTTGTAGGAGCTGATAGTATTGGTGTCTCTTGTGCCAATTGTTGAGGAATCACAACTGAGAAGGATGATTTGGCTAATTTCTCTTCTTGATCTGGGGTTATTAATGGAGCATACTCGGGGTCATCTTCATGCTCGAATTCTTTGCTACTCATTCGGATTGAGTCTACTGTAGGTTCTTGGTGTGATCTTGTAGGGCGACCTCTTTTGTTCCGAATTAAGAGCTTATTGTAGGTGCCTTCCGATTGCTCAAAGCTTCCATCACTCAGCTCTATCCAGAGTTGATAATTGTTAATAGAACTACCCGGGATATCTTCAAAAAACTTAACGTTGCTAGAAACAATAGTTGTATGCATGTCAGGTGCGTAGAGCCTGTGATGGGAGGTAGTGTGCTCGTCATATCCCATAAATACCCCCTCTCTCCCGGTAGGCATAAGCTTGTCTTGCCTGCCAGGGAGAGATTCCCTTGAGATATGGGCGATCACCTTACAGCCCCATGCCTTGATATGATTATGAACCACAGGGACTTTACCCGACCAAGCCTCTTGTGGTGAAATTTGGTATTCTACCTTTAGTGGCTCCCCGGATGATTTATCGAGCACCTCTTCAGTGACTGTAGGTCCCTTTCGCATCCTGGCTCGTACATATGCTTGTGCTGTGGCTGCCTCACACCAGAATTCAACAGGGAGCTCGGCATCATCGATCATGGCTCGCACATTGTTCTCAGTAGATTGAATAGATCTTTCGGCGACTCCATTTTGGGCTGAAGTATAAGGTTCCGTGGTTTGTACAGATATGCCATCTGCTCTATTCCAAAGGTTCAAAGTCTCAAGAATCTCTGGGGCGTTGTCTGTGCGAACAGCTTTCACCTGTCTACCGCTCTCGAGCTCCACTTCCTTCTTCCATTGGCTCAGCTTTGGTAGCACATCCTTTCGATCTTTAAGTAAGAGCGTCCAAGTCTTTCGAGTCCAGTTATCTACAATCTCACCAAAGTAGTTATAACCTCGGTATGATGTTGGGAATGGTCCTGCTACATCAAAGCTAATTAGTGCGAGCGGCTCTTGGGCGTGTACGGCGAGCTTCTTAGATTGCCTTTTCCTCGATTTCTGTCTGCTACATGTTTCGCAGAGCGGGAGTTGAGTTGGTATAATGATCTTCTTGATTGAACATACTGTATGTAGCAATGATAATGCTTTTGGACTAGCGTGGCAAAATCGTCGATGGTAATAGACATATCGAGCAAGTTCTCTTTGTGTTCGGCGCTCCTTTAACGTGAAGTTAATCACTTTCGGATATTCTTGCCTTGGGGAGCGTGATCTTGACTGTCGGTATGTTTTATTCCGTTCTCGTCGAGGCAAGTTGTCCGTGTGCGTAGATATACGTTCAACTTCTGTAGGGTCATCATTCTCTGATAGTGAGCTCCCTTCGTCGTCTAGCGCGCTAAACACATTTTCTATTACTGGGCTAGAGTAGATTGTATCGCCGGTTGGTGTGGTGCGTGGTGGTGGTTCTTTGTAGAGCGCATTACCAAACGTCATACCGTTTGCGGATTTAGAAATATTTGAGACAATATATAGCCCACCTTTGGATTTGGCTTCAATTAAGTCATCATGGTTAGATTCTCGTGTAAACACCATACGCTCTTTATTGAAACTACCTATACATCCAGACGCGGCAAGCTTTCTGGCTGAGATAAGTGTACAACCCAGATTAGGGACAAAAAGAGCATCTTCTAGTAGTACAAAGCGCTCGTTTCCTGGACTGATAATCATTGTCCCAATGCCCGCTGACCAGAGCCTACCTCCCCCTACTCTTATGCTCCTTCTACATGGTTTCAGGGCACTAGTAAAGAGGGAAGCTTGGTCAGTCATGTGTGATGTACAACCAGTATCTGCAGCTGCTAGGACTGTAGGGATCTCACTTCGCTTTTCCCAACTAATGCCTGCGAACTCATCATCTGGGTCTGAGCTGCTCTCTTCCGCCACAAATGCAGATTTCTGGAATGATACATTCTTGTCAGAGACTTTGGCTGGGTTGTCTGGTGCTTCTTTCCCTTTGTGGGGGTAGGGTGATCTCTGGCGATATGGAGATGGTGAGCGTGTACGGGATGATGGTCGTGCTCTTGATGATGAGGGAAATCTATTGCCTTTGCTTCTCATGACTGCCGGGTTGTAGATCCTATTTTCTTCATCACTTTCAGGTCCTTCTGCCTTGATACGAAGCTTCTTTGCAAATTCGAATCCTTGTTGGGCATAAATACAAGCGATACTTAGATGTTTGCCAGAGCCACACTTGAAGCATTGTGAGGTTCCTTTCACATATCCCATTTTCTTTGCGTATGCTACGAACAACGCTTCGTCAGATGAGCTAGTGTCGCTCTTGTGAGGGGATGCCATGAAGCTCTTTTCTTTCCTTTGGCGTATTACGAGCCTTTCCCATTTTTCATCTAACTTCTGAAGTTTGGTAATTTCGGCCATTTGGTGGGAGAAACCATCGGTGATCGTATCGTACACTTCTCTAGGGCGCAATCCTGATATGAATATATTCCAAGTGAACACATCGTCAAAGAGCTTAGAGCTCATTTGTCTGTGAGCGTCACGCCTTATGGTATGCAGCTTGACCCAATTGTCGCTAGGGCATATTTTCATATCCATTGTCCAGCTTGTGAAGGCTCGAATAGTTTCACTGCTTGCCTGGTATGTTACCGCGAAGTATTTGGTATGGAGCGTCTTAATCGCTTCGTTGGCGCTCGCACAGTGTTCGATTCGGGATCTATCAAGGTCACTAATCTTGAGCTCGAGGTTTAGTAGGAATGCTGCGCTAGACTTGCGAAATTCTCTTTCCTTTTCCGAGCTCCACCATTCTTGCTCTGGGAATTGCATCTCAATTCGCCTCAGTGTCCATGCTGCTCCTGGGGATATTTCTTCTCCTGCTTTATCCACTTGGATAGTACAATATTGTCTCTCAGTCTGCTCAATAACAAACAGGACGTCCATTCCTATGGCGATCCGGTTTAGTTTTCTAAACCAGTCATCTTTGTTCTTGACAGTGAGCACCTCTAGGGTCCGCCACAAGCTCGATCCCTTATATTCTCCCTTCTCGTGATCCATTATGATTTCGAGTGTAGTAATAGAGGGTGTTGGTAGTGGTTCTGAGGTGCTGAATTGAAATTTTAATTTGGAAAGTAAATTTTCCTTTTAGGAGCTCAACTCCAGTTCGTGTTGCGTGTTATGTGTTACGTGTTGCTCTCTTGCTATCCGGGCTCATAACCTATTAGAAATGATATATAGGCGCAGCGTGTAGAGAGGAATCAACCGTGTTATATTGACTAGAGAGGAGAACTTAGTATAAGTTCTCCATAAGCTCTAGATATTACGCTGAGAGCTTGGTGCCTCAGGCTACCATGCTCTTACTAAGTTTGTGTGGCTGGAGCATGGCACTCAGCCACATGCAGCTCGGTAAGGTTGCTAACCCCTATCTTAACATATACTAATATTATAAAAATTAAGGTTAAAATTGTACTAATAGAGGCTTACAATTTAATTAGCATGATAAAATAATATTATACTTTATTATAACAAGTTTACTTAATTATTATAACTAAGATTTGTAATATTAATTATAATATAGCCTTATAAATAGCCCTTAAAGCTTTTAATAATTTAGTAGAATCTAATAGCCTTGTACTTACCTTACTAGTATTTGGAGCCTATCCTTATATAGCTGAATTAGATGCCCTATTATTAACTATTATATAATAAGCAGTGGCCTTATATAAAGTGATAGAAAAGATTAAGAAACTAAAAGTTATATGTTAAATCTTTAATATTCTTAATTCTTATAATAAATCTTGAATTGATATAATTTATAATTTATCTCTTAATTCTCTAATATTAATATAAAGAAAAAGCAATATAGGCTAGAGCGGCTATTAGTTAAGATTTTATATATTGCTTATAGTTAATAAAGAATTTTGTATAATTAAATTATCTTATAGCTCTATTACCTTCTAATTTATATTAGTTAAATTATATTATATATAAAGCTTAGAAGAAGAAGAAGAAGCAGAAGAAGGTGATAATATAATTTCTACTTCTATATAATTTATATAATTTATATTACCTCTTATATAATTAAGTATAGGAGAAAAGTTAAAGCCTGTACTAAGCCTTAAGAGTTTATATAAAGACTTTTAACCTTTTATTCAAACTTTCTCTCTTTAATATACTAATAAGCTAAAGCTAATATACAAATATAAATATGAAAGACTTTGTAAATATCCTCTTTCTAATTCTAAAGTATAACTTATATATATTATATAGTAAGAAAGAAGTGTAAAAAGAGACTATAGCAGACCTTGTAAACAACCTTAACCTGATATTATAATATACTTACTTGAAGAAGGCCTATTTATAATGTTGTAATAGTTAGAAGTTGCAGGCCTCCTTAAGAAGGAAATATTCAAAGTTGCTAATTCTATTATAATTCCTAAGGGTATACAAATCTTCAATTTAAGATTTATTAATAAAATCAAGAATAAAGGTATAAATAAGGCCTTTAAGAAGTCTTAACTTATTATATAAGTGTATAATAATTTTAAAAAGAATATTGTACTAATATAATTATCTACTTTCTAATAAGTTAGCTAATAAATAATTCTCTATATTATTGTAATAATATAAAAAGAAGGAATTAACCTTTATCTTTGAAATATATTACAAGTTTATATATAATTAATAATAAGGTTAAATTAAGACTTCTATATTTCACCTTTAAAAGAGCTTATAATATAATTAGAAATTAAGAATAATATAATATTAAAAGTTATTAAACCCTTATATAAAGTCCTTGAAGCAGGCAACTATTAGTTCAAAATATATTATAACTATTATTTATAAGAGCTTAAAATAAACTAGTCAACTTATAATTTCTATTTATTATATAGGAATAAACTATTTAGCTTTATAGACCTTTAAACTGATAATACTTTATTCTTAGACAATATTAATTTTACTAAAGAAAAGCAAATCAACTTTAAAAAAGTTTAATTTTTAGCAAAAGAGCATAATTAATTAATATCTAATTAGTTAATCAAATTTAATAAAGGGTTGATTTAATAAAAAGGTAATTATATTATACTTATATAAGAATAATAATATAAGAATCTTAAGCTAATTTTAAAGGCCTTAATAATATTAATAAACTTATAAAGTAATATATATTATAACTTCTTAATAAAAGAGTAATATATTACTTAATAAGCTAAAGAAGCTTATATTATGTTAGTATTATAATTTGAAGCCTTCTTTAATCTTTTCTATATTACTTAGATAATTTATTTTATAAATCTTAATATTAGAGCCTTTAATAGGTGTTTATAATAGCAAATTAATAACCTTATAAGAGGCCTTAAGTTTATTAAGTTTGATTGTAAAATCTTTAAATTTCTAATATTTATAAATAGATTATTTATTAATAATAAGGATTTATTATTATAGATCGGTTATATATTAATATTAAGTAATAGTATAAATTAAGCTAATTTTCTCTACTGATTATTAATTAAATGTAAGAGAATTATAAGAAGTATATTAGCTTTAGAACTTTATACTATGACTTATAGATTTAACATTGCTATTTTAATCAAAGCTATTATTAATTAGATATTATAAATTAACCTTTTACTAGTAATTTGTATAAACTTAAAGTCTTTATATAATTGCTTTATTAAGCTAGGTACTATTTAGAAGAAATGTCTTATAATTAACATAATATATTTATAATAATTATATAAATAAAGAGAAATTATAGAAGTTAAATAGATTATAGAAGATTCTAATCCTGCTAATGCTATAATAAAATTGAAGGTTTATATAGCTCTATAATAACTAATTGATATTAATACAATTTAATTATAGATTAAAGAGTAGATTAAAAGAGCCCTTATTACAATTATAAATATAGCACTAAAAGAAGGATAAGTTATATGCCTTAATTACAATTACTATAACTATGAATTTTAGTATTTTGATATCAAAGTAATAAGTTATACGCTAGGCCTAATTAGAAAAGAGTAATTAATTGATATTAGAAATATTATATTTAACATTTTTAAGCCTTTTCTAGAGAGGCTCTAGTGTTGGTATACTAACCTTCCGAATCGGCTTATATAAGCTGGGATGCTGATGTAAGCATCGGGTTATAGTAACCCCGGTTCCGGTGAAGTCATATATACTAGGTTATATATAGATCTAATTCAATTAAGCATCATCACCACCGAATACAACTAGCACTTACGTATAATACGTATTAGTGCCACGTATTTAAGAGTAATCTGACAATTATAATTAGTATATATTCTTAATAAAGAGTAAAATCTTATCTCTAATTTTAAATCTTATAAATTTATATTTAATAGTTAAATAAAAGTAATTTATAAAAAGCTCTTTTTCTTTATTAAGAATTCTAATATATTTTATAATTATTGTCAGGGCCTTATACAAGGCGTTGGGGAAAGTCACCTGACCCAGGGGTCACCTGCTCGGGTAAAAGGAAGAGGTTATAAATCATAATACTAAAGTAAGATAAATGCTTTATAATACCCTATATTCTATTTAATAAGGCTTTAACTGGCCTTTGATATAAAGTAAGAGAAAGCAAAGCTTTAAGAAGAGTAGAAATTAGTTTATATAAAATTTAACTAATTAATAAGAATTTCTTGGTTAGGAAGGATGTTATACGCTAGCGACTAGCGTATTCGATCGATTCGGGGTGCGTGGAAGGATAGTAAGAGCGGTTAGTCTCTAGTACTAGTCGACTTAGAAGTGAATGTTTGAATTGGCTTGATTCTCTCAAAGGTCGAGGGAATCGATCTATATGTACTAAGTTACAAGATTCTAGAATATTCTATACAGCTTGATTGATTTGTAATCAATTAGGGTATGAGTCATAATATGACTCATAGTATGACTCATACCCTCGGGGCTACGTAATCAAGCTTACGTGTACGTAATACTTGATTTGTAATCGAATATTCTATAGGCTTCTAGAATATTCTATT
>Ga0247734_1002721_pt1 | contig 11204 bp, 21 predicted proteins | sample UWRJL103311B2_FD_180933 | JGI IMG/M metagenome (GOLD analysis project Ga0247734, IMG submission 180933) | Plant litter microbial communities from Arlington Agricultural Research Station in Wisconsin, United States - UWRJ-L103-311B-2 | ecosystem: Environmental > Terrestrial > Plant litter >... | reverse complement strand
AGACCTTGGGTGGGAGACCACCATCTCGGCCATAATGATGTGGACTTCGATGAGCTGGTGGTAGACACGTGCATCGTCCGCCGCATCCCTGCGTCGAATTCTGAATCGGCTGATCAAGAGATTTCAGAGTCGCTGTGATCCTCGAAGTCCCAGCGCCCGAGTCGCCCGAGTCGCCCCGCGACTTCGTCCCAAGACGATCCCTCACAGCTAAGAACTCTGGACTCGATGTATGAACTCAAGAGCGGCCAATTGAACCCGTAGGCGACCAGACAATGACGAGGGTCAAAGATGACATCCTGACGCAGCCGTTCAGCAATCCACGCCACGCTACACACCCGTCAGGTCAAACGACTCATCCCCCGGGCCCCCGGCCGGCCCCGCAATGACGATCATCACAGACATCCTTTCCTAGAAGAGAGATCGATGACGATGAGCAATGCCGAGCCTGATCCAATACGTCTCGAGATCATCGAAGCGATAGACGCAGCGGTGAAGGACATCACAGCAGTCGTGGAGATCCTCTTGGATTCGATCGGCGACGATGACGCAGCAGACCGTCTAGCGAAGCGGCTCGGGGTGAGCAAGGAAGCGGCCATGTGCGTCTGCGATGCCCAGCTGCGAGAGCTCACGTGGACGAATCGCTCCTGGCGGGCTCAATGGGTTGAGGAGAATGGCGGGTAAGGAACGCACCAATCGCCGGCCGGTGCTGCCTAGCAGAACCGGATCCTAGTGGTCGGGTGCGCCTCAGCTACGACACCGCATGTTCGCACGTCGACGTCGATGTCGACCAGCAGGCTCGACGGGTTAACGGTCTGGATTTCGAAGGTAGTTCCTAGAACTTCACAGCGCCGCCGAAGGCGGCTCGATCCGAGTGCCGCGATTAAACGAAGATCCCACCACTGTCAACTGACCAAATTTAGTTGCTACATGTCAGAGTGAGGCGGCACCACGAGTCGTTGCCGTGTACCCGATAGCTGTAGGCGGCCGCGGCCGGTAGGACGATTCCTGTCCCCTCGAAGTTCCCTTCGCCATCGCCTACGAATAGCTCTCCGGCCGGAAAGCGCACAAGGCCTGAGGCTAGAAGAGGCGAGCTGCCCAATAGAGGTTCCAACGTGACGGTGACGTCTAGGGGTTCGTCCTGTTCTAGATAGAAATCCAACCTTCCCTCGCCCGCCACGACATGACGTTTAGGTTCGGTGGGAGGAACGCCGGCAAATGTGTCGACCTGGTAACCGACAACACTCCAAAAGTATGAGTGCGGCACGATCACGCTTCGAAATGTCCCCGTCGGCATATGTCCTCCCGGCTACGTCGATTCGATAGGGCGACTTTATTGCGATCGATCTGACCTGCTCGGTGCTGAGTTTCGACGATCAGGTGTACACCAAGAATCCGCTCAGGCATGTCCATGAGGGTGATCGAGTCGTCAGGTGGAGCCTCGGGCGGCGAGTAGTTGTCGTAGATACCAACCGTCGCTCCGTCCGGATCTGTCAGGCGGATGATGCCCAGCATGGCCCAGTAGGCGCTGCGTTCTTCGCGGTACCGGTCGATCTGGGCGTTGATGAGCTCGACGATGCCGAGGCTTCTACGAGCCGGTCGAGACTGGCGGGCCCGATGGTCCAGCCACTGGGAGCGAACGGCGGTTGAGCGCTTGCAGCGATTGCTGCTATCGAGGACGACATGACAACGGCGGCGGCGACGGCATGGACGAGCACAGCGAACGCGCCGGATCAACCTTTCCCAACCGCGAAGAATGGGCGAACTACTTCTTGCGCGCCTCAGCCAGCGATGCCGAAGCGCTCACCGCGTTCGCCCCGCGCGATGGCCGCCACCTGGCCCGAGAAGGACTAGATAGCGACTAGCAATACGCACGAACTTGATACGCAGACTGTCCAGTAGAGTTGACAGTCGTTCCTTGCCTTATTCGCTGGGCTCGGGCTGGCCGGCACCTACGGTGTCGTTTCTCATGCTCCAGCGGACCGCACCAGTCCCACTGCCTGCGAGTTCGTCGTTAGCGTTGTAGAGACTGCACGAGTTGAGCGAGAGGCACCCGCATCCGATGCAGCCGTCGAGCGAGTCGCGGAGCCGGTCGATGTTGGCGCGGCGCTCATCGAGGCTCCGCCGCCATCGCTGGGACAACCTTTTCCAGTCAGCCTTCGTGGGCGTCCGGCCGTCCGGCAGGGACGCCAGTGCTTGTTCAATGTCGGCAAGCGAGATCCCGACTTGCTGCGAGACGCGGATGAACGCCACGCGGCGCAACACGTCTCGGCCGTAACGGCGCTGGTTGCCGGCGGTGCGTGAGCTAACGATGAGTCCTTCGCGCTCGTAGAAGTGGAGCGTCGACACCTTCACGCCGGTGCGCGCGGCGACCTGTCCAGGCGTCATGAGTTGGAGTCGGGTCTTCGCGTGCGGCTCCATCCGGTTCCCTCCTTGACTTCAAGCATTGTTGAGGTTGTCTGATTATGGCATGAGTTTCGACATCCTTGATGAGGCGTACACCCGTCTTCGATCCACAGGTCCAGAGTTCGACGACTGGCTCAGCAACCACGGGCCGATGGCAGCAGAAGCGCTGGCTCGGCATGGGCACGAAGATCAGATCTCCGTATGGCTCGACAGCTACAGCCAACGTCTCGAGCCCGCACCGCGATCATCTGTGATGATCGATGACTGGCGCACAGCACTGGGCGACGCGCGGCGACTTGGCGACTGGCTCGGCTGGTTCGACAGCGAACTACACGACCGACCGTGGACGGAGGTGCTGCATACCTGGTGGCCGCGGCTTTTGCCCGGCATCGCTGCAGGCGCAACTCATGGCGTCATCCGCGTGGGTCACGCGGTACGGGTTCTTCGGGAGGAAGGCGAAACCGCGGCGCGAGTCCGCGAGCTGGCTCAGGGACTGGGTTACTGGGCTGCACGGTGGCAACCGTTACCCAAGGCCACCAACCTAGGCGGCTGGCTCAGTGCGGAATCCGCGTTCACGGCTATCCCGACGATCCCCCATCAGGTCGGCGGAATCCAGTCACGGCTCGCTCAACTAGAACACGTCGACGGATGGCCTCAGGCGCAGCAAGCACTGTCGCCCTCCTCTGACTGGGAAGAACTGCTCCGCGACATCGTCAACGTCGCAGTACGGCGATACGCCAACCACGCACACGGCAACCCCGTGATGCTTGTCCATGCCGCGACGGCGCCGAACGCCGTCCTACGCACCCTCCCCTCGCTGCCGACCGATATGTGGGCGTCAAGCGCCGCAGCAGCCTGGTCAGCGTCCGCCGCGATTCATGCCGCCTACGCCACCGCCACAAGCGCTCCACTTCCACAGACATCGCCCCCGGCCACCGCGGCAGACGCATTCGACAGAGCCGCCCAGCACGGTGACGAACACGTCATCAAACTCGCCGACACCGCCCTAGACACCTATGCCTGGACCGGGGACTCCCGAGCACTCGCGGCCGTGGAGACGGCCGCCGATCTCATCGACCCCTTGTGAGCTCGCCGCCCCGCTGACCGCGAACCTGTTGGGTAGAAACGCGCCCCACGCGTATCGGCGCCGTCTGGTGACTGCTATTGCCACCAAGCGTGGTCTGGCGCCCATGGTGGTGGGCCGAACTGCAAACACGGGGTGTTCTCGACTGGCGAACGACGCTCGCGCGGAGCGCACCGACTGTCGCCGCTGGGATTGCCGCGTGGTGATGTGAGGCACATCTTCGCGAGAGTGAAACGAGCGGCGGCGGTTGAGGCGGGAGCGTGTCACTGTCGCGGCTAGGCTGTTGAATCATGTATCGGACCACCGGAGGTCAAGCATTCTGAAGGCCTCACGGAGGTCAGGGTCCTCTGGCGACAGCGCTTGATGCTTGATCGCGTCGAGCGTGCGGCTTACTGCGGGGTCTCCGGCACGTTCGAACACCGCGTAGAGCGCGAGCTCATCGCCGTGTCGGGAGGCGAAGGCCACGCCGTCGAGTTCAGTATGCGCGTGCAGGTAGGTCGCCACTGCCTGAGTGAGGGCCCGCGAGCGCGCGTCTTTGAGAGCCGCCGCGTCGAAGTCGTGAAGACCGAGCAGGTGTGCGAGGGCGACAAACGGACGACGAAGCGCCGCGATGGACTCGGCGGCAGTCACGGCGCCAAATCGGCCCGTCAAATGAGCGGACGCCGCAGACCGCGGCTCCAACCAAGAATACGAAACCTCGCCTGCTCGGACGGTTGGATAGCTTGCTGCGTCTTCGTCATCCTCCGCGATGTCCCCGAACTCGACGGCGAGTTTCGGATCTCGGCGAAATCCGGCCAGCACCTCCAGCAGGCAGGCCAGGAGGGTGGATCCAGCGTAGACAGTTCGGAAGTTGCCTTGGCTATCGTCCCAGCGCCCGTCGAACCGCCCATCGGAGCCGGCCCACTCCCAGCCCGACCATGCCCACGGCTCTGGTTTGAACCCGACCCGCCAGACCATCTCATCCGCGTCGACGACCACCAGTTGCGGCTCAGTCACCACTGCGTCATCCGGCGGCAGCGAACGCTCGTGCGGCCGCCAAGATGATGGGGCCGACCTGCTCAAGGTCACCCTCACGCAGCAAACGTGCCGCAGCGACATCATCCAGCCGCGGGTTCATGCCCTGGAACCAGGCCTGCACCACGGCGACCGAGTCCTTGGCGCGCAACAGCGCCGCGATCCGGTACGCCATCCGCAGCCGATTGAGCACCTCGGTCGACGGGGTGCGGGGGTCATCTGCATCAGCCCACTGCCGCACCGCCCGGGTCTCTTGAACCGATCCTAGATAGGCCACCAGCTTCGCGCCCAACAGGTCGCGCAGCCGTTCCACGAGCTCCGGCGGCGTCATCCGCACCGAATCCTCGTACGCGCGTAGATCGGCGCGGGCCACGGTCGTTTGAGCACTCATGTTTGTAGTATTGCACTCTCAGTCCGCAAATCCAAGACAAATCCCGCCACCAATCCCACCGTGGATCACATCACCAAACTCGCCGATAGTATAGATTATGTCAACTAGACATTGAGACATTTCTTGCATGGTCCAAAATCATCTTCCGGACGCCAAATTTTCGGCTTTCGGATATCTCCCCGCCACGAATGCGAGGACAACGAACATGCGGATTTCCCACCGCCCATGAGCCACGAATCATCCTCCTAACTGAGGTGAAACGGAACCAGCAGCGGACCCCGCATCCGAGTAGCCCCCGTTCCTCTCACTCCGAGAATTCGACATGCGCTTCGATGGATCCCTCGGGCTTGAAGACCATGTTAAAGGTGGGGTGCTTAACGAACTGAAAAGTGATGGTGACCTCGGTGGCGTCCCCGACGATGACTTCGACGGGATGGCTCGAGGCACCTCCCATTCGGGCGCGGACCGAATGGGTACCGGAGGAGACATCGGATCTTAGGACACCCTTCGACCTGAGTGTTCCGACCGATTTTCCGTCCAGTTCGATCTCAAGTTCTTGCCCTCGCCCGGGCCATTCCCGTTTACGCCGGTAAACGATTGTGCTCATTTGCCGCTCCAGATTCTAGGAAAGAGTTTTACGAAAGATTGTCCGAGAAGACGTTGTAGCCCTTAGCCCTAGTAACGATGCCGCCTGCGCATCCGTAGGTGGTAGTCAACCGATTCGCAGGCGCGTGACGGACGCGCGCGTCCCCCAACCAGCGCATGGCACCGCCCGAGCCGGCCGTACTTGCGGTCTATGCCGCCTCTCTCAATGCTGATGCGAGCGATTGACCGCCGCGCGGCGCGCTTGTGGGCAAGGAGTTGAGACAACTACGGGGTCGCATCCCGATCGTTCCGCACCGCTCGACGCGCAGTTTCACGACGCTCTCTGAACCAGGCGAGTATCGCGAACGCGCCGGCGATCGATAGGACGCTGTTTACGACGTATCCAAGTGTCGAGTCGGCCCTGAACACGAGCCCTCCGACGAACGTTGCTTCAAAGAACACGTAGACAGCGAGTCTGCCGAGATCAGGTTGAGTCGCCCTGGAGTCGTTCACATTTGTCCTATCCAGACAACTCGAGGTCGCTGACAAAAGTCGGTATGGAAGATTCAAGCCCTTCCCCGTGCCCGCCTTCGCGACTGCGTTGAGGGTGCTGCCAAAACCGGCGTACCTGCTCACCGTTTCCCGGGGGGTTTCGGCCTTCATTCTGCCACGAAATGGAAGCTCAACCTCGACAACCGTTTCGCCGTCGCCGACATCCACAACAACCAATGGACTCGAGCCCCAGTCCCTCGAGGCCATCTTCGCCAGCCACGACCCATCACCGCAGCGACACGGCGGCAAGGGTCGACGGTTCGCGCTGGTCGGCGCGACTGCCGCCGGTATCCTCGGCATCGGCGGTGTCGCCTACGCCACCGGCATGGTGCCCGCGATCATCACGAATCACTTCGCCCAGACCTCACCCGCCAGCGGTGGCAGACGCGCTTGACCCGTTCATCAAGGCGGGTGAGCCTGTCTCGGCTTCGTCCTCGTCGTCTGCCTCTAGCGGCAATGACAAGGAATACGTGAAGACGGTCCGTGCTTGGGCCATCGCTGAGGGGATCAAGTTTAAGGCTGCCGACGGGCAGATGAAGGCCGTAGGCGAGAAGGGTCGTCTGCACAACGACATCATCAAGGCGTATGAGGAAGAATATGCCTGATGCTTGACTACTGGCTGCGCCTTAACGCGGCGATCTTCCCGTTTGTGTTTCCGGTCGTCGTCATCGTCGCCGTAGTCTCGTTCGCGTGTGGTGACAGCGACTACGGGTTTTTGGTTGCCTTAATCGCTGCGGCGGAAGCACTCGGCTACCTGATCATCAAGTTTTGGTTGGGTCGCCGGGAAGAGGACGCCGCTCGTGAGTGGCAGAGACTAAATCCGTCAGCGGATGGTGAATAACCGTGACTACGGCACAGCAAGAGGGCTAGTCGGCAGGTCGCCGGCTAGGCCCTAGTGCGTTGTCAGGCGGTCGGACCGAGTTCGCCATACTCTCGACGCATGGCATCGCCTGACAAGACCCCACGGAACCCAAATATCGCTGCCGTCATCTTCGGCCTTTGGCTCATCACCGTCAGCGGCATATTTCGACTAGGAGCATGGACGGAACGTGGGAAACGATTGCAACCTTCGGGAGCATCGTGTGTGGCGCGGCTCTGCTGTTGATCTCGGCACAAGAACTGATTAAGTACCGCGCGTACGATGCGCCTCAGACGCCTCCCGAGGGTGACCCTCCACCATGGCCGTGAGGGGCTAGACAGAGGTTGCGAGAACGCCGAAGACCTCAACACAGACCACTCTTCCGAGGTGATCCACCTGAGGATTCATGGCGTCGATATTGAAGACGTGAGTTGCGGGTCCATCGGGACGGTTGCCCACGTTTTCGTAGTAGTTCTCTGTCTCGTCCGGGCGCATGCGCAAGTTGCCGAAGCGCAATGACAGGTTGATGAACTGCCCGTCCTCGGGACGAACCTCCACCTTGACGGCATCGGTGCTGGCGTACTTCTCCCCGAACTTCTCGGCATGACCGGAGAGCGACACAAAGTTGCAGACGTAGGTTGCGGGATTCGCGTAGTCCCACGCCTTCACGATTGACCCGGTGATGGGGTCTTGGGTGCTGGTCTCGGCGTACACGTCCACCAACGCCGGGTAAGACTTGATCCCTAGGAGACGCGGCACTTAGTCCGTCTCCCACTCGTACACGGGCACAAAGCGTTCGTGCCAAGGACGTGTGTCGATGATGCGTGATCGTTGCCACGACAAACGGTCGATTGCCTTGGCTGCTAACGGAGCGATGGCGTATGCACGATCACCGAAAACGACCGTTGTGTCGTTCTGACGGACGCTCTTCACGTTGGACTGCTCAAAGACGCCGTTGGCATCCTGATGCAAGTACGCGACCTGCCAGCAAATGGCATATCTCATCCCCAACGTCCATGAACTCGCATCCTTCACCACCGTCAACAACGGCCCAACCGACACCTTCGAGATCTGGCGCGGCACCGACGCAAACGGATTGAGCTGCATCGCCGTTCTGGAAGCGAACGCGAAGGGCGGCCCCGACTTCGGCGGCAACTGCGGCGACTACCCGACCGACGCGTGGTTCAACACGGCGAGCGAGTCCTATAAGGGCACAATCGACGACACCCCACCGCCCGCGATCTACTACGTCTACGGCGAGCCCACACTCCCCGGAGTCAAGAGCGTGCGAGTGATCGGTGACGGATTCGAGCACACCGCCTCGGTAAACAAGACGGGCGGCTACGCAGTCGCGATCCCCGAACTCGACCGAGGGATCAGCGGGCACTTTTGCGACAGTGGAGTTCCTAGACACCGACGACACGGTGATCGGGACCAAAGAGCTCAGTGAGAAGTAGTCAGGATCTCGTGACAGCGAGGGCATCGTCGACCTAGTCGACGATGCCTCGTAAGCGTTCAGTCTCGACAGGGAATCGCAGCGATCGACCCCATCACCCCTCGCTCCGAATGAACGGGCGCGGCGCAGCGGCTGCACGACGCTCAGCGTGAGCTCGTCATGCTCAAACGTTGAGGGCGTTGTCGATTTCCTCCAGAAGTGCGAGGCCTTCGCTCATTGCGGGGCGAACGAAGACAGACGTCGATCGGCCGCACCGCGGACGGAATCAGCAAGCCCCCTTTGAGTGCGCAATACGCCTCATCTTGATACGCAGGAGGTCCGGTATTAGTTGACGCTCCCTGCTGAATCCAGCGGTCTGTTGGCGTCGGTGTGTCTATCGCGACAGATCGGACAGGTGTCTCCACCTGGTCGGACCAGCAGGCCGTTCCTGGTGACGTGAGCGGATCGGGGCGAGACTTTGGTCCTGTGTCTGCTGAGCGGCTTAGCTTGATCTTGCGGCTCATCGCGATCAACGAAAGCCTGTCGGCGTGAACCCTGAATTCCCCGACGAGGACGAGACTCCCGCGAAGGGAACACGCGACGCTTCGTTGCGGGAATCGAGTAAGCAGTCATTCGCCAGGAGCCTGTTGATATCGCTCCCCTACCTGGTTTGGGGGACCGTCTCCTTCATCTTCTTCTCCGACCACGATCCTTGGTGGCCATTCGCAGGTCTGTGGTTGCTGTTCGGCCTGTTGGCGTTCTTCGAGTATCGCGCTCGCATCGGCAAAGGCGGTCGTTTCTCCAACTTGCTGACTCGCAGACTGTGGCAACTACCGAGCAGGGGTCAGCCCTGTCCGCCCCAACGGAGTTGGCCCGCAAGCGGCCGAAACTCGCCTAGTTTGTCTTGACGACTCCGTCGGCGGATCCAACGCGTGCGACCCGCCCACTTCACCATCGCGAAGGGGTTCGGCGGCGACCCAACTTCACGAAGTCGTAAATGGTGATCGCAACGATGACGCTGACTGTCATAAACCGTCGATCACGCCAGCCAAACTCAGCATGAGGCGTTCAGCCACGAGATCGCGCATCCGGTTGTCAATGATCTTGGACCATGGCTCGACGTCCGGGTAGGTGGACGCCGGAGCAACATCGGTTGAAAATGGGGAAATGGATACCCAGTACGGCGAGGACCGCAATTCGGAGGCCGTGCCAAGCGCTGCGCCGTCCGAGCGAACACGGGGGCCAGTACAGACACTAGAGGTAGATGGGGAAACGTTTGAGCTCCGTCAAGATGGGCGAGGCGGCACCAGCTACGACTGGCTCAGTGGCCCGAACGAAGGCTACGGCTTCGGATCTTTTCCTACTGACGATTTTTCACTTGACAATCACCGCCAAAACATCCGCGATTTCCTCAACGGAATCGACCCAGCGACCGGATTCATCGGGGACTGAGCCTCTAATGATCCGTACCCTCCTCAAATTTATGGGGCTGTCGCGCGCGCACGACTCCCCGCCTCGTAGCCGCTTGCACGATGCGATGCTTTTCGTGGAAGGCGCAGTCGCTGCCCTCATAGTCTTAAGGATCATTGACGTTCTCTTCTGATCCGCCATCGCTTTCACGGTACTGATCTGCCGGGGTCAGATTCGTGGCCGCCTTGACGAAGTCGGCGAACCGCCGGCGCTAGCATCTGCTCGAGCTCGTCAACGCTGGCGAACGTAACGCGCTTCTCCATCTCAGCCGGGTCACAAACGGACGTGGCTCCCAGATAGGTTGCCAAGGACCCGTTGATCCTCGGCTACGCCAGGGTCTCGTGGGCTGTCAATGAAGTACCAATCCCACAAGTCGAACCGCGCCATCGTCAGTCGTTGGCGGCCTTGGCCTCGGCAATGATCTGCTCGATGGTGATCTCGCCACGGCTGTGCGCTCGCAGCATCTCGCGATCGTCCTCGGTAACGTCGAAGCCGGCCAGGACGTGCCCGGCCGCGGCAGCCGCGATCCGCGCCTCTGCGGCGGCGTCCATGCAGGTCCTCGTGGTGGCCATCGTGGCTCCCTTCGTTATATTCATTCTCCCCTTGTATCGCCGCTGCAGCAGGGCCGAAGGCCGCGCTTCGTCTGGCGTCTCAGCCAGGGCAGGGCGCGTGCGTGGACGCACCGGTCCCCTGCCTTGCCCCGCTACAGCGACGTCCCGATCGCGTCGGCCAGGACGGTCTGGCGGTACCGGTTCTGATTGGGTGTCGTTGTAGGTCCGGGTCGAGGTCTCGGTGACGATCGAGCCGGCCATGATGACCTGGCCGGCCTTGTGCAGCTGCTCGCCGGCTTTAGTGCCGAGGATCTTGAACGCCCACACGACGTACGGGGTGGTGTCGATATTGGCCCACTCCCCCGCGTCGTTGGGCATGCGTCGGTTCGTCAGCACGATGATCTCGGTCAGGTTTCTCCAGCACGGGTTAGAGCGGCCTCGACGCGGAGACTGACGGCGGTAGCCAAGACACCGTCAGGGGTGACCCAACCCCGCCGAAGGCATGGCCGCTACGCCCGGATCGGTGCCACCGGCATGCCGGTGCCGTGATGTTGGCGGCAGTCACCGCTCCAATCACACATGGCTCGTGCGTACGCGGGTCCGGGTTGCCGGGCTCGCAAATCTCGCATCGGGCAGCGTCCGGTTGGCTCCGAATTCATCACCAAACCATCGCACGTTGCACAGCAAGCTGTCCTAAGGAGCGGGCCGGCTCATCTCATGATGGAGTGGGTTCATGAGTTCGCTGCGTGCTCGACTGTTCCTAGCTCCCTGGTGGGTACAAGCTCTCGTCACAGGAACGATCTTCGGCGCATACATGGGCGTATTCGCGGTAGTCGCAAACGATCAAGGAGTGCCATCGG
>Ga0247734_1002720_pt1 | contig 11210 bp, 11 predicted proteins | sample UWRJL103311B2_FD_180933 | JGI IMG/M metagenome (GOLD analysis project Ga0247734, IMG submission 180933) | Plant litter microbial communities from Arlington Agricultural Research Station in Wisconsin, United States - UWRJ-L103-311B-2 | ecosystem: Environmental > Terrestrial > Plant litter >... | reverse complement strand
ATCTTCCACAGCTAGCACCTTCAATTCTCAATTCCACGTCGACCCGGAATCGTGGAGGCGCAATTCGAGTTTCGCGATCCATCCCATCCCAATCCCGCCTACTGCCGCCGCCGTCTCGGAGCCCGCTTCGCGCGTCAACACCACTCACTCAACGCTGCACCAACCACCACCACCACCCAAAGCTGCTTTGCGCAACTCCCTCCTCCCCAACCCACATTGTTCAATCCAGCTTCCTCTGCACGGATTCCCTTCCACCAGGACGTCACGCCACAGTTGACAAGAATAGGAACAACAACCGGGAGAAGGTTTTGATTGACAAGGTAAGCCTAGTTTTCATGCATGGCCAACGCATCGCACTGGTCGAGGCAAAAACCACACCGGGTCCAAACATCCCCACTTCCCAATCGCTTTCGAAGCTGAGCGAGCCTTCAACCAAACAGTATAACTAATTCTTGTGGTTGGATAGAATCGCCTACGCCGTCGATAAACTGGGGAAAAGCCTCGTACTGCTGTGGCTCGTGGATTTTGCGTGTCGCGACTCAATTCACAAGCACGAATAACCTCAAACCCAACCGTCGCCTCACCTTCTCACGTGTGCGTCGGCACTCGAGCCTGACCGCAAGCCTCGTCAATTCATACCTGAACGCCTCCGATCTTGCATATCTGCTGCTGCGCAATTGCGGTGTGCGACCTACCAGATTGCCTGCCAGCACATCCACGCATATCATTGACCAGAGCCTTGATCACTAGCTGTACGGCCACCAACCTTTGCGACAACACCTCCAACGCGCTCATCTAAGTCGCTACCGACCCAAGACCTGCTTTGTGAGCACAACTCCATACCAGTAAGTCTGGCAGACCCTTACTACGCAAAGCGTTCCCATTCTAATTGTACATTTTTACTAATCCAGCAAATCTATAGCTGTGCAAGTTATCGATACCTCTACGATTATTATACACACGCGCCGAAGCTCTACGCTCCGCGATCAGACATACACATACATCTTTTAACACTTTAAAAGCTACGCGTCTCAGGCAACTACAATACCAATGATGGAGTACGCGCAATACCAGCAACCGGCGCAAGCCCATGGACATAATCAGGGACACATACAAGGCGGATATCCAAACTCTGGTCAACATCCAGGCGCAGGAGCCCCTCTCACATCGCCATCGCAGCAACCCCTCCACTCCCAGCATGCGGTCCACACACAAGCATCACCTATACTGTCTTCCCAACAGCCACAAGCTGGTCAAAATCATGGGCATGCTATACAGCAACAGATGTACAATCAACCATCATACGGCGTACAGCAACCTACGATACATTATGGAATGACAGGAATCTCTCCTCAACAGGCAGCCATGGCAGCCACCGCCGCTGCGTCCGGCCAAAGCTATCCTTACTCAATTCCGGATCCTGGGTTGTCTCAAACATCACCCAGAATGCAAGGAGTTTCCGTAAAGCAGGAGAGACCTGGCGCGCGGTCACCCAAGCAAATCAACAATCAAATTACCCAGGGCCGGAGAATGAGCCAGCAAGTAGCAAGCCCTTCTGGTCCAAACCCCCAGACGATCATGAACCACGGCGCTCCTCGTCCATCAGTACCACCTATGCCAACCGGCCAGCAACACCCACAATCACCAGAACTCGTTACGGGCCAGGTCGAAGAGTCACCCCTATACGTGAACGCGAAACAATTCCATCGGATCCTGAAGCGTCGGGTGGCAAGACAACGATTGGAAGAAGCTTTACGTTTGACCTCGAAAGGCCGGAAACCCTACCTTCATGAAAGTCGACACAATCATGCAATGCGACGACCGCGTGGCCCTGGCGGTAGGTTCTTGACTGCTGATGAGGTCGCTGAGATTGAGCGAACCAAGGGTGACGGGGGAGAAGACGGTGCTCCAGGCGACACCCCAGCTAAGGGCATTTCTGGAAGCGGTGGGGGATCTGGCACTAAGCGAAAAGCCACAGATGATACCAACACACCCAGTAAAAAGTCAAAGCCCAACTCAGCTCCAGCCCGCAGTAGTGCTGAAGACGAGGACGAGGATGAGGACGACGCCGATGAGGATGGTTGATTTAACTCAAGATCAGCCTGCTGCCGACGTCGGTTTCGTTTATTCGCTTTTTGGTTTGGTTATGATGACACGACAGCGTTGCTATTTCTTGCCTTTTGCACTTTCACATATTGGAATTCATCAGCGGCCCGGTGGGGTAAGCATATGGGACCTATTGAGATACCAAATCCAGGGGGTGGTGGTTGGGTGTGGAGTTCAACTTGTTTTCAATTCTCATAACTGGAGGTAGGATGCATGAAGGATACACAGGACACTCACTTTTCCCCCGTACATTATCGCCTTGCTGTTCGTCACTCACTAGAACACTAGAATACCCCATTTTGTTATGTTATGGTTGTTGAACTTTTGCATTTGTTGTTGATTCTCCTCGGGGATATTGATTACCTTCTCTTTTTTCTTCTTTTTCTAGTAAACAAGCTTGGACCGGCAGGCCTGCCTTGTCTAGCATTTATATTTATTTTGTACGGAAATGGCACAGACATTGTGAGGGAAACATGAACGGGGGGGTTTTTTGGTATGGGAGGAAACTTTTAGATACTTGGGCATGTCCCTCACCGGATCAACAAAATATCAACTCACAACTACAGAGCGAGGAAATACAGAAGACAGTGTACAGGCACAAGAATGTGTTTTGACTTGATGCCTCTTTTGATGATGGATGTTCATTTTCTTTTGTCCTGTTCTGTCGATTGATTTGGCGGGAATGGGAGATTGTTGTGCGAGGCTTGATGATTGTGTAGTTGGAAGTAAGGCAAGCAGTTGGGTGAATTGCTGTATCATAAAACTTTAGTTGATGGAAAAAGAAAAAAAATGCTATCTGAGATAGGGGCTCTTGAACTAGCCTGTGTGTTCCAAATCCAGGTTGGGATAAGTGCAAAGATATACAAAGAATGCTCCTGCCTCGTAGTGAACCCCCAGCCCTCCACCACTTTCTTTTGAAATTTCTTTTAGATTTGCACTTGTCTTCGCCGTGCTATTCAATTGGTCTTATTTGGATTTTTATCCTACATACGCTATATTGTGAGATACGCTCGTGTCTTCTCTTTCTCTTTCTCTTTTCGTTCTCTCTATCTCTATCTCTATCTCTACATTCTTCCTATCTCGCTTACGCCCCTTGTTATGTGAAAGTATTGCTCATTGTTGGGAGGGGGGTTGGATCCGTTGGTCCGTTGATTGCTTGACACCCACAAGTCACAAGTCACAAGTTATTGCACTTATATTTGTTGACGCAGTGCATTATATTCTTCCAGTCTGTTGTTGTTCGTCATTATACTTTTCTACTATATGGTGAAGCATAAGTGGACCCAAGAACGAGTAGGAACGGAACAGGAATAGGAATAGGAATAGGCAGAGGCATAGGCAGGGGCAGAGACAGAGAGCAAAAACGAGAGATAGAGATATATATATATACAAGAAATGCGGTAGCGAAGCTTGTCTATCTATCTCTTCTTTTCCCTGCAACCACTTCCCCTAGTTTAACTTTGCGCGCAAATGTGGCAAGAGGTAGAAGAAGAAGAAGAAGAGGAAGAAGAAGAAAGGAAATATGTTGCCTGGTGGGTAAAACCTATGACTTGTAAATCTCAACAAGACATGTTTTGAAACTTAACTTGTTGTTTTTGTCACCACTTCCCTTCCTTATTTTCTATGCCAAAGACGGTTTTTTAATTTCTTGGGTTTCTTTGCAATCTTAGCTTGAGGACTTTGGGAAATGGGTTCTCTGCCTCTCAAAAAGGTAAGTCTTTTCCAAACAGCTCATTTTTGGTTCGTTAGTGGCAGCCATGTATGTATCGCAATGCTATTGTTGATCTAGGGTTTTTTAAGTTCTAACAACAATGTGCACCACCACAATATGATCCGCATTGGTGAGGAAGGTTACACATCACACATCTCCAGCCTCGCCAGAGGTGCCGTTTTATGAGCACGACATAAGGACCTCGCCCCGTTTAAGTGAAGAAAGACTTTCGGTGACCAAATTAGAGCTTGAAAAGCGCCTCCAGCGAGGCTGATTTGTAGCAAGTGCTGTTGACGTGGCGTAGATCGGCAGCAACCCAATAGCCTTACGCCAGGCTCCAGCTCTTGTAGTACAGCGATAATGAAAAGGAAGGGAACATCATAAACAAGAAAACCTCATTCTTATTTTGATAAAATTCATATATACGTATTAGACTTCGATACTTTTAACCTATCAAGAAAGCAAATAAGCCGTCAAGCCGCGGACAGCTCATTCCCATTATGGCTAAACGTAAGAAGGCCTGTTATGCTATTGCCAACGGTCACTCCGCTCCGCTCATATGCTCATCATGGTATGCCTAATCCCAGAGAATAAGCCCAATGATTTGTCTTCCTCTTTCTCGATGAGGTTAACTGACCAAAAATGAAAATAACCAGGGGCGTGGCCCAGCCGCTCGTTGACGGCTACAAGAACAACAATTACAAAGGCTTTGAAACCCTCCCAGAAGCGCGTGAATGGATGGATGGCCAAGGACATTCCGGCTGCCCGGTGCTCCGGGGCGACGAAGAAGGCGCGCGAGCACCGGCGAAGGGCGAGCCGCACTATTACGCTGTTGCGAATGGTGAAAACATAGGCGTCTATGAACGGTATCGGTAAGCTATCCCTACCTAGTCTTCACCTTTTGCTCCACGGCCTCTGCAACTCTGGAATGCTACTATTTTGGACCCTTTTTGATGTCTTTTGTGGGTGCGGTTTTTACAGATCCGGTGCGGAAGCTCAAGTCACAAATCATCCCCATTCGTGCCACAAGTTGTTTGGGTCACAGAAAGCCGGGGAACGGTTTATAGAAGAATACAAGACGACTGTTTTGTGGAAGAAGGAAACGCAGGGTGGTGATGATATTGAGAGGCTAAGCGATCTCATGAGTCGTCTTTGAAAAAATCTTGATACGTTTACTTTGTTTAAAGTATTGCGTCTTTACATTATGGTAGTATTTCGTGGCTTAACAACCATTGAATGGGATTAAAGCAGACCTTTTCCATATTTCATCTTGATGTTTTCCATCTAGTTTATGTTTTTGATCTAGTTTATGTTTTTGATCTAGTTTATGTTTTTGATCTCTGTGAGCTTTGGGCATCTGGCTTATAATTCTACACGATTGAAAGAATATTCAGCATCTAGTTCCGCACTACTCCTCCGCACCCTTTTGCATTATTCCCTTCTACCTTCTATTTTGAAAAATGGGAATGGCTCATAACACAGGTGTTCAACATCTAGCCTTCTAGATTTTGATCATTGCTCGTCATATCAGCTCCCATGACAAGATGCAAGAACTTCACGAGTTCACTCTACAATCGACTCCAAATTTATACCTCAGCCAAATTGGATCAAGAATCCCCGCTTGCCAATCTCATTTTGTAAGTCTTGCCCGCTATCAGACCTCACAAAGGGTGAAATCTGTCTAGGTAAAAGTGTCTGATATTCTAGACTCTCTCGAGTCCGTTCTTAAGTAGGTAGCTAACTATGCGTCTAAAAAAGGGCGACTGAGTCCTATCACCCGCTAAGAGGCACTGCTCCTCCAGTCGTTCCCATACTGAGGGGAGCTTTAGACCCAAATATAAAAGAATAGGCCACTCTAATTACTATACCTTTTAAACCCATCGAGGCGGTATGTAAAGTACCATGCATCGTCACCTTGTGCTCTAAAGTCGTCATTGAGCGTCGGTTCTCTGTTGCCGTCGCCAAACAAACAGAAGATCCTCTCAAGGCACTTATTTATATAGTGAAATAAAAAGTTAGAAAATCCCCCAAACTTAATCCATTGTACAACTCCCCGGTACGGACAGAGTCTCGGAGAGTGTTGTTGATATAATTGGTGCCTGAAGATGTTCTCAGGCAAAGAGTGTGTATCTAGCACTGCGAAGAATATGCGTAGAGGAGGCGACTCTAATTAAAAGGAATGCATAGCTGACTGAGACCATTAAAACCTGTTAGACGCACCATAAGATTGCACGCGAAAGCCGGATAGGGATATTAGCATCGTCAGGAGTGGCAGCGTTATCCTATTATTATTAAAGCTAGTGTTTAAGGGGGTCAACTTTATTAAGTGGGGTACGCGGCTAGAGTGCGGATTAATACATGCCCAGATTAGAGAGACGCAAGAACTGCACCTTTTGAGGAACATTCGACATATCACTGCTTAGGTATTCAACCATGGATCTCAGTAATTCTTCCAGATTAAGGGCCTCGGCTTTGGATTCGACTACGGGACTTGCTGGAAGTCTAGGACATGTTAATACCAATACCACCTTGCACGAAGCGAGTTCACAGAAACAATTAGCTCCAGGGAAGCTAGAAGTCCTCAAACCGGTGATTAAAGAGCTGTATATCGATAACGGACTTTCGTTCAAAGAAGTTCAGATGATATTGGATATTCAGTATAACTGCAAAATAACGTGAGTGAGAACTTGAACCTGCACTTGCAACTCCTTTGGTAAACCCCGGTGAAGTGAATATCTACCGACTTCTGGATTGAGCAGGCATTAGTTTGGCAGAATATGCTTTCAAATGGCTGGGTGCTCAAAACTTGTCACATTTGAGCGAACGATCATTTGCTTATACCAAACTTTTTTAGTCTACGGCAATTTGCAAACTTACGGAGACAATGGAATATGAAGAAAAATACAAGGACTACCGAACGTCAGAAAATTTTGGAGGCTGTTGCTATTAGTGAGATATCAGAGGAGGGGCGTGCAGGCACGGTTTCACTAAGTATGGAAAAGGTGAAGAGGTGGAGAAGGGAATTCGAAAACGGCGCAAAACCAGGGCACAGGTCAACCCCTCAAGAAGCTAACGGTAAATCAATCTATCGAGAGATAATGAATACGCTGAATCATGTGTTGATCTTAGAGTAGTGGCAATGTCTCGTGGACGAGATCCCAGAACTGCAACCCGAAGGATTTTGCTTCCACGACCTGATATTATACGACAGCCTTCATCGCCTCAGGAATTCAACGTGACGGAAGGTCTCTTATTTACTATCGACACTTATATTTCCGGGATGTATGACCCAGGAGGAGCATGGTACCCAGCTGATGCCAGCCAATCTGAAGACACACCTGGCTACAAACTCGCGAGCAAATTCACTGGTTCCGTCACGAGTGCAGTTGGGCTTCTAAAGGCAAATTCATTCGTTGAAGCTCGGAAAGTACTCTCTGGCGCTTGCAATTTGGTTCAAGATATGCTTAAAACTATGCACCCCGTCACTTTCGGGTATTTGCTTTTGGTCTTTCATGGTTTGGCCAAGGAGGGGCTTGGGCCACTGAATGATGCTGCGGACATACTAAGAAACTATATAGCAAGAATGGCTACTGTTGTTCTTCCTAAAGCTCATCCCTGGAGGGATATATGCTGTGTTTTTGGGAGAATAGACAGAAGATTATTCCGTCAGACGCTGATTTTGTTAATGCGGTCACACTCTGATTCTTTAGAAAAAAAGCTGGGGCAGTTTAACCCAGTAGCGCTTGGGAACCGTGTCCGGTATATTTACTACGGTTACGCCGACAATCTTCCAGCGGGGGAAATTGCTTTAAGGAAACTTCTGGCTGGATGCCCGCATCCTTCAGTAAGCTACTGCGGAATGCTTGCGGTCCTCGGTGCATTGACTGCGAACTTAAGAGATCAAGGTCGATACAAAGAATATGAGAGTTTGGCGAAAGAATACACCTCCATAGCCCGAAAGTACGCGGATGGGGTTGCTGTTGTGAATGGATTGCGAGCTACAGCAATGGCACAGTATAAGCTTGGAGAAAGGGCTTTGGCCGAAGCAAGTCAGCGGGAAGCTGCCGATCTCAATTTAGCAGACGAAAAAGATTCGTTCAACCTATCCTGGGCTATCGAGCACTTGACGGTACTAGAGTCCTGGTTGCGAGAATGGGGTCGAACTCAAGATGCAGAAAAGCTAAAAGAGGAAATCAATGAATTGATAAAACGGGATACTGCAGGTTCAGAGGAGATCGTCCTCTAGTTTACAAAACTGCATCACAAGTATCCGGCCAGTATGGCAAGCAACCCAAACCAACAACCTTGACTTCATACACTTGAGTTTATCCTCCTAGGAATCGACACGCTTTACCAAGCATTATTTTGAAGAGCAACTTGTGATCATTTATCATTGTTCATCTCCAATTTCAAACAGTCTACAATTCTCTTTTCTAGATCCCCTTACATTCATTTGGTACGTACCATTAATCGGGCCAGCAAATACTCAACATACTTGAATGCCTCTGAATACAGTCATATGTGATTTTTACACAAATATCAGAGCACAAGGAGTGGAAAGCGGTTCGTTCGAATCAAAAATGACCTGGGAGGAAACCTACAAAATTCTTGGTCATTGCATTATGACATATGACAGTGTATCTTGAGGCATAATCATGTGTGCTACCGAAGATACATTGAACCAGAAGGGAGTTGCTGGGAAAATAATTTCATTCTAGTGCAAGGATTTTGAGGGCAAAATCTTGTGAATTCTACACTATATACATCATCTACACGGCAAACAATTGCGCTGGAATCAACTTGTCTCTTGAGATGCTCCGAATGGATCACGACAGTACATGGAGTTTCCCAAACTACCAGAGGATCAATCATCCCAATTTCGATATTGACATATGAGAGTGGGACCGGCATCTCTGTGTTAGATGTCATTGCAGGAACCCTCTTTCTGGTCATGCTACTCGGGGTTTGGTTGCAATGTCTTGTGGTGTCGTCTTCATTGTAATTCGGCTTAGTACTTCTCTTCAATTTTGAGCTTGTTCTTGGTACTCTCCTAAACTTAGTCATATCTCACCATGTTTGGCATCCTTCCAAACTCGGATCCGGCAGGGCTCTGAGGATACAGCCATGACCAGCCAGGTATATCTCTCGCTGCAGAAAGGCACAACTTCCCATTCTTAAGCCAACCCGCAAATATACTCCAACCCTTATTCAATTTGGTGATATCTGTGTTTTTGTGATGCTCTTGTTTATATATTTTTTTAAAGCCTGACCAAGCAAGGCTCTCATCTCGCTGATGCTCATACCATCCCTCCACATGTAGTTGTAAATAATGGTAGCCTTGACACCACCTCATACATACGCCAGAACATTCCTCTTATTCGCCTCATTCTTCGTAATTTTTGTAGCCGGGCAATTGCTTAAGAATAATCGCCCTTTGGAGGTTGACCCATTGTACGTCTAGAGTTTTCACCACAATGCTGTGGCCTGTCTATTTCTCTATCCGCTAGCTTCATCTCTGGAACAGTTCTGTCAACCAGTTTTCGGGGGACTTGGATGAGCATTCAAGAAAAAAACACAGTCTAAAGAAAGTCATGCTGGCTTTTTTGTATTGGTGGCTGTAGCAACTCTTCCTTGAGATCCTGCTCACACCCCTAGCAAATGAACTGGTATATGACCATTGAATGATCAGTTTATTCTTCTGCTGCAATTTAAGAGGATGGTTCAACCAGGTCTTCTAGGAGCTAAAGTAGGGTATCAGCGGCTAGATACTCCAAATTAACCGAGTCCTTAAAAGCTGCCCTTAGGTACCTACCTACTACATCGGGTAAATTACCCCTGAATTAAGCGAATGCCCGGTAAGAGATAGATTCAGCGGACACCGCTTCTTTTCTCACAGCTTTGATTAGATCAAAACCTGTGAACAAGTCACATATCATGAAAAGATCACCCCCTTTCCACATGTTATAATTTCGCTATTGGTACCGAAATCTTCAAGAAATCCAACAGAGGAGCGGGAGTTGGAGCGGCACCGCGGCACCGGTGCCACGATGTTAGTTACACAGCATCATGATTTGATGGCGGTTCAAAGCCTACTGCAGCCTACGCTCTGTGCATACCAACCATATGTCTATCGCAACTAGAATAAAGGAGGACGGATCATAAAACATGATAACAAAGGACCATAGATAAGGTTGTTGGACAACCCCTATCGCAATGGGTATCTGGCACACGTGTATTATTATTTGGGACTTTACCTTTTCACGCCTAAACCCCAAGGGACAAGAAGGTAAAAATAATTAGCAACCGTACCACCCTCCCAACCCCCTGATACCCCCCATGACTTTAATATAACAAGACTAGCAATAGCTACCCGATACATAAGCTCTTGTTTTAAACACCAGCTTCTTTCCAAATTCTGCCGCAATTTTGCCGGGTGCACATGATTTCATGACGACAGATAGAATGTTTCGAGGCCCAGCGTTCTAGCTAATGTAATTTCAGTATCTATTGCCTTTTGTACCACACACGTCGTACCACCCTCCCTTTACCAGGGGGAAACTGCAAAGTTATCATGGACAAGAGAGTTATCCTATCAAGAGTTAAGGAAAAAAAGAAGGGTTACCTCCCCCCTTTGATTTGCCCCCCTTTGAAAAACACACGGCTACAATTGAGCAAAGGGCCGCTGGGGGTATATTGCTTTGTGTTCAATATTCATCAGCTTGGTCGGGGTTATTTGAGCCAGCAGCAGCATCGTTAAGCTTGCATTGCCACCCTGAGATTCCCATCTGATGTGGTACGGTATATGCAAAAGCCGGCCTAAGCACTATAAGTAGCGGGAACGACCAACCCTCTATCTAGATGGCAATGCAATATAGCCGCTCATGCTCGTTGCTTGTCCTGCAGCAGGATAAGGCAAAGACCCCAATGACGCGAGTGGTGAACGCATTCCCCTTTCGAGCACCATGAAGTCCCATCTAGCTTGCTTCTGCTTCTGAATATGCCTACATACCTACCCACCTACCTACCTAAACCCTACCTTGCCTCGCTTGCCTATCGCATTCTCATTCGGCTAAAGCTCGCTTAAAATAGGGGGATGGGGGGCTGGAAGTTCATTTTCAGCGAAGCTAGCTCCATCATACATAAATACATACATACATACATACACATATACATATATACACCTTCGTATCAATAAGCAATAAATGGACTTCCATAATTCATGGTCCCTGATTTTCAAAACCCAGCGAAGAAGTTGGACGAGCGATTTCTCTTTCTTTTTCCCTTCTCTTTTATATATATATATGAATAATTTCAATCTACTTTCGCCACATCACCTACAAATAAAAACACACACACTCCCCCCCCCCCTTTTTTCACAAGTGCAGATTTTTTT
>Ga0247734_1002717_pt1 | contig 11217 bp, 10 predicted proteins | sample UWRJL103311B2_FD_180933 | JGI IMG/M metagenome (GOLD analysis project Ga0247734, IMG submission 180933) | Plant litter microbial communities from Arlington Agricultural Research Station in Wisconsin, United States - UWRJ-L103-311B-2 | ecosystem: Environmental > Terrestrial > Plant litter >... | reverse complement strand
ATAAGCTTGTAGATTTACCAGAACTATTCAGATTTTAGTCAAAACAACGAAAATGAAATTTATAATAAGCCTCGCAATAGTGGCATCAGGTATCTGGCCTTGCAGTGCCTATTCACAGCCAAAGAACGGAGCGGCAAAAAGGCCAAACGTCATTGTCATTTATTCAGATGATCAGGGCAGCCTGGACCTGAATATTTATGGTGCAAAAGATCTGATGACCCCTAACCTGGACCGTTTGGCTAAAAGTGGCACACGGTTTAGCAGTTTTTATGCCGCATCGCCTGTTTGTTCGCCTTCAAGGGCTTCTCTGCTCACCGGCAGGTACCCGCAAAGAGCAGGGCTGGACAATAATGCACCCAGCAGTTACGGAGGGGAAGGTGGCATGCCCGGCAGCCAGTTTACCATGGCAGAGCTTTTTAAAAGTGGTGGTTACAAAACCGCGCACATCGGCAAATGGCATATTGGCTACTCACCTGAAACTATGCCTAATCAACAGGGGTTCGACTATTCATTTGGCTTTATGGGTGGTTGTATTGATAGTTATTCCCACTTCTTTTACTGGGCAGGCCCCAACAGGCATGACCTCTGGCGCAACGGCACAGAAATATGGGAGGATGGCAAATATTTTCCTGACCTGATGGTTGATGAAGCCGGAAAATTTCTCGAAGAAAATAAGAGCAGCCCGTTTTTTATGTATTTTGCTGTCAACATGCCGCATTACCCCCTGCAGGGTGAAAAGAAATGGCGCGACTACTATAAAGATCTGCCCATGCCGCGCAGACTGTACGCTGCTTCAGTATCCACTATGGATGAGAAGATCGGATTATTATTAAAAAAAGTAGATGAGCTGGGCCTTACCGATAATACCATCATTATTTTCCAGGCAGACCAGGGGCATTCAAAAGAAGAACGTACATTCGGAGGCGGCGGATATGCCGGTACCCATCGTGGTTCTAAATTCAGTGTATTTGAAGGCGGTATACTGGCACCAGCCATGATCAGCTGGCCTGGTCATATTCCGGTTAATGCCGTGCGCGACCAATTCTCTACAAATATAGATTGGTACCCTACCCTTGCCGAGTATTGTAATCTTACTTTACCACAACGTAAGATAGACGGAAAGAGCCTGGTAAAAGTGATCGCATCGGCAAAGGCTAAACCCGCACATCAGGAATTTTACTGGCAGTTTGAAGGCACCAAGACTGATCCGCAATGGGCCGTTCGTGAAGGCGACTGGAAACTACTGCACAGCCCCAGAGAATCAAATCCGTCCGAACTGGACGAAAATAAATTTATGCTCGTCAACATGAAAAAAGGCAGTGACGAAAAGATCAATGTGGCAGCTGAGCACCCTGATGTTGTTCAGCGCCTGCAAAACAAGTATCAGCAGTGGATAAGCGAAGTGTTTAACCAGTAAACGGGGGGGGGCTGATTACCCCCATAACAACCAGTTAGTTTGATTCCATACAAACCCTACCATCCACGCTCAGTTGCTTTCTATATGTTGAAAAGATTTAATCTCAAAATCGGTATCTTATTACTTCTTGCAATTGCATTTACAGGATGCAAGATCATTGTCAATCCGATGGTGAAGAACTATACGGACCCTTATCATGGAAAAGTGAGCAAAGCCGGATTTACGGAAAAATCAGTCAGGATAGGCGAAACAAATCTGTACTATGCTGAAGGACCAGACAATGGCCCGGCGCTGCTGCTGCTTCATGCGCAAATAATGGATTGGTTTGACTACAGCAGGGTATTGCCTGCGCTGTCCCGTAACTACCACATTTTCGTAGTAGACTATAATGGCCATGGCAAAACAACGGCCCCTGCAAACACCATGAATGCCAATGCCATAGGCAATATACTGGCCAGGTTTATGGAAAAAGAGGTTAAAGAACCTGCCTTTGTTTCAGGCAACTCCTCAGGAGGCCTGCTTACTGCCTGGCTGGCAGCCAATAAGCCGGAACTGGTAAAAGCGATCCTGCTTGAAGACCCGCCCCTGTTTTCTTCCGAATACCCGAGGGTAAAACAAACCATTGCCTACAATTCTTTCAGGTCTTGCCATACCTATGTAGAATCAGACAGCAAAGCAGATTTTCTGACCTACTGGATTGAGTCCAGCGCCGCATTCATTGAAAAAAACGCGGGAAAGAAAGCAACTCCAAGGCTTTTGTCTATGACAAAGACCTACAGGGATGCAAATCCCGGAAAACCTGTTGAACTACGTTTCCTCCCCGCCATGTTACGGATGTTTTTCAGGGGGCTGAGCAGTTTTGATCCCCATTTCGGAGATGCCTTTTATACCGGTGAATGGAATAAAGGTTTTGATCATGCCCAGGCACTGAAAAAGATTAAGTGCCCTACGCTATTGTTGCAGGCCAACTTTGTAACCCGGGCAGACGGGATTTTGGATGGGGCAATGAATCAGAATGATTCAGAAAGGGCAATGGCATTACTCGTTAACGCCAAATATCAGAAAATTGATGCTGCCCATGTTGTTCATTTGGATAAACCCGAAGAATTCATCAAAATTTTGAACGGATTCTTTTTAAATAAATAATGTTATCCCGTATTATTTTCTCGTATCATTGTCTTTACAAGAAACATAAAAACCTGTTTATCGGTTATTTATGTTTAAACCAATATCTTTTCTTTGAGTCTAATTTCGGTAGCAGCATGGGTTAAATCAGGCTTATGCCTGTAATTATGCGCTGTCAACACTGCACCTGAATGATAACCTAAGCAATGGATACTACAAACAAAATTAACGAACAATCGAAGTACTACTTTTTAGCCGGCTTTTTTTTGGTTGTAACACTTGGGTTTACGCTGCTTATCCAATCCATTACCTTCTTTTTAAACGGCAGAATTGGGGCGTGGCAGTTTCCTCTGGCATTGGTTTTGGCCTTAAGCCTGCATATATACATCCTGTTTAAATCCCCATGGATGGCTACCGGAAAACTACAGGGAAAATTATTTACGCTGTGTTTGCCCTTAGTGCTTATCATCATTGCGATCCTGGTTTCAGGCCATTTCTTTGACGTATCAGATGACGGACAGCAATATCACCAGGAGGCTATCATTCAGCTGTCACAAGGCTGGAATCCTTATCAGACACTGTTGGGAGGAAGTTCGATGAACTTTTTGAAAGACGTGACTGCCGGTTGGGACCCCTATCAAATGGGCCTCGATTACAAAACCATCTACCTGATATGGATAAACCATTACGCTAAAGGCACCGAGTTTATCCAGGCAGGTATATATGCAATGACAGGCCATATAGAAACCGGAAAAGCAACCAACATCATACTCATGTTTGCGGGTCTGTTCCTTACGCTATCATTGCTGCTACCAAAACTACCCCCGTTTAAAGCATGGATCACCAGCCTGTTGCTGATTTGCAATCCAATCGCTATTGCGCAAGTGCTTACTTATTGCGTAGACGGTGTTCTGGCTTCCATCTTTCTCATTTTTATTGTGTCTCTCATCTTAGCGGTCAAAGAAAAACAGTGGATGCATTACCTGCTGATTTTGCTGGTTGTCATCCTGGCTTTCGGAGTGAAGTTTACTGCCGTTGTATATATAATGATATTAATGGGGGCCGTTTTTTGCTGGTTGTTGCTAAACAAAAAACTAAAAAGCCACAAAAAGCTGATCGTTAGTTTTGCACTGGCATCCATATTGGGAGTTTTAACCGGATTCAATCCGTATATCACCAACACCCTTAAAGAAGGAAATCCCTTTTACCCGTTAATGGGGCCTAAAAGCGTTGATATCCTTTCGGCTAACACACCCCCCACTTTTCAGGAGCGCTCTACGGCCGGACGTTTTTTCTTTTCCCTTTTTTCACACACAGATAATACCTCAGTGGGTGGTTTGCAGCATAATCCACCTGTGTTGAAAGTGCCATTTACGTTAAACAAAGGTGACCTCAGAACATTTTGGGTAGACACACGGGTAGCCGGTTTCGGCCCCTGGTTTAGCGGTATATTGATCCTTGCCATTGTGCTGCTGGCCATACTTATTTCGCAATGTTACCGGGACAGCAGATTTAAAAATATCTTTTTCATTTTCATCACCCTGGTGTTCACCGTTGCCATCATGCCGGAATCCTGGTGGGCACGTTATGTTCCGCAGTTATGGTACATTCCTCTCTTTTTGTTACTGGCAACTGAATTATTGCTGCCGGGTAAATTCGGGCTGCTTAAACGGGTGGTATATATTGCGCTGATTGTAAATGTGGGTTTTACGTTGATAGTGATCATCCAGAATTTAGTAATTACCAGTCAGATCACGCATCAACTGGCTATACTTAAGGCTTCAGGGAAAACTATAATTGTAGACTTCGGTGAGTCGCCCCCGCTGCGGACCCGGCTTGAAGAGCAGGGCATTCCCTTTGTAGAGCAGGACCTGGAATTTATGAAGGCAGAACCCGAGTCGTTCAAACGCTCTAACACCCGGTTCCTGCCTCCTGATCATATAGATATTCAACCTCCGTTTATAGTAAGATTACTCATAAAACTGGGGATTAAACCCAACCCCTGGGGAGGGATCGGGTATTGAGATTTAGCGGGCCACATCATTATTTTCAATTCCCACGCGGTTTTTATTGATCCGGTCTTTTAAGCCTCCGAAATTGTAATTCAAGCTGATATTGAAAGCCCTGAAATAATTGCGGCTTTCATATACCTGGCTAAACTGCGGGCCAAAGGTGTTGTTTATACTCTTACGGAACTTGGTAAACGGGTTTTTAATACCGCCACCTATACTGAACTTATCTTTGATGATATCTTTATTAAAGTTGAACGCGCTGTAAAAAAAGCCATTCGTATACCCCTGCAAACCTGTTGGGTTACGGCTGTTTAAACCCAGGTCGGCATTTAATGCCCAGCCATGGCTAAGGCGCACAACGTTTGACAGGGTAACACCATACATCAGCAGGTTGTTCTTTATGGGCTGTCCGTTATCCTGCCCGCTGAGCCAAAGGTACATCGCGTTGCCGTTGAGGCTGGCATTGTAGCTGCTCGTTACCGGGTAACTAAGGTTTAAATTACCTCCGGCACTGCTTGATCTGCCAGTATTGGCATAAGTGATCCGGGTGATCTGCGTAGCCGGGTCAAAATTGACCACCTGCAGGTCCAGGTTGTTCATAAATGAATAATCGAGCCCGAGGTTAACCGACAGCTTTTTGTTGCTGCTGTATCCGAACTGTATATCATTTAACAGCACAGGCCTCAGGTCAGGATTGCCCGTTATTTCATAATTTGGGTTTGAACGGTCAACATATGGGTTTAACCTGTTGATGCCCGGTCTCCTGATCCTTTGCGAAAAGCCAAAGTTGATACTGCTTCCGTTCTTAAAACCTTTACCTATGGCTACCGAGGGGATAACGTTGAAATAATTCTGGTTGGCAACTGAAGCGGTACTGGAAAAATCGGCACGTATTACGGTTTCCTCCAGCCTTACCCCCGCATTGATATTCCAGCTTTTTAAATTCAGCTGATAGGAGTTATAAGCGCTGAAAACGTTTTGTGTATTGCTGAACGAATTGGAGAGTGCCGGGTCTGTTTCATACAGGCCCAGTGCAGTATTCAGTGAGCTGTAATCAAAATCACTGCTGTTTTTTCTCAGTATCCCTTTTAGCCCCGCTTCAATGTTCAGCTTTTTTACAGGGGTAACAAAATCAACCTGGAAAGTATGCTCTCTGAACCGCTGGTGATCGGTTTGCAGAAAATCCGGAGTAGTAAAGTTCACACGGTTATCAAAAGTTATATTCCCGTTTTTATCGTTCAGGTTAGTACCAAACAGGTAGGAGAAGGTGAGCAGCCTGTTCTTCATCGCTTTAAAGCCCATTTCGTAGTTGATGCCCGCATCTACCCCATAACCTGTTGCTTTGTTCTCATTTTCAAATCCATATTGCTGTAAAAGCCCGTTTGCGCCTGTCAGTGCAGAAGCCTGTGCAGAATGGTCATTTACCCGGCTGCCATTGTAATTCAACTGGGCCGTTAACAAGTTTAAACTATCTGCCAGGTAACTCAGTTCGGTTCCGAAATATGCGGTCTTGTTTGTAGAACGCTGATTGCCCTGCTGATCAAGTGCTGTTCCGCCACCGTCAACCCGTTTATTGGTATTGAAGGTTTTGGGTGAATGATAAATACTACCGCCCCCAAAGGCTGACATTCCAAACCTGCCGCTTTTGGCTGTAAATGAACCGCCAACACCCGGGCCGCCAACCGGGAAACTTTCATTAACGTTTACCGAGCCATTATACCCATCGCTGATTTTTTTACTGGTAATGATGTTAATGATACCGGCTAACCCTTCTGCATCGTACTTTGACGGCGGAGTGGTAATCACCTCTATCCTTTCGATGGTAGATGCCGGGATGCTTTTCAATACTGCTTTAAGATTGCCTTCAAGACTGCCTGATGGTTTGAAGTTGATGAGCACTTTAAAGCTTGAATTGCCTTTCATCAGCAAATTATCTTCGCCATCTACTGACAGGTAAGGTATTTTGCGCATCATTGTAAGTACGTTATTGCTCTTACTTTCCGGATCGGCTTTAAGATCGTAAATTATCCGGTCCGCCTTCCGCCGGATCACCGGCCCGTCGCCTGTTATGGCTACTTCTTTTAAGCCCACCATTCTTTCGGCGAGATAAATGGATTTCAGATCTATTGTTTGTGATCTGAATGTTGAGGAATCAACAGTGATTGTTTTGGGGGCATACCCAATGGCCTCGACAGAAAGTACATATGATGCAGGGATGACGGCAGGCAATTTAAACGATCCATCCTCATGGGTAACCATAATTTGAATAGTTTCATTATCTGCCTTTTTGAGCCTTACCGTTACCATTGGCAACGGATTTTTTGTTGCCGAATCTGCTACGATGCCGCTGATACGGGAGTTTGCAGGGGCCTGGCCGAAGGCGGCGATCTTTTGTGTAAACAATACGGCACTGATAATGATCAGCCGCAGGATAGCGTGTTTAAATTTCATGGTTGAATGGATTAGAGGGCGTAAAAATTAGGCATGACAATCCCTGCAGGAATATTTGTCCTTTAAAATCTGGTAGAAAAAGAATGATTGTTTGCGCCGTTAAGGCAGAAAACTAAAGGGTATCGCTACCCTTTTGTTTCTTTAAAAAGAGGTAATAAAGCAGGAATCCTGCTCCGATAAAGATCATTTCGATGCCATATGGTGCGGGTGAATCTTCGGCACTAAACGGTACATATTCAAGGACTACAAAACCAATACCGGCAGATAGTAAAAGCAGGCCCCATTTTACCGCTTCATTTCCGGAGCCTGATAGCCGGGCCAAAAATTTAAGGCCGGTTTCGTCCAGCGGGCCTGCGTCAATGATTCGTTTCTTCAACCTGTAGTTATACAGGGCAAGGATGAATATGGCGATAAGTATAAAAAAGACGATGATGATGATGAATGGCATTAATTGTTTCATGATGCTGTTGATTAAGTGATTTGCTACAGTAGTCAGCACACCTGCCGTCCCGGTTGCAATTATTTAATAAATATTTTATTTGTATATTTTGCAACCGCTAATGTACATATCTTGACTACTGTTATATGTTTGATGAGAACGAAATTGTAAGCAGGATATTAAAGAAAGATTTACGGGCCTTTGAATTATTGGTTAAACAATATGAAAAGCTCGTTTTCTTTGTAATCCACAGGTTGGTTCAGGACAAGCAAAATAAGGAAGACATCTGTCAGGAAGTGTTCATCAAAATACACCATAGCCTGCCTTCGTTCCGGTTTCAGTCAAAATTATCTACATGGATTGCACGTGTAGCTTATCTGACAGCTATAAATTACGTTAAAAGCTCCAAAAACAAGTCGGCCTATGAATACCCGGAAAATATTGACAATTACCATTTTACGGATGAGAACCCCGAGCGGGAACTGATAAAAAAGAATACCTCGGTTTACGTTAACTACCTTATTGAACAAATGCCCCATCAGTATAAAACGGTATTAACTTTATATCACCTGAACGAGTTTTCATTAACTGAAATAAAGGATATAACCGGAATACCGGAAGGTACGGTAAAAAGTTACCTTTTCAGGGCGCGTAAATTATTGAAAGAGAAAATTGAAAAAGACCTTAAACAGGAAAACACATGGAAGAGTTAAATGATGATGAACTGCAGGAGTTATCAGGCCGCGGCCCGGTCTCCGGCGATAATACGTTTGGCGAAAGAGAGGCCGGCGATCTTTTAGCATACCAGGATTTATTTAAAGCACTTGACACAGAACCTGTAGAGGGACTGCCTTTTAGCTTTGCATCAAACGTGAGGCGGAAAGTTCAGGAGCACCTTAACCGAAAAAGCGATATCCGGTTCAATATACTGGCCGTAACTATTCTTATACTAAGCGCGGTGCTGGGTTATGGATTATTGCAGCTCATCAGTAAAGACACCGCTGAGCTGGCCCTGACTATGGTTTTAAAATTCAAGTGGGTGCTGTTGTCAGTAATCTGCCTGTTCTTCTGCCTTTTACTGATAGACCAGCGGCTGGTAAGAAGGGAGTACTGAGATTGATCTGTCGCGATTTACCCCCTATTATGTCGTGCGCACACCCGGTAAATGATGGCCAGGGATTGTATGTTTGTTTTAGCAGGCAGCAGCGATCAGCACCTGTATGAGTTTAAATAATAAATAAAACAATATTATGGAAACATCAACCAAAACAAATATCACCATAGAAGCAACCATCAAAGCTTCTGTAGAAAAAGTTTGGCAGAACTGGACCAGCACCAACGCAATTACCAAATGGAACACGGCATCACCGGAATGGCATACCACCAAAGCTGAACATGAGCTGAAACCCGGCGGAAAATTCAGTTACCGGATGGAAGCAAAAGATGGCAGCTTTGGTTTCGACTTTAGCGGCATCTTTGACGTGGTAAAACCGAATGAATACCTGGAGTCAACAATTGAGGATGGCCGTAAAGTAAAAACTACACTGACCCGGAAAGGTGATGAAACACATTTATCGCAGACCTTTGAAGCAGAAGACACACATCCGGTAGATTTTCAGCGTGAAGGCTGGCAGAATATCCTCAACAACTTCAGGAACTATGTAGAAACCCTGAACGATCATGTACAGCTTCATTACGAGATCAGCATCAATGCTCCAATACAAAAGGTTTACGATACGATGATCAGCAAAGATCAATATACAGTCTGGACGGAGCCTTTCTGCCCCGGCTCCTATTTTGAAGGCTCCTGGCAAAAGGGATCAAAGATATTGTTCATCGGTACCGATGAACAAGGCAATAAAGGTGGTATGGTAGCCGAAGTTGCAGAAAATATCCCCGGAAAATTCATTTCTCTTGAATATATGGGCGTTTTGAAAGGTGAAGAGGAAATCACTACCGGCAAAGAAGCCGAAGACTGGAAAGGCGGCTTTGAGAACTATACCTTCACTGAAAAAGACGGAGGTGTAGTAGTGGCTGTAGACGTATCCGGCACCAAAGACCTACAGGATTTCTTTTCCGAAACCTGGCCCCAGGCACTGAACAAACTCAAAGAAATCTGCGAACAATAAAAAGCACAGCTCATGAATAATTCCATTTATCCTTGCCTTACCCTGAAGGGCAAAGTTGCGGAAGCGGCGGATTTTTATATCCAAAGCTTTGGTGAAGGAAAAATTGTACAGACTTCGCCTTTTGTGATACTTATAGAGCTGAGCGGACAGAAAATCATGCTGCTCAATGATGGCCCCTCCTCCTCGCCAAATCCATCCATTTCATTCATGGTTGTAAGTGAAACGGCCGAAGAAACGGAACTCTACTGGGACAGGCTTACCGATGGCGGCAAGGTCCTGATGCCGCTGGACAGCTATCCATGGAGCATAAAATATGGCTGGGTAGAAGATAAGTTCGGCGTGTCGTGGCAATTGTATACGGGCAGCAAAAATGATACCCCGCAAAAGTTCAGCCCTTCGTTCATGTTTACTGGGGCCAACGCCGGTAAAGCTTCAGCAGCGATCCATTTTTATACGGAACTGTTCCCGCAATCCCATATTGAGGGTGTGATGGAATACAACGAAGGAGAGGGCGATACACCCGGTTTGATCAAACATGCCCGGTTCAGGGTCAAAGATTTTGTGGTCACGGCTATGGATAGCTCCGCAGACCATGGCTTTGCCTTCAATGATGCGATATCTTTAGTGGTCAATTGTGCTACACAGGCTGAAATTGACAGGTACTGGGATCAGTTAACTGCCGATGGCGGAAAAGAAATTGCCTGTGGCTGGCTGGTAGACAAGTATGGGGTCAGCTGGCAGATCGTACCGGAAAAACTAGGCAGCCTGATTTCCGATCCGGAACGCGGCCAAAGGGTCATGAATGAACTGATGAAAATGAAGAAACTGGTGATTGCAGATCTGGAAAACGCATAAACAGGTTTTACTTTTTCATAAACACCATGAGCATGTGATGTACATGCTCATGGCAGGAATTAAAACTTGTATCTCACAGATGCCAGATAGCTGGCCGGTTTTCCGGGATATAGCTGGTTATCGTTGATCGCAGAAACAAAATATTGTCTTTTATCGAACACATTGTTTACGTTCAGGCCGATATCTGCATGTTTGAATTGATAATGTAAAGCGGCATTGACAATGGTATAAGCAGGAAGTTTCACTGCGTTATCATTATCTGCAAAGCTCTTGCCTGTAAAGTTTCCGCCAAGAGAGATCCTGAAACCGTTGTCTTCAATCTTCCGGGCAAAGCGGTAAGTGGCCCATAGGTTAGCCTGGTGGTCCGGCGCGTAATACAAACGTTTTCCGCTGAGATCTACAGTAGCCGACTGAACATAATCCTTAAAACGTGCGTCTGTATAACTGTAACCTGCGGTAACCGAAATATGGGCATCAGGTGTATAAGTAAGGTCCTCTTCTATTCCCTTAGATATGGCCTTACCTGCCTGGTCAAATATCCCGGCACCTTTGCCGATGATGATATCAGATTTCCTGATATGATATACACTGGTGGTGGAGCTCAGCTGATCATTGAGCTGAAGTTTAACACCAAGCTCGGCCATTGCACCGGTTTCGGGCTTCAGGACAATATCATTCACCGGGAGCTGCCTGCCCGGTTTGAAATAGTTGGAATAGGAGCCATAGATGCTCACCGCAGTTACCGGTTCATAGACCAGTCCGAAACGATAGGTCAGTGCATCCGAGTTT
>Ga0247734_1002716_pt1 | contig 11217 bp, 8 predicted proteins | sample UWRJL103311B2_FD_180933 | JGI IMG/M metagenome (GOLD analysis project Ga0247734, IMG submission 180933) | Plant litter microbial communities from Arlington Agricultural Research Station in Wisconsin, United States - UWRJ-L103-311B-2 | ecosystem: Environmental > Terrestrial > Plant litter >... | reverse complement strand
TGGGTCGCTCCAGCCGGCCCTCAGGAAGACCTGGGACGACCCGTTGGAAGGCCATCTTTAACCCATAAGCGCTGTTGGAATGGAAAGGCTGAGTCTTGCTACTGCTTGTGAATTTGCTATCCATACTGGCATTGCAGCAACTTTCCATAGGCAGAAGAATAGTGCACCATATATATATAAGAAACAATGCCCATCATGACCCAAATCTGTTTGAAGGAATCTTTCCCTACCACCTATGTCGGCACCGGTCTCAAAGAGCTTCAGCAAGCTTTCAATATATTCAGAAGAAATGCAATCACCCCGCGGCCAGAAAAGTGGTCCACCAAGCAGCAAGGGAAAGGAACCCATGCGGCCAGATGATGACGACTCCGAAGATGAATCCGATGTTAGTGATTACGAAACTCAAGATAGTGAACCTGAACAACATGCTTTGGCATTTTACCGGTGCTGCCAGATCAATCCCGAGCACAACGACCCCGATAAACGTCGGTACTCGTTTGAAATCGCAGATGCCCAGATTGGGAAAGAAGGGATTCAGTTTAGATCATCAGATACTGCTCTACCAAGGTGCTCCTGTGGTGAAAAGGACTGTCGTCATATGCTCTGGCTGTTAGAGCAACTGAGCCTGGCCGGCGTAGACATCACAGGAGATACCCAACTTGACTATTATGGGCAGATAGCATCTATTGGCTTAGACAACATATGCGAAAATCTCCACTGGGACTTAGACGAAGGGCACGAGTCAAAGACTTTAACATGGCAATTGACAAAAGCCAACCACTACATCCGACGTGGGCCACAGACGAGGGCTTCTATTCAGAAGAGAATAGATGAAATTCGAGATATACTTGCGACTCTCTCTGACTTGCCTCTGGACGATTATCCAACAAACCTTCTAGACGACTTCGAGAGCTTCACAACGGACAATATCTATGTCAAGAATGACCTTCATGCAACAGTATCACGCTTGCTTATTCTTGATGAATCACTTTTCGACAAGTTCAAGAATATCGTCCCGCCAAATATTCGTGCTTCGGACTACTTCCACAAAATGGAACGAAAGGCAATGAATACATTTCATCGATTAGACCTTTATGTAGAAAGTGGCCCCTCAGATAGCTCTACAATACAGCATGATGTCATCTGGTGTGCTCAAAAACTTGTTGAAATTGTTGATGCGATTGGTGTGAATATTAAAAGCCGAGGGCCACTCAATGCAACAGCCAGGAGAGCAGCGGCGGAGGCGTTGATCTCAATTCTTACTGAAGTTGTCATCCATCGCAATACGGATGCCTACCAAAATAAAAGATTTCCTCGTCGACGCCCACATGGAGAGCCTCTCAGAGACCAGGTCCTATATCAACGACTTATCGGAGAACCTTCTCCTCACAGCCCGCTAGGCAGCTTTTTCGTGATCGAATATCTAGAGAATCTTCCGGAAGCTCGTTACTTTATAGTAGAGCTAGAAGATATACATAAACATCTCAGCGGGATCGGATGGGGTCCAGCGCCGCGAGAATACCGTGAACAGTTAAGTGGCCTCATCACACATCTCAAAGGCAATCTAGGAAGCTCCAGCTCATCCTCACCTATGAAGCGGTCTGGGCCATCAATCGACAGGAAGGCTAACAAGAGGATGAAATAAGTCCGTGTGGTGAAAGGGGTACATTGTTGATAGCAGCTGCATATTATGCCGTGGTTTCTTTTTGGAGAGGACTTCTTGTTTTTAGTTTATTAGTCTCTCGTTTGATCTTTGATCACATTTTATCATAAACACAACACCGAGCTCAAACTTGGAACCGCCTTTGTTATCTAGATCCTGTTGACCGGGACCAGATCATGTTAATACATTTTATTTACAGTCGTTTCACTAGGGACATCGAGGCCGGGGAGACTGCGTGCATATGTATGTATGGGACTCGGTATCACTAACTAGTCGGTCCGTCATCAATGAAGTTTCACCCTACAACTGCGCCATGGCAAGGCAGTGAACACAGCACGAAGATGGTGGTCATCTCAAATGTGACCTGTGATACTAAATGCTACTTTGCACAAGACGAATCTAAAGATATCTCTCTAGCCTCTTGGTCATCATTGCGCTTAGCTTTCGTGCATAAGACCCCAATTTCAGAGCCGGAATGTGAATTCGCGCATGAGATGGTGCTTCGTGGCCAACCCCCTTTCACTCGCTTAGACAGGTCCACTTTTCTTCCAAATTAGAGCTCCTATGTCTTGATCTAGTTAGATTGGCACGCTGAAGAAAGCAGTTTAGAAGCATTTAGAAGCGGCTAATTTTTAGAATTTGACTACAGAAATATACACTTGATATGTTTCCTCTAATATAAGTCCCTTATCCCAGGTAACAAACCTTGTTCTAGACTCCATTCCAACTCCAACGCTATGCAGTTCCAAGATGTAAAGAAAATACAAAATTACATTCATCATTCATCACTATCGTCTTCAACTATGCGTCTTTGCTGCCGCCTATTGCCTACTATTACTTCATCCGCCTCTTCATTCTCTTCCTTGTCACCTGCATCACTTGAATCTGATTCGATCTCGAGCAGTGAAGGTCTCTTTTTAAGAACAAGGTCATCTATATCTGGGATGTCGTCGTTAGTGTCTTGTGTAGCAGTTATTTGCGTCTCGTAAAATCGCTTCGTTTTTGTGGCTATCGGGGACGACTGTGTCAAGGTGGGAGGACTGGACGGCATGTCTGTGATGGCGTCGGACCCAACAACGAAGCCTACTAGACTCTCGCCATCAGACTCATCTGTTGACACTTCCTCACTACGCGCAAGATCATCACCTTCTCCTTCGCTGGAGGCAGAAGGCTCACGCTCATCATCGCTTTCCTCCATAGACATCGAAAAGCCATGCTTACGGACTTGCTGGCGTTTGAAAGGACGAGTAGGCTCATGCTCATTGTCGCTTGGATCCGCCCTGGCATGAGCGCGTTTTTGAGCTGATGTCTTAAGAAGGGGTTTTCGTTTGACTGCTACCGGTCTTTTCTTTGGCTTAACGACCTTTTCAAGCTCAGATTCATCCTCTTCCACCAGAGATGGCACATTCCAGCTTGGTGTACCCATTCGGCGGCCATCCCCGTATGGCTTAACATCACGATATTCGGAACACTGGTAAGTAGACAACGTTCTAAAGAGCTTCACAGCCCTCCTAGTACGCTGCCCATGCGGTACATTGACGGTAGGAAGGAGTGATCGCTGGGCCATAGGGTGGTTTATCATCGAAGGCATCTCAACTTCTTGGTATTCAGCTCCCGCAACATTCTGATAGCGATTTTCAAGTTCTCGCTCATCTTTTGGTCCTAGAAGCACTGAATTGATATCTGGTATAGGTGTGAGCTTAACTTCTGGAATCTGCTTCGGCCGTATGGCGGCTTCCTCCACCATACCCCCTTGCGTGACACTATCTTCTTTCCCGAGACTTGAAGCCTTTTGAAACCCAGTTTCAACCCCATCTGGCATGTGGAACTTCTTGGCTGGTTTCTTCTTAGCCCTAGAGAGACCTCTCTTAGGTACAGGCAATGATGAATCTTGGCTGTTCTCCGGCGGAATGTCTATGAGCCGATGTTCAACTTTGGGTGAAACAGTTCTGGGTAAAATTCGTACGGAGAGATCATGGCGAAAGTTAAACCTAGCCCCGCTACTAATCATCATTTGCATTTGCTCGTAATTGTCCTTGGCTTTGATAAAGGCTTCTTCTTCTTTACCACGCATCAATAGAAGCACAATATTTCCTGTTCTTTTCCGCCCCGTACGGCCCATTCGTTGCAGCATGCGAATCGGAGAAGCCGAAGCATCATAGCAGACGATCAAATCAACCGAACCGATATCCAAGCCTTCCTCACCGATTGATGTTGCAACAATGACATTGAACTTTCCACTCTTGAACTGCCGGATAGTTTCTTGTTGTTTTTCTTGGTTCATCCCTAGTGACCGTTTCGAGTCTGCCTGACCGACAAAGACCGAAGCTCTAATCAATGGCCCATGTTTGTTGAGGACTCTCACTATATCTTCAGCACTGTCTCTGTACTCGGAGAACACAATGACTCGAGTACTCGAGGGGGGAATATCCTCTCCCATTTTCCCATCCCCGGCATCCAGAAAATGATTCAGGATTGTATCACACAAAAATGTAAGTTTTGGATGACCAACAAAATCCGGATTGCCGATCCAAGTTCGTATCCTGTCCATCATTTTTTTGAAGTCCGCGTGTTGCACGATTTGGGTTTTGTACTTGGATCCCCCTTTCCCATCTTCCACACTCTCTCGGAAAGCTTTGATTGAATCATAGAATGGTGTGATGCCATGGAAGTTGAGGAGCTTGATGCAATGAGCCACACTCTGTAGCACAGTAAACAATGCCTGTACCATACCTCTAAGACCTCCGCTCGCTTTCCTGCCAGCATCGGATTTAGCCCATCTCACCCTTGCTTGCATGAGACCAAATGACGTGAATGCCATCGGGTCTTTACTCCAGTAAGCATTTTGAGAACATAGCAGATTCACTAGTGGCTGAAGGGCATTGCCGAGTAACTCCTTCACCATCATGATTTCATCAGACGGATCGAGAAGAATTGTGTCGGTGTTTCTTTTGTGAGTGTAAGGTCGGATATCGATAGACTCTTCAGTTCGTATTTCGACTTTGGAAATCTCAAGCCCGTCAATTACCTCCTGGACGGCCTCGACAGTCGCGCCGGGCGTTGCAGTCAGAGCAAGAATCCGAAAACTCTTGTTGAAACGACGAATGAATTGTACAACTTTATTGTATGCGTATTCGCCAGTGGCTCGATGCGCCTCATCGACAACAAGAAGCACAATCTTCTTAGGATCAGCGATTCCAGAGGAGAGATCGTTTATCAAAGTTTGTGGTGTCATGAAGAATACGCGTTTCTTCTCCCACTCTTCAGCTCGAATGACAGGCGCTTGCTCCCCAGTGAGCATGGTTGTGGTAGATCGAGGAAGTCCAACTATTTTAAAACAAGCATCAACTTGCTGAGCAACTAGTGGTTTAGTTGGTGCAACAAACACAATCTGAGCATCTTTAGTCCAGCGGAAAAAATTATACATTATTGTAGCAGCAATGAACGTTTTCCCTAGTCCGGTGGGTAAGGCAACGAGAAGGTTATTGAATAGACCATTTGCCACAATACTGAACTGGTAATTTCTAGTTTCACCGAGATTCGAGGGATATATCCAGGTATTCAGCGTTTCTTCATTTAAACGGTGGTGTGTTGGGGCTTCTGGTGTCAAATCTACCTTGTAGTTGTGCACCCTTTTGGCTTGCGAAGGAGTTACTTCAGCTGGCGTACGCCCACCAAAGAGAGTGGTTTGGTGTAACCCATTTTGCGGAGCCATAATACGCTGCCGAGGAACTGACTGCTGGATTGGAGAAGATCCAATTGTGATAGAACGTCTTAAAGAGGGTGGTATTTCTTCGGGAGAAGAAAAAAAGTCATCGGGGATATTGTCTAGCTCCTTAGCAACGAGTTCAGCCTTTGAAAGACTACTATCAATGCGTGCAAAACTAGATTTAGATGATACAGTTTGCTGTTCCTGTGCAAAGGTCTTGGTCTTCGAAAGGCTATTGTTCATGCAGGTAAAACTCGTCTCAAACTGTACATTTTCCTGGTCCTGGGCGATGACTTTGGGACTCGAGAGCCTGCTGAAATTCCCAAAGCTGGATTTATGAGGGGGATTCCCCGAAGGAGCTTTATATCTTGGCCCATCAGGCTGTTTAGGGAAAATTGGTGCCAGTGTCGGCGCTGCGTCTCCAGGTCTCGCTTTCTTCCAGATTGGACCTCTAAATCTATATGGGCTAGAATCTAGCTCAGAAAGCTCAGCTTGCGTAGGGCCTATAATCTGAGCTTCTGGAACTGGTTTTGATCCCTCATGGATTTTGTATTTCGACTTCTTAGGCCTGAAAGCCCCTTCCTCGTCGTGGTCTGAAACACTGCTTCTCGGAAGTCCTGATAGCGGGGGAAGACTCTGTGAAGGCTCGCTGAGTACATCGAAAAGATCCTCGTCGGGAATATTACCGTAATCTTCCTCGTCCGATGACATTGCTGTTCTTAACTACGGTGCACTCATGCTTGTAGTGGCAAGGTAAGGTTGTCGTCGGATAACGCGTCTTAATTATTTAACGCGATATAAACTTCGGGTGTTCACGTGACAGTGTCTGTGGTGCTCTTTCCTGACTTTCTCCAAGTTTCTTAAGGAGGAAATGCGAGTATAGGGAAAGAATTACCGCAATCAAGTGGAATTGGCACTACTTAAGTCTATCTCTAGAAATAAACTTTTGTGGAATTGCGATGCTCCATCCACTCGTATGTTATTCATTTCGAATAACGAGAATTCACAAAAGGATTTCTAGACAATATTATATGCGCTAGTACCGTGCAATATTTAACTGAATTTCACTGGACCAATAAGTGTGAAGTATTTCAAGAATCGGTGCATTCCAACTCGTCATAAAGTAATGAATCGGATCTTGCTCTTCCTGTCTTTCCTTACCGCTTGTCTCAGAAATACCATGCATGCTAATTTTCAATCCCATGAAGCCTTGCGTTCCAATACAACTCCTAGTGATATAATACAACACACTACCCAGTATTCCTAGATTTCACCCCATTGACGGCTTATTATCTCCCTCGGATCAACTGCGAGAAAACAGTCTACCAATCATTCCACTCGCAACACTCGATGCAATGTTTCCACCTGATAACGCACCGCCCGCTAAGCTCGACGCATGTCCAAACTTATCACACCTTGAGAACGCTAGGGTATTCGTAATCGTTAAACTCAGTGCAATCACTATTCCAGAGTTAGTATGTAACCCAAAATAGTTATTCACAATGCTGAACTCGGATTCACATACCAACAAGCGTCAACCAGATGAATTCAAATCGGAAAATAGCGATAACCGCTAGCCCAACCCATAATAATGGTTGTGAATATAAGGCGATCCAGAAGAAACGACTGTCCGTGGCATTGATCACTTTGGTAGCTGGGTCAGAGCTCTCGAATACCCAATGTGAATCGCCTGATTGGCCATCAACTTCGTTCCACCAACGTAAACCAACTAGGCGACGGCCGGCGATGTTTTTGAGATAGTAGAAGTCGGCTGCTAGAAGGAGGATGGTGATGATGAATATGAGAACACTAGGAGACGGTTAATTTGGCACATTACACACTGGAAGCCCTAATAACAATACGGAATCCTTACAAATTTTCCGTAAAAAGGATACCAAAAAGGTAAACTAAAAGACTTGCTAAAAGAGTCCCATATTAGCTGTGCTCCGTCAGTAAACAGGCAGGAAGTAAGCCACTCACAAATTCGGAATCCCAGGTAGCAAAGTAGGGTGATGGGATGTGAACTTAGACGCCAGCTTAGCGACCCTTGAGGTTGATTCTGGTCCATTTTGAGAGGTTTAAAGCGAGTGGAAGAAGGTTGTTATGTCGTGAACATCAGACGCGCATGCAATCCAGAGAGCTGTTCTCAATTAAGGTCGGTCACTCGCGGTGCCAAGCCTCCAGCACGCAAGGCTGATAGATTGGGTGGAAGCTCGGCTGAAAGGCTCAACCTTTATCGGAGCAATATGGGTTGATTCACGAAGATGGGAGTAGACAACTCCTCTCCAAGAACAATCCGTCTTTCAATTGATCATGGCAACCAAAGCGGTCCCTATTCTACGAAGGGCAATGCTCTATGGTATACCATCCACTCCCTCAACTCAACTTTCGTCCGCTAAACCCCCCCCTCAGTTCCGTCCTCCTCACCCAAATTCCTGGAAAAGTCCCACTCTCTAACCCTCGATACCGCCGCCTACGACCTTGAAGACTCCGTTCCCCCTTCGCTCAAGACCTCCGCGCGCCAACACCTCCAGCGCTTCCTCACCCAGGCCCGGCCCCCTAACATCACCGAGCTAGGTGTGCGAATAAACGCCATCTCTACTGGTCGCGCCCTCGACGACCTAACCTCCGTTCTGAAAGCCCCCAACCTCGACGCCCTCCTCATCCCCAAAGTAAACCGTGCATCCGATCTACACTTCGTCACCGACGTCCTCCGTCATGTTTCGCCCGAGCGCCATGGCAAGAACGCCAAAAACCCCGTCAAGATCATAGCCCTGATCGAATCTGCCGAGTCGATAACCAACCTCAAGGAAATTTGCGCTGCGTCACCCTACATCAGTGGTCTGGTATTCGCTGCCGAGGATTTTGCGCACGATCTCTCCATCACGCGAACTCCTTCCTTAAGCGAGTTTTTATATGCGAGGAGTGCCGTGGTGACGCACGCAAGAGCGTTCAATCTAGCTTCAACAACGGATCTGGTGTGCACTTCATTTAGAGGGGAGGAGGGGAGGAGAACCTTGGAAGAAGAGTGTTTGCAGGGCAAGGGAATGGGCTTTAACGGGAAACAGTGTATTCATCCAAGCCAGGTCGAGGTTGCCCAGAAGGCGTTTGGGCCGGGGGAGAAGGAGGTGGAATGGGCGATACGGATCGTGGTTGGGGACAGGAAAGCGGATGCTGCTGGACGGGGGGCATGGACGATGGATGGGAAGATGATCGATGCACCAGTAACCGCAAAGGCAAGGGCGATAGTAGAAAGGGCGAGAGTATGTGGAATTGATGTCGATGCTGTCCATGAAAAGTGGAAGCATCAAGAGCCAGAGTAGAGCTCTGTGGCCATAGTCAAATTTGATTATGATATATGAAGGCTGCTACCTAAGTATAAAGTCCACATGAACGCTGGATATCAAAATTGCAGACCTAAAACAACCTTCCCCAGAAACTCAAACACAAATCAACACTGCTGGACAATGTTCATGCTAGATCATTGGCAGCCTACCATATTTATAGGATATAGATTAATACTTGGCTTCATTCGGTTAAAATCAAAATATATGTGGTCAATAATTCTAGATTGCTAGCAGGCTAGCTGTAAGCTGTAAAGGAGAGGTCGATTTTGTCTCATAGTTGGTTAAACGCAATCGACTGGTTTAGAATTGAGGTTTCACGGTAATCAAGCTTGATCCCTCCTCACAAATATACTTATAAGTATATATATTGAATGTAGGTTTTTCATCTCACGACCCGGGTACTCAGTAATATGTCTGAGGTCTCCAAAACCCGTCCATCAGGCCAATATCCTCGTTTCGCTCCTGGTCCAACGTGCACTGACTGTTTAAGTTATACGAACTATATTCCTCAACGGGATATGCATTTGAAGAGCGTGCGACATAATCTGCTTCATAGCCCGGCCCAAAATCTCCAATTTCCTCTCTACTAATACTGCTCATACGCTTCCACAACTTTGATCTACCTTGATGGTTTGCCAGATGAGGATCAAACTCAGCTTCTACTTCCAAATCCAGCTGCATAATATCTGGATATAGGTATTCCGCGCTCTTGGGTTGCAGAATGTCAACATTATTGGCAAAATATACAATCTCGGGACCCTCCAAGGCTAGAAAAGTCTCACTCAGAGTAGGCCCTTCAAAGTATTGAGTCTTAAGATAGTCAACAGTGCATTCAGCGAAGTTGATTGGCTGTGGTTGAGTCGTATGCCCTGGTTGCACCTGATTCAAGTAAAGAGGTGCGGACTCGAAAATTGGCGATAGCCAAGCAGCATACGGAGGAACAATATTCTGGTGAAAGCCATACCGAGCTCCTCGATTTGACAGTGTAGAGTCTCTGGTCGACCCCATATTAGTCTCCATTCTGGAAGACTTGCTCTGGTTAATCTCAGATTGATAAGTGTTGCTCTTTATATTTACTGAGGGTTGGCATTGTTCTTTTGGCAACATTTCGTGATCAAACTCAAAACAAGGAATAGTATCATGCTGAGCTGAATTTATATTTTCTGTTGGCTGAGTTGTATGAATATCTTCTATGAGAAGCGCAACTTTCATACGAGGGATCGGGATAGGTTTTGGGGTGGAGACTTCATCAGCTGGGGTGACTAGCTGACGATTTTCTGTGAGTACAGGATCGGAAGCTTCCGTGACTCTTATGACAGGCAATATGGTTGATGGGCGCTTGATACGTGAATTTTTCGCGATTTCTTCCCTACTCACTGGTGTGAATTTTGATTCTTTCGGTGCTTCCAAAGTTTGAGAGACTTCATGGGCTCTTGTATCCTGTCGTCGATGCCACCCTAATACCGGGTCGTAGTGATCAGCAGGAATCGGATTCGTAGTTATAACAGGACCCTCGGCGCTTTCGTTATCATAAGGGATGCCATTTGTCGGATAAGTTTTTGCCTCAATGTCGTTTTGCCGTGTAACCTGTAGTTGGCCTCTTTGATGAGGAACCAATCCTTCTCTGCTGTTTGGTGATATCCAAGTATCTCCTGACGATTCTACATTTCCGCTGGCAAAACTGGATGTTATTGGAACATCACTTCCTCTTATTGTGTTCTGAGAGGACTGGGTGGGATCGTTCGGAGGAGAAGTCACCTTGCGTATGCCTCTCAATTCAGAGGTCAGGCTTATTCCAGTGTCATTCAATATTCCAGACATCTCGATGGATCGTCTTACAGATTCGGGAGCTGGACTTGGATGAGAACTACGATTTCGCTTCTCCTCAATGGCGGTAGGAGACTCTGGAGTTTCTGACCATGTGATGCAAGTTGTCGCTTTCCCCGACCACGAGCTTCTAGTATCGATGGCTTGCCTGTACTGATCCACGAACGGTAGGTTTTGATTATGCGTCAAAGGTATACGTAGGGCAGACCCAAGCTGAACGAACCTTAAATGTTCATGTTCTACGCTGTCAAAGCCATGCGAGGGTCTATGAGAGCTATCCACCTCATTCGCTTCCATTTCCTGGTTGCTACGTGTTGTCACATTGCTCAAACAGCTAGACGATCTTCCTGCTCGACCATTTGAGCTGATATCCTCGAGCACATTCGGGCCTGGCTTAAAAAAGGTAGATATCTCTTCGTATGCCCTTCCAGGCCTACGTTTATCTCTTTCGACGGCTTTTTTCCTACCATTCCCTGCAGCTTTAAAAGCAGGCTTTGAGTGCATAGAGTGTTGGAGAAACTCCATCTCCGAGAAGGCTAGGTCAGGTACTGCCTATACTTAGCTCATATTTACATTATTAGTAGGGGTTCAAACCCACAGCCGCCGCGTTTGGCTGGTGATGATGCACGACCATTTCTAAAAATTCCAGGTCCATTGGATGGGCGGATCTA
>Ga0247734_1002714_pt1 | contig 11223 bp, 8 predicted proteins | sample UWRJL103311B2_FD_180933 | JGI IMG/M metagenome (GOLD analysis project Ga0247734, IMG submission 180933) | Plant litter microbial communities from Arlington Agricultural Research Station in Wisconsin, United States - UWRJ-L103-311B-2 | ecosystem: Environmental > Terrestrial > Plant litter >... | reverse complement strand
ATCTCGCGCCGGTTGCTCGCCGCGATGGCGCTGCTCTACGTGTGCTTCGCCCTGCTGCTGGTGGTGCTGCATCTGAGGAGCTGACGCGTCGGCACGCCCTCAACTCGCCGGGAAGTAGACCGGCGGGCTTCCCTGCGACCATGGCGCTTCGCGCACCATGGTCCGGGCGAACAGGTCCGAGGCGAGGTACTGCGCCAGCCACGCTTTGAGCCGGGGCAGGAGCTGCTCGTCGAACCAGTCCCGGTCCACAGCCGCGAACTGGCGCACGAAGGGCGCGAGCGCGGCGTCGGTCAGCCCGCGGGCGTCGCCGGACAGACAGGCGCTGCCTTCCAGCCGGGCCTCGAGCGTCTGGAGGAACGCCAGCCCCTCGCTGCGGTGCGCCAGTGCGTCGACGCCGTGGCGCTCGGGGTATTTGTAGCGATCGAGGGCGTGCTTGAAGGCGCCGTCGTTGGCGCCGATCAGCGCCGTGTCGTCGCGGTCGAGCCAGCCTTCGGGGTCGCGGAGGGCGAGGGCATGGCGCATGATGTCGATGCTCTGGTCGATCACTTCGCCGCTGGCGAGCACCAGCACCGGCACGGTGCCCTTGGGCGAGGCTGCAAGCATCGCTTCGGGTTTCGCCGAAAGCTTCACCTCGCGCAGTTCGCAACGCGTGGCGCTGACCGCGAGCCTGGCGCGCATCGCGTAAGGGCAGCGGCGGAAGCTGTAGAGGATGGGGACGGCCGCACCTTCAGGCATGGGCGCTCGCAAGCATAGGGTATCTCGATCGCGTCGACATGGCCTGGCCTGTTACGCCAGCCGGCGGCTTTGCGAAAGCCGGGCGAGGGGCTGCGCGGTGAATCCAGTTCATCTACGGGTGTAAATGTAGAGTTTGGCGGGTCGGCACCTGCTGTGCTTTGGCGCGCCGGTCAAAAGATCGGCGATCATCGGTCAGGCGACGGGCAGGGAACGGGCGGGCACGGGGCCGGCACAACGCAGCATTGGAGGCGACCGGGATCCGGCGGGATCCGGCGCGGCGGTTCGGCGAGCGTTGGACCGGCGCTTGCATGCGCGCCAATCGCAGCGGCTCCATACCCGGCATCGGTTCCCGAAGACGATCGCGGCGGTCGACCGACTGCACCAAAGGAGACTATGTGAATGCCCGTTGCGATCAGCGCCCTGCCGCCGGCCGAAATCGTTGCCTTGCAGGATACCGCGACGATGGCCGCGCTTCCGATCCGCCAGGGCGGCCAGCCCGCGACCGACGGAGCGACGGCGAGTGATGCCGCAGACGTGCAGCAGGTGAACCAGCCTGCCGCGGAACCGCAGCCCAAGGCCCCGCGCGCCGCTACCGTTGCGGCTTCGGCAGACGGTCCGCATTCGCTCGGCGACTGGTTCGGGGTGCGCACGGCGTTGCAGGACCTAGGGATAACGCCCAAGATCAACTACATCTGGATGCCGGTGGCCAACCTCAACGGGGGCAGCAGCAAGAAAGCGCAGCAGGCCGGCCAGCTCACGTTCGGGCTGACGTTCGACATGGACAAGATCGCCGGGATCAAGGGCGGTGCCTTCCAGGTGACGATCAACGATCGTCACGGCAAGAACATCAGCGAGACCAACGACCTGGGCCTGCTACAATATCCGCAGGGCGTCTACGGTGCGGGCCAGATCTGGCGGTTGAGCGATCTGTGGTATCGCCAGCGGATCGGACCCGTCGAACTGAAATTGGGCCACATGCCGATCGGCGAGGATTTCGCGGCGGCCGAATGCTACTTCGAAAGCCTCTATTTCTGCGGCACCGTGCCGGGCCACAACTCGTCCGCCTACTGGTACAATTATCCGACGGCGGAGTGGGGCGCCCGGGCCAAGGTGTTCGACAAGTTCGGCTACACCATGGTTGGGGTGTACCAGCACAACGACCAGAATTTCCCCGACAACCGCGGGTTCTATCTCGGCACCAAGGGCGGCGACGGGGTGGTCGTGGCGGTCGAGCGCGGGTTTACCGTGAACCTTGGCGGCGATCCGAAGCGCAGCGGTCTCTACAAGATCGGGATGTTCTTCAACAACACCCGCACCGAAGACCTCGTATACGACCTTAACGGTGGCTATCAGGACATAACCGGGCTGGCGGCCGACACCGGTCGTGGCCGCAAGAGCTTCTACGTCATCGGCAAGCAGCAGATCGTCGCCGCGCGCGAGGATGGTTCGGGCGGGCTCTCGGCGTTCTTCAACTATAACCAGGCGGACCATCGCACGGCAAAGTCGATCAACATCATGACGGCGGGCGTGACTTATTCCGGGCTCGTCCCCGGCCGCCCCAAGGACGAGATCGGGCTCGCCGTCGGCCGCACCCGCGTGAACGGCCGCCTGGCCGACGTCATCGATGCGCAGCGCGAGGCGGGGGAAACCGGGCTGGAAAAGCAGCGCAACGAATACGCGATCGAGGGGACGTATTCGATTGCCGTGACCCCCGGCTTGTCGGTTCGCCCGAACATCCAGTGGTATATCGACCCCGCCGGCTACTCCGGCGCGCAGAATATCGTCGTGGTCGGGACGAGCGTTTTCGTCGCGCTGTAACCCGCCTTACCCCGTCATCCCCGCGAAAGCGGGGATGACGCTTGCGTCGCGAGGGAGACGACCAGGGGCTCCTAGGATTCCGCCTGGCATACCGGATCGACCACCGCCTGCGGCGTCGTCACTTTCGCCAGCAGCCAGTCGCGGAAGGCGCGGACGACGGGGCGGCGCTCGTTGCGCTGGGGGTAGACGAGGAAGTGGTTGGCCTCGAACACCGGCATCGAGCGCCCCGCGAACGGCAGGACGAGGCGGCCGGCGGCAAGGTCGCGTTCGGCAAGCTGGATGCCTTCCAGGCACACCCCCATGCCGTCGACCGCGGCGGCGATGGCCATGAAGCTGCGGTCGAAACGGATGGTCGGCGGCGGCGGGGAGGGCACGCCGTTGGCGCGGAACCAGTCCGGCCAACTTACCGTCTTTATCATGCTGCGGATCAGCGGCACCGTGTGCAGGTCCTCGATCCGGTCGAGCTTTTCGGCCAGGGCGGGGGTGCACATCGGCTGAATTTCGGCCGTACCCAGCGAGTGGATCGCCAGGCCTTCCTGCTCGGGCAGGCCGTAGACGATGTCGACGTCGAACTGGTCGTGCGCGAAATGCACGGGTTCGGGATCCGCCGATATCGTCACTTCGAACCCCGGGTTCTCAGCCAGGAAAGCGTTGAGGCGCGGTGCGAGCCACAGCGCGGCGAAACTGGGCGAGGAATGAAGCCGCAGCACCAGCGACTGCCGCGCCGACAGCGCGTCGACCGCCCCGCGCATCAGGCCGAGCGCTTCGACGATGGGGGGTTGGAACATCAGGCCGTCGGGCGTCAGCGTCAGACCCTGCCGGCTGCGATCGAACAGCAGCGTGCCCAGGTCCTTCTCGAGCTTGGTGATGGCGTGACTGACGGCGCTGGGTGACAGGTTCAGTTCATGCGCGGCGGTCTTGAAGGACAGATGCCGCGCGGCTGCCTCGAACACGGGCATCGCCCCTATCGGAATACGCCGCATTGCCGTTCGATCCACCCGTGTTTTCAACTCTGCCCGGCCTGTAGGACACTTTGCCCACTTGTCATACGGAGATGAAGAAAATTCACCCGGAATGATATGTTTTCATAATTTGCATGTTGCCTTGTGGCTGAGAGGGGCCGCGCGCAAAGCGCCGCATCGCTCGGCATTCGCGTTTCGCGCGTGCCGCCCCTCAACATGCCGTGCCGGGGCACGGCTTTCCCCGGAGGCCTTCGTTGGAATCCCATCGCGGCGCGCGGATCGCGCAGATCATATTCGGGGCGATATTATCGCTCCTGGGTTTATACTTCGCCGGTTACGGCGGTTGGCTGGTGACGCTTGGCGGCACCTTTTATTATCTCATTACCGGCGTCCTGATGATCGCCAGCGGCGTGCAGGTGGCGCGCGGCAAGGCCTCGGGCTTCCTGATCTATCTGGTGATCTGGCTGTTCACGCTGATCTGGGCCTTCGCGGAATCGGGTCTCGACCCGTGGAAGCTGGAAGTGCGCCTGTTCGCGCCCAGCGTGCTGCTGGTGGCGTTCCTGATACCGGGGCTCAACGGCGCCAAGGCCGGCGCGCCGCGTTTCTGGCGCGGGTTCCAGGCAGCGTCCGCGGTCGTTGCGGTGCTGCTGGCGGGCTCGATCCTCTACGCGGCCTATGGGCCCGCTTCGGGCGAGGCTTCGCAAGTTGCCGCCAACACCAATCCGATGACGCCGACCGACTGGCCCAACTACGGCAACGACGCCGGCCAGACCCGCTTCGCCGGGCTCGACCAGATCACGCCGGGCAACATCGGCATGATGAAAGTCGCCTGGACCTCGCACACCGGCGATCTTCCCGATAACACCGAAGCGCACCGCAAGGGCCGCGAGTACCACTCGGAATCCACGCCGATCAAGATCGGCAATACGCTCTATAGCTGCACCCCGCACTCGTGGGTCGTCGCTACCGACGCCACCACCGGCGCGGTGAAGTGGAAGTACGATCCCAAGCTGCCGCGCACCAACCCATACATCGTCTGTCGCGGTGTCAGCTATTACGCCGCGCCCAAGGCGGCCACCTGCAAGACCCGCGTGTTCGCGCCGACCATGGACGGCCGCATCTACGCGCTCGACGCCGAGACCGGTCGCATCTGCGAAGGCTTCGGCAAAAAGGGCTACGTCGACCTCAAGGATCAGACCGGCAAGTGGGGCGGCGGCTGGCAGGTTTCCACCTCGACCCCGCTGGTCATGAATGACCGGCTCGTCGTCGGCAGTCGCGTGATCGACAACATGGCAGTGAACGAACCCTCGGGCGTCGTGCGCGCGTTCGATCCGGTAGACGGTCATCAGGTCTGGGCCTGGGACGTGGGCCGGTCGGAAGACGCCTTGCCGGGCCGCCTGCCCGAAGGCCAGGAATATACCCACGGCACCCCCAACGTGTGGGGCACCATCACCGGCGATCCCAAGCTGAACCTGGTCTACATGGGCACCGGCAATGCCTCGCCCGATTACTACACCCGCTACCGCCGTCCGTTCGACAACAAGTTCGGCACGTCGCTCGTCGCGCTCGACATTACGACCGGCAAGCTGCGCTGGCACTACCAGTTGGTGCACCACGACATGTGGGACTTCGACATTCCTTCGGGCCCGTCGCTGTTCAATATGCCTGATGGCACCCCCGCGCTCATCCAGACGACCAAGATGGGCGAGATCTTCATGTTCAACCGCGCGACCGGCAAGCCGATCGTGGAAACCCGCGAAACCCCGTTCGAGACCAGCGGCGCCGCACCCGGCGTTCCCGTCTCGCCGACGCAGCCGGTGCCGGTGGGCATGCCCTCGCTGGTGCCCGAAAAGCTTACCCCGCAGGACATGTGGGGCGCCACCCCGATCGACCAGCTCGCCTGCCGGATCGACTTCGCCCGCGCTCGCAGCAAGGGCATCTTTACCCCCATCGGCCCGACGCGTTCGATCGGTAATCCGGCGTTCGATGGCGTGACCGACTGGGGCGGTGCCTCGGTGGACCCGGTGAACAAGGTGATGTTCATCAATACCATGAACATGCCGTTCTACTTCCAGCTGGTCGACCGGACTTCCGCCTATGGCCGCGAACTGCTGAAGGTGAAGAGCAGCGGCGGCGAGAATGCCCAGAAGCTCGATGTCCGCCTGCAGGAAGGCACGCCGTACCTGGCGACGCTGCGCGCCTGGCTCAGCCCGTTCATGGTGCCTTGCGTGCCGCCGCCCTGGGGGCAGCTGGTCGCGATCGACCTGAAGACGCAGAAGGTGCTGTGGCGCAAGACGCTGGGTAATGCCCGCAAGAACAACGCGTTCGGGCTGACTCAGAACCTGCCGTTGCCCACCGGCACGCCGAACCTGGGCGGTTCGCTGGCCACCGCGGGCGGCCTGGTGTTCATCGGTGCGACCACGGACAACTACGTCCGCGCCTTCGATGCCCGCACCGGCAAGGAAGTGTGGCGTTACAGCCTGCCGGCAGGCGGACAGGCCACGCCGATGAGCTACGTCGGTCAGGATGGACGGCAGTACGTCGTCATAACTGCGGGCGGCCATGGCGCGCTCGGCACCAGCTACGGCGATTCGACCATCGCCTTCGCGCTGCCGAAGAAGCCCGCTTAACGCAAAAGCGCGATCGACCGGCCCGTCTGCTTCGTCAGGCGGGCCGGTTACGTTTGGACGCGATCAAAGACAGGAGATTTCAATCATGGACCTTGGCCTCAAGGATCGAAAAGTGCTCGTCAGCGGCGGTTCGCGCGGGATCGGCCGCGCCATCGTCGAGACGTTTCTGGCAGAAGGCGCACACGTCGCGTTTTGCGCCCGCGATGCGGCGGGCATCGCCGCGGCCGAGCAGGCGCTCGATGGCCGCGCCAAGGGCACCGTCGTCGACGTGACCGACGCGGCGGCGATGGCCACCTGGGTCGAAGCGGCGGGCGCGGCCATGGGCGGCGTCGACATCGTCGTGCCCAACGTCAGCGCGCTCGCTGGCGGCGGCGACCTGGCGACGTGGCGCCTGGCGTTCGAGACCGACCTGCTCGGCACCGTCTCGATGGTCACGGCCGCGTTGCCGTTCCTGAAGGCGTCCGCCGCCGCCGCGGTGGTGCTGATCTCCAGCGTCTCGGGGCGTGAGGTCGACATGTTCGCCGAACCTTACGGCGTGCTGAAGGCGGCGCTCATCCACTACGGCAAGACGCTGTCGGTGCGCCACGCCCCCGATGGCATCCGCGTCAACACCGTGTCGCCCGGCAACGTCTATTTCGCCGACGGCGTGTGGGGCAGGATCGAGCGCGAGACGCCCGAGGTCTTCGCGCAGTGCCTGGCGCAGAACCCGCTGGGCCGTATGGCCAGCCCGCAGGAAGTCGCCAACGCGGTGGTGTTCCTCGCGAGCGCGGCGGCCAGCTTCACCACCGGCACCGACCTTCTGGTCGACGGCGGCCTGACGCGCGGCGTCCAGTTCTGACCCAGCCGGCGCCGAATCTCTCCCTAGGTATCGTGACCGTCGTGCGCTGACGCGGGCGGTTCGATGCGGTTTTCGCCGCGCTCGTTGGAGGCCGATGGCCCATCCCGGCGAGTGCGGCGTCGTATATCCGAATAGACACGCGGCTTCGCTCCACCCCCGAAAACGCCGGATTACCGCCGAAATCGAGCCCGCGCACGCCGTGTCCGTGCCCCGGCCGCACGTTGTGGTCCGTTGCGAGCGTGCTCTCTTCACCTTCTCTACGATAGGACCTAGACGAAAACCGCAGTCCGTATTACCATGCCTCTCGTTAGTATTACTGAAGCGGGTTACCAAATATTACGAGGCTGGCGCATGGACGGGGTTCGCGTAGGTAAAAGGCTCATAGGTACACAGGCACCCGTCACCGTGGGGTGGGAGAACATCCCCCGCGTCGAAGGCGGCCCGGTGAAGCAATTCATCTTTACCTGGTTCCAGCCGACCGTATTGTTCGCGCTGATCGCGTTCTGGTACTACGCACCCAATTCGATCGCCAAGGCGTCGACCGCGATGATGCTCGGCATCGGCTTCCGGCTGCTGCTGGTGGGCCTGGAATTCGCGTTTCCCCGCCACGACAGCTGGCGCCTGACCTGGAAGGAAGTGGCGACCGACTTGTTCTACGTCGGGCTGGGCTACACCATCCTGCGCATCATCGATGGCTACATCGGCGACGGCGCCATGGTCGAGGGGATCCAGCACGCGTTCCACTGGGACAAGTTTGCGTGGTTCACAGGTCTGCCGCTGCTGCTGCAGGCGTTCCTGATCTCGTTCATCTTCGACTTCGGGCAGTACTGGATGCATCGCGGGATGCACAACTGGTATCCGCTGTGGCTGCCGCATTCGGTGCATCACTACATCACCCAGTTGAACATCAACAAGGGCGCGGTCGGCAACCCTGTCGAGCTGTTCCTGATCGGCCTGGGCGTCGGTGGCTTCTTCGACTTCCTGCCGCGCGCGTTCCTGCTCGCAGGTGCCTTCGGCATGGCGGTCGGCAGCTACCAGCACATCAACGTGCGCTTCAATTCGCCGAAGTGGTGGCGCTTCCTGTTCCACACGACCGAGCACCACAGCCTGCACCATTCGCAGGACTTCGAAGCCAGCCGCAGCAATTTCACCAACACGTACATCTTCATCGACCGCATGTTCGGCACCTGCGTCGATGGCGAGGCCGAACTGCTCGGCATGGAAGGCGGTCGCCGCATGGGCATCCGCGAACAGATGACCTTCCCCTTCACCGAGGGCTGGAAGACGCTGAAGGCGAAATTCGGCGGGACGAAGTTCGGCGGGGCCAGCTACGGCTCCGAACAGATGGGCTCGGCGGCGATCCCTGCGGAGTGAGCGGGGCGGCTCTCGCCCGCACAGCTCTCCCTATCCTTTACGAAGTCGCGGCGGCCCTGACCGGGGCCGTCCCGACCACGTCTACCCAGATGGAACCTAGATGAACGCGCGTTTGATCGACTGGATCTGGCACGTCAGGGGCAGCCTCGCGCTCGCGCCCGGACAATCGAGCGACGATGCCTTCGACCGGCTCGACCCCCTGTTCCGCGAGACCGGCACCAGCCACGAGCGGACTGCCGACACGCTGGTCTTCCGCAAGAAGGACCAGGCGGCGCAGGACCGGATGTCGGTGTTCGATGGCGGCGTGCTGCAGGTCGAGCGCGGCGCTGCAGGCTCCGTACTGCGCTACCACCTGACTAGCCGCGCGCTGCTGTTCTGCTTCCTGGCGCCGCTGCTGTTCATCGCGTTCGGCCAACTGACCATCGGCCTCGGCAAGCTCGAAAAATCCTCGGCGGAATCGTCGAAGACCGAAAAGAAGCCGAAGGACGACAAGAAGGACGTCGAAGTGCCGATGAACCCGATCGACAAGGCCCTCGGCGCGCCGGCCCCTGACAAGCCGAAAAAAGATGGCGCCGACAAGGACAAGAAAGAGGACAAGAAGCACTCGCCCACCTCGGCTTACGTATTCGCGGGAATTTTCGCCGCGCTTTACCTCGTGGGCCGCATTCTCGAAGACCGGCTGGTCAAGTCGCTGTTCCGAAAGAAGCTGCTGGGTTCGTAGCGCGACGTAGAGTGCAGTCAATGCCGTTCGCCCACTACAGTTCGTCGCCCCCGCGAAGGCGGGGGCTCCGCTAGTCCTCGCGCCGTACGCGAGGTCGAAGGAACAAGCGGGATTCCCGCCGTCGCGGGGACGACGGTATAGGCTTGGGGTAATACCCCCAGTTCACATTTCAGCCGCCGCCCTCAGCTCACCGGCCGCGTGCTGCCGCGCAGGACCAGCGCGCCTTGGCGGATCACTTGCTCGTGCCCGTCCGGATCGTTGCGCAGGGCGACGATCAGGCGCAGCGTTTCGGCGACCATTTCGTCGGCGGGCTGCGAATACGTGGTCAGCGCGAAGGCGGGCCAGGCAGCCATCGGCACGTCGTCGAACCCCGCGATGGACAACTCGCGGCCCACGTCGATCCCGAATTCGTGGCGCGCCACCGTCACCGCGGCGAGCGCCATCGTATCGTTCGCGCAGAAGATTGCGTCGGGCCGGTCCTTGCGCAACAACAGGCGCCGGGTCGCCGCCATGCTCGCGTCGAAGGCGTAGTCGCCGCATTCGCGGATGACGGGGTCGATGCCTTGTTCGGCGAGGTAGCGGCTGAAACCCGCCTCGCGCTCGGCGTTGGTCGAGGATTCGGGCGTGCCCGCCATGAACGCCAGACGGCGGTGGCCGCCCGCCACCAGGTGCGCCGCGATCGCGCGCGAGCCGCCTTCGTTGTCGCCCACCACGCACGAGGCATCGCGCGAGGGCGTCGTGCGGTTGTAGTGGATCACCGGCACTTGCGCGCGGCGGCACTGCTCGGCGAGGCTGGAGGACGGGCTGACCGACAGCATCACCAGCGCATCGATGCGGTAATGCAGGATTTCGTGGATCGAGGGTTCGGGCCGCGTGCTGCCCTTGGCGGGAAACAGCATCAGCCGCAGGCCCGCGCCGTCGAGCGCATCGGACAGCAGTTGCAGAGTCTGGACGAAGAACGGGTTGGCCAGGTCGCCCACACCCACCCCGACGATGTTCGAGCGCCCGCGCAGCAGCGAGCGCGCCAGCGGGTTGGGCCGATAGCCCAGCTTTTCCGCCGCCGCGATGATGAGCGCGCGCTTGTTGGCGGCGATGCTGGCGCCGGGGGTGAACGCACGCGACACCGCCGACTGCGAAACGCCCGCCTCGCGCGCGACGTCGAGCGACGTGATGGCCAGTGGCGTGACGGGGTCTCGGTCGGATTCCATCGTCGTTCCTATCGATAGCGGGCACCGCAGGTCAACGCCCTTCGCGGTTGGCTCGGCGCCTGCTGACTGCATACATACGCATAAAGCATTATACAGTATAGAAAGGCCAAAGAAGCGAACAATCGCATATTGATCTGACGTTGATGCATATGTATTCAAGCGACGCACGGCGATTCCCGGTAACAACCCGGCCGGCGCCCCAGTCAGGAGCAGGACGAATGGCAATCTATCTCAAGCGTGGCGCCACGGCGCAGGCGAAGGCCGATGCGGATCGCAAGGTGCGCGACATCGTCGAGGCGGCGCTGGCCGACATCGAGGCGCGCGGCGACGTGGCGCTGCGGGCGATGAGCAACACGTTCGACGGCTGGGATCGCGAGGATTACCGCCTCAGCCAGGCCGAGATCGACGCCTGCGTCAACTCGCTGACCCCGCAGGAGCGCAAGGACATCGAGTTCGCGCAGACCCAGGTACGCAACTTCGCGCAGATCCAGCGCGATTCGATCAAGGACGTCGAAGTCGAGACGCTGCCCGGCGTCGTGCTCGGCCACAAGAACCTGCCGCTGAACTCGGCTGGCTGCTACGTTCCGGGCGGCAAGTACCCGCTACTCGCCAGCGCGCACATGAGCGTCATCACCGCCAAGGTCGCCGGCGTGAAGCGCGTCATCACTTGCGCGCCGCCGTTCAAGGGAGAGCCCGCCCGCGCGATCGTGGCGGCGCAGGCGATGGCGGGGGCCGACGCGATCTACGCGCTCGGCGGCATCCAGGCGGTGGGCGCGATGGCGATCGGCACGCAGACGATCGAGCCGGTCGACATCCTCGTCGGCCCCGGCAACGCCTACGTCGCTGAAGCCAAGCGCCAGCTGTTCGGCCGCGTCGGCATCGATCTGTTCGCCGGCCCCACCGAAACGCTCATCATCGCCGACGAGATCGGCTGCGA